>Ga0169931_10007343_pt1 | contig 16354 bp, 9 predicted proteins | sample Kivu_15m_20L_FD_129675 | JGI IMG/M metagenome (GOLD analysis project Ga0169931, IMG submission 129675) | Freshwater microbial communities from Lake Kivu, Western Province, Rwanda to study Microbial Dark Matter (Phase II) - Kivu_15m_20L... | ecosystem: Environmental > Aquatic > Freshwater > Lake ...
AACGACGTGTAGGTGATGTAGCGACCATCGGGACTCCATGTCGGTGACACGTGCGGCGAGCGCGCCGTCGTGATCTGCACCGCATTGGACCCATCAAAGTCGGAAACAAAAACCTGCTTTACCTGGCCCTTGGCACGTCGTCCGATGAAGACGATCTTCGTCGAAAAAATCCCAGGTTTTCCCGTGTAGGCGCGAAGGATCTGATCCGCATAACGACGAATAACCTGAATGTACTGCGCGCGGACGATGCGAGTGTACTTCTTGCCAACGAGAAGCGTACCACGATTGATGTCGATCGTGCGCAACGTCAGCGAGACACCAGCGGCATCACGTTCAAGTTCTCCAACCGTCAACGACTCCGCACCGATGGACTTCCACTGAACGAGATCAACGCCTTCGAGACCCTGAGCAGCACCCTTCTGACCAGCACGCACGGTGGGAATCCCACGCCACGCCGCAGAATTCATGACGCTGAACAAACCGGAAAAATTGAGAAGCCGGGATAACTCGTCCGCACCGACGCGCGCCATGTCACGCAGTTCGGCATCAGCGCCCGATGGCACCGTGAACTCCGGAGTTGCCGCGACGAGTCGGCGAAAGCTTGGGTTGTCGATATTGACGATCAGCTGCTGGCTGCTGGCACGAGGATTTGCAGACGTCGGCGAGCCGAACAGCAATGCGCCGCACATGAGCAGCAGCGACCACGAGAAAGACCGCATCATTGAACGGCGAATCTTCAAACCCTGCATGAAAACCTCCCTGCTGACCACAAATCTCACATCGTCCGCGGCGAGAACCGCATCCGAATCACTTCACCAACCAGCTCCTGCGGCGGCGGCGGCAGCGGCACTGATGCCCGCACAGCGCGCAGAGCTTCCTCGTCAAACAGCGCATCGCTGGAACTCTCTTCAATCTTGATGTCGAGCAAATCGCCGCGTTCTGACACGCGCATGGTAATGATCACGGTGATGTCGAGCCCCTTGAGCGAAGATGCCTCAGGGATTGAATAATTCTTCCGAATGGCCGACTGCAGTGCGCCTTCATAGCGTCGAAATGCGCTGCGCTGCGTGACCCCCGTCGTCGATCCGCTGTTGCGATTGCGGGCCTGCGCCGCAATCTCGGCGATTCTCGCGAGGTTTTCCTTTTCCTCAGCCTCGTTCTGCTTGGCGACTTTATCTTCGCGGCGCAACTTTTCGAGAACCATCCGCTTGCGCGCCTCCTCGGCTTCGAGGCGATTCTTTTCTTCATCCACCGCCGGCGGCGGCGGGGTTTCCGCCTTGGGTTCTACGGCGGGCTCAACTTTTGTTGCCTCTGGCGCAGCCTCAGGCTTCTTCTCCACATTCTCTTCAAAGGTCTTTTCTGCGGTCGGCGGCGGTTGATCGATCGTGAATTGCTTGGGCAGCTGCGGCAGCATCCGATCGGAGACCTTTGCCTCCGGGGCTTCCTTCGCGTCTGGCAGGGCGGACTTCAGTGGTGCGCCCACGTCGAAATCGGAGAAAAGATCGGCATCGATCGTCCACTCTTCGATGACTGGCGATCGCATCGAGAACATATCCGGATTTATGACGGTGACTCCGAGATGTGCGGCGGCCGATACAACGATCAGAAAGCGAAAGAGCCGCGTTTCTTCGCTGCGAATCTTTTCCCAGCGCGGAAGGATGACAGAACCCGCTATCTGCCGGATCCGGGTTTGGGTCGCTTCAATTTTTCCTGCTGCACCCACTCTGCTCAGCCCCGCGTTGCAAAACGATTTCGCTCTTCCATCATCTGGTCAGTTGGCGACTGGCTTCAGCGGCGGCTGCGTGAGCATCCCAAGCTTCAGCACGCCCGCCTGTTTGGCAGCACTCATCGCCTCGATGACCTTGCCGTAGGCCACGGCACGATCCGCGCGAATATAGAGTTCCTTCTTTTCACGATACTGATAGATCGCCTGGAATCGCTCCACGAGAGCCACACCGGACACCTGCGCCTTGTCGATGAAGTACTGGCCATCGCCAGAGATCGACAGCACGATGCGGTCTTCGTCGATCGCCGTTCCGCGTGCCTTGCTCTGCGGCAGTTCAACCTTGATTCCGCCAATCGACAGCGGGGCCGCCACCATGAAAATGATCAGCAGCACGAGCAGCACGTCGACGAGAGGAATGACGTTGATCTCAGCAAGTTCGCCTGAATCACCTTCCGACTTGTCGAATCCAATTCGTCCGAATGCCATTCCGACTCCAGATCAACAGCCAAACAGTTGCTGTTTCGTGACTCGCGACCGCCCTTCAACCAAGTGTCGGCGAATTTCCGACGCCACCCGTCACCTGATTTTTGCCGGCAGCTCCGCCCCGGTCCGTCACCAAGTATCTCTCGACGATGTTGAGGAAATCCGCACTGAATCCGTCGATGTTCATCATCAGACTTCGAATCGCACCGTTGAAGTAGTTGTAGCCAACGACCGCGGGAATCGCCGCTGCGAGACCGAATGCAGTTGCAATCAGCGCCTCCGAAATTCCCGGGGCAACCGCTGCAAGGCTTGCGTTGCCGGTGCGGGCGATTCCTTCAAATGCATTCATGATGCCCCACACGGTTCCAAACAATCCGATGAACGGTGCGGCTGATGCACTGATTGCAAGAAAGTTCTGAAACCGCTCCAAACGCCGCCGTTCAAAGGTCTTGGCCTTGATCAGGGCACGACCGAGATTGTCGACGGCAGCCGAGATCGCGAGCTCACTCGAGCTTGCCTGTTCACGCAGTTGACTACCGCGCACCAGTTCAGCGTAACCACTGCGAAACACTTCACGCACCGGGGAATAGGGATACTCCTGAAGTCTGCTGTTGAGATCGTTGAGCGACCGGGAATCCCAGAAGCTCTTGATGAACCCGTCATTGGTCTTGACGAGTGCGCGAAGGTTCCACCACTTGGCCGCGAGTGCCGCCCATGTCGTGATCGACATGCCGATGAGAATCAGAAGGACAAGAAAGACAACTACCCCGCCGGAAATGGCTCGGGAAAAAATGTTATGCGAACCCATCGCACCCGATTCCACGACTGCATCAACCGATTGCGCGACTGGGACTGCTTCGGTCTGTGCATCTGGCGTCAGCGTCGTGCGCGTCTGCGCAAAACCTCCACTCGCCAAACCACCCCACGCGAACAAAAGGACGGCAATCATCAGGCAGAGTCGCCGGTATACAAGCGTCACCATTTCGTCTCCTCATCGAGATCTGCAACCGGGGCACGGACCGGGTCCGACTTCAACGTCAGCATGAAGTGAAATGTTACCCTACAACCCAACCTCCGCAAAGCCTTGCGAAGCCTTGCCCATTCGATCAACACGAAGTAAACATTAGACAAAATTGAGTACCCCACGACACCCTTGCCGCGGCCCCGCAGGTCTCCCATCGCCTGGCCGCCGGAGTCTCACGAATGCTGAAAATTTGCCAAATTCTCGACCACGTTCGTGCCGGCTCGTTGGCGTTGGCTTCTGCCCTTCTGGCGATGGCAGGTGTGTCGCAAACCGCACACGCAAACGACCCGTGGAAGGAGATCGAGACCCTGGTCGAAAGTGGCGAAATGAATGCGGCCATAACCATCGTCGACCGAGTCATTGCGAGTTCAACGAAGGCCGGGGACGAGGCTCAGACGGTTCGCGCGCGAATCCGCAAAGCCCAGTTGCAGACTGCCCTCGGGGCGATTGAAACCGCGACCGTGGCACTGCGTGATGCGCCGAGACCGCAGGATATCGCCGCCCTGCTGCGCCTTGAAGTGCACTTTGCGCAAACGGTTGAAGCCTACCTACAGCGCTACGGCTGGGAGATTCGCAATCGGGAACAGCAGGCGACTCCCGGCGCCCGCCCAACAAGCTCGGACCTTCGCTCCATGACGACGACTGAGATCCGGGCGATGGGAATTGCGGCCCTGGCCCGCGTTTGGACACGGCGCGACGATCTCAAGCAGCGTCCGATCACCGAGCTCGCCGATGATGTTGAAGTCGGCAACTACCCGGCCGGCATTCGCTCATCGCTGCGCGATTTCATCTCGCGGCGCCTTGCGAACCTGCTCGCCGACTCAACCTGGTGGAGTCCCGCAGAAAGTGCCGATGCCGAGAATCTCAAGCCGGAAGATCTCCTGGACGACGCGGAGTCGGCATCAAGGACCATCGTCGAACATCTCAGAGCCGGTGCAGTGGCTGACAGTGCGAATACTGAAGGGAACGATGACAAGACGGCAGCGATGCATCCTCTCTCACTTGCCGCTGCTGTCTTGAGCGATCTTGAGACGTGGCATCGTTCAGGAAAGCGCCCCGACGCCGCATTGGAAGCGTTTCTCGAGCGAACCTCAAAGCTGCACGCAACTCTTGCTACAAGTGCTGCGAAACGCGAGACGCGGGAGATTTTGGCGCGACGCATCGAAAAGAGTGGAAACACCTCGTGGCTACCCATGGGTTTGCATCTACTCGCCACGTTCCTGCGTGAAAGCGACGATCTTCAAGGCGCACATCGCGTTGTCGAGCGCTGCACAAAGCTGAAATCAAGCCTCGATTCGGCTGTCGCAAAGCCCGGTCTCTCCCGCTGCCAGACACTATTGCGGGAGATCACTGCGCCGCGCTACGAGATCACGGCTATGGCGCTGGACGGCAAGGACAAGCGCTCGATTCAGGTCACACACGCAAATCTCCGACGGCTGTACTTTCGCGCCTGGAAGATCTCGCCCACACGGCTTCTCTCGCGAAAGACCTCATGGTCGCTCATGCCGTCCGAAGACCAGATGCGCACTTTGATTGGCACAACGCGTACCGACTCGACCTGGACCATGGAGTTGCCGGCCACACCCGACTTCAAAGATCACATCACGTACTCGACACCGAAAAACCTTGGACCAGGTCTCTGGGCGATTCTGGCTTCCGCACGGGAGGACTTCGTCGACGCCAACAACAAGATCGTTGGCGCGATGATGACAATCTCCGATCTCGTGGTCGTCGGTGGTCGTGAATCAGCATCAAACAATCAGGGCAAGTTCAACGTCGAAGTTCTCGACGGTGCAACTGGCAAGCTGCTTCCAGGCGTTGGTGTGGCCCTGTGGCGAGTTGAATACGAAAAGAAACCGGTCAAGATCAACGAAACGAGGACTGATGCCAAAGGTGCTGCGACTCTGACGGCCCCGAATGAACGCAGGGGAAGACTCCACATCGTGGCAACCAACAATGGGCACACCACGATCGACGGCAATCTGACGAGCAACTATTTCGGCTACGGCGATGGCGCACGGCGAAACCGTGGTTCTTTCATCTATTCCGATCGCAGCGTGTACCGACCCGGACAGAAGCTGAAATGGAAGTCGATTCACTGGCAAACAAACGACGACAAGAATGCTGGCTCCTTCGTCGTGCAGCGCGGAGTCAATGTCGAGATCGTTCTGCGGGATGCAAATTGGCAGATCGTTGCCAGACAAAAGGCAACAACCAACGACTTCGGGTCCGCTTCCGGGACGATCGCGATTCCGACCGGCAAGCTGCTCGGGCGGTGGACGCTCGGCTTTGAGAAACATGAGTCGAGCACTCCGATCCAGGTCGAGGAGTACAAGCGTCCGACGTTTGCCGTTACCATCGAATCTCCCACCGCCATGCTGAAGCTCGGCAAACCAGCAAAAATCAAGGGCCAGGCGAGCTACTACTTCGGCGCGCCGGTGAGCGCCGGCAGTGTCGCATGGAAAGTTTCCCGCACACGTGTTCTGCCGTGGTGGCGCTATATGTGGTTCGACGGCGGATTTGGCGGTGACTCTGTCGCGGTCGCAACGGGGAACGCTTTGCTTGCGGCCGACGGGACGTTTGCCGTCGAGTTCACGCCGAACGCAGCGCAGCTGAACGAGGACGAAGACGCCAACGGACGTGAAGGTGAAGATGGCGATGCCGACACCACCTGGAACTTCGAGATTTCGGCCGATATCACGGACAGCGGCGGTGAAACCCGCTCGGGAAGCACTACGATAAGAATCGGTCGCACCGCGGTTGAATCAGAAATCGCGGTCGACGGACAGTCCGGCGCCGCGGACACGATGATCACCGGTGTAAAGGGATCGATTCGCATCACCAGGCGAAGTCTTGCCGGCTCCGGATCAGCAGGCAGGGGAAGCTGGCAGATACTCCAGGTCGTCGTGCCGGCTGACGTGGTCATGCCCGCTGACGAACCGGTTGCAAATGCCGACAGCGACCCGTCGGTGGCGCGCCCGCGACCGAAATCCGGCAGCGATCGCACTGTCGTCACGCCGGGCGACCTGTTGCGACCGCGCTGGGCCGCGCAGTCAGGTTGGCACCCGGATCGCACGATCGCCGGATGGTCGGACGGAAAGGCGGTCGCCAGCGGTGAGCTGACCCATGATGCCAGGGGAGTTGCCACGTTCGCCTTGCCCAAACTCAATCCGGGATATTGGCGAGTTCGCTACGAAACCAAAGACGAGTTCGGCCAGACGCACCGAAACTGGAAACTCATCACCGTCGCACCTGAACCGAGTGACGTCGCGGCACAGACACCGCAACGTCAACCGTCAGCAGGTACGGCGCGACTTGGTCTGCCGCTTCTGCTCAAAACCAATGCCGATCTTGTCGAGCCCGGACGCGGACTTGATGTCGTCATCGGCTCCGGGATCGTTGGGCAACGGATCTCGCTGGAACTCCAACAGGCCGGTCGAACGACAGCGCAGTGGGAGCTCAGCGGAAACGGCAACGCGATGACGATGCGGATCCCGATCAAAGAAACTCACCGCGGTGGGTTTGCGCTCGTGGCCCGAGCGCTGCACGACTGGCAGCACGTCCAGCTCACAAGGATTGTGGCCGTGCCCTGGACGAACAAGGTCCTGGAGGTCACGAGCGCATCGATTCGGGATCGTCTGAAGCCTGGATCGAAGGAGACGTGGCGGTTCACCATCGCCGGCGCTGCCCAGCGCCCGCGTCAGGTCCACGAAGTCCTGTCCTACATGTATGATCGCAGCCTCGACATCTTCGCAACCCACGATCCGATGAATCCGATGGGAATACATCCGGATCGAACCCAATCGCGTCGAGAGTCAACATCACTGGACAGCGTTGGACTTGGATCGATCTCGCGAAAACCCTGGTTTGAAATTCCATCGCCGACGGACCTCACTCCAGAGCATCTGAAGGATGATGGTTTCGTGGGTGGAGGATTCGGCGGGCGGAGCTATCGCGGCAGCAACATGAGATCGATGGCCGCCGCGGAAATGGACGGCGCCGGTGTGGCCTCCGAGGACAGCGCTGATCAGGAAGCGGCCATGGCACCATCGGCCGCAGCTCCTTCCGCAAAGAAGGAAACGACCCGGATGCAGTCGGCCGAGGCAAATCCACGCAAGGACGCCAAGGCAGTCGACGCACCGGTGCAACAGAGTATTCGCAAACGGTTCGATGAAACAGCCTACTGGCAACCGCACCTGACGACAGACAACAGTGGCAACGTGACGGTCTCGTTCACCGTACCGGACGCCCTGACGTCCTGGTCAGTCCGAGCAATCGCACACGGCAAAGATCTCGCATCGGGCTTGTTCAACACCGTCACAAGAACCGCACGGGACGTGATGGTGCGACCCTACCTGCCGCGATTCTTTCGCGAACTTGACGCCGGCGAACTGCGCGTGATGGTGAACAACACGACCGACAAGAGTCTGACTGCCATCGTGCGGATCGAACTCGTCGACACCATCACGCTTGCAAGCCGCACGGCAGATTTCGGCATCGGCAAGGGTGAAGTCCGTGTCGCAGTCCCCGCCGCGGGCTCTGCTGACGCGGTGTTCAAGTTCCGCGTGCCCCGCGGTCCAGGTGAGGTCATGATTCGGACCACTGCACGAACCATTGACGGGACGCACACCGACGGAGAGGAACAAGCGCTGGCGATCCTCCCGGGCCGCATGCATCTCATGGAGTCGCGCTTTGCGACGTTACGTGGAAACGCGCGCCGAACCCTTGATTTTCCCAACATGCGGAATGAAGCGGACGCTTCGCTGCGCAACGACCGACTGGTCGTGACCCTCGATGGTCAGCTGATCCAGACAGTTCTTGCTGCGCTGCCATCGCTCGTCAACGAACCCTACGAATGCACCGAACAAACCATGAATCGTTTCGTCTCAACGAGCATCGTCACCTCACTCATGCGCACCGTGCCGAGTTTCAACGCGCTCGCGAAGCACTACTCGAATCGGCAGACCGAGCTGGCGCCATGGTCCGAGGTCAGCGCAAATGCACGCCTCAGTCGCGAGGAGATGCCCTGGGCACAACTCGCCATGGGGCGCCAGCCGCGCGGCGACAACTCCGGAAATCCAGATCTCGTCAACATCCTGAATCCTGCAAGAGCGGCAAGCGTTGAAGCAAAAGCACTGGAGCAGTTGCAGAAGATGCAGCTGCCCAGCGGTGGTTTCCCGTGGTTTCCCGGCGGTCCGGCATCGAAGTACATGACGCTCTATCTTCTGAGCGGATTTTCGCGCGTCGCCGAGTTTGGCGGGAAGGTCCCGAGCCGGATGATCCAACAAGCCTGGAGGTTCGTCGGCCCGGAGATCCGCGATGAGTTTCAACGTCTTCAGGGGGAGAAGACGCCCTGTTGCATCGAACAACTCGTGTTCGCGAACTTTGTCGCGTCGGGATTTTCGGAACAAAACATTCCCAGTGGTTCGCTGCCGGCAGAATTGCGTGCCATGATCCTCGACTTCAGTTTCAAGCATTGGCGAAAGTTGGCACCGATGCCGCGAGCCTGGCTGGCACTGACGCTCACGCGAGCCAAACGCAATGCCGACGCTGTGAAATTATTCGATTCGATCCTCGACTCAGCAAAGACGAGCCCAGATCTCGGCACCTCGTTTGATCCTGAGGAGCGCGCATGGCTCTGGTATGCGGACACCGTGGACACGCAAGCTTTTGCCCTGCGCGCGCTGACCGAGATCACGCCGGGGCACAAGCTTCGCGATGGACTGGCGCAATGGCTTCTTCTCAACCGCAAGCTCACCCAATGGAAATCGACACGCGCGACAGCCGAAGCCATCTACGCTCTCGTGCACTACTTGCGTGACGAAGGATCTCTCGGTGACACTGAAACCATCGCCGCAACCGTCGGCGGCAAGCGTGTCGAAACCGTATTCGACGCAGCGAAACCCATCACCCGGCGCGAAATCGTCGTGGCCGGTTCTGATGTTCGCAACAAGGAAGATAGCCGTATCGAAGTCGAGCGCAGCACAAAATCGGGAAAGGGAATCTCGTTTGCCTCGGCGACATGGCACTTCTCAACCGACGCTCTGCCGAAATCTCCTGCGGGAGATTTCTTTGCCATCGATCGCCGTTTCTTTGTCCGCCGTTCGATGCAACGCAACGTGACTCTTGAGCCGCTCACGCCAAAAACAAAGGTCAACGTAGGCGACGAGATCGAGGTGCAGATCAGCGTCCGCAGCAAGCACGCCGCCGAGTATATTCATTTGCGCGATCCAAGAGGAGCTGGATTTGAGCCAGCCGAAGTGACCTCAGGCTACAGCTGGGATCAGGGACTCGGCTTCTACCGGGAGGTTCGCGACAGCGGCGCAAACTTTTTCATCGACGACATCCCGGTGGGCGAGTTCAGGTTCCGTCATAGATTGCGCGCCACAATGCGCGGAACCTGGCGCATAGCGCCCGCTGAAATTCAGTCGATGTACGCACCAGAATTTGGCGCGTACTCAAGTGGCATCGAAATCGTGGTTGAGTGAGGAAGTTCTGCCGGAGGGGTTCGCATCGGGCCTCTGAAGACGACGATTCAGTAGTTGTCGTCGTCATCCTCGTCTGACTCTTCTTCTTCTTCTTCTTCTTCATCGAACAGGTCGTCGCCGCCATCGGCATCAACTTCCGCGACGAAATCTTCGCCTTCAGCGGGCGCTTCTTCTTCCGTCTCGACGGGCGCATCTTCGTCCTCCTCTGTGCGGGCAGCCCACTCTTCTTCTTCCTCGTCGTCCATTTCCTCGACGAGAAAGTCCTCCTGGGCGAGATCCCGGCGCATTTCCATCCAGTCCTTGGCCGCTTCCTCATCATCGAAGCCAGCCTTGACGATGCGACCCGTATGGATGTTGTAGACCTTCCAAGCCACGATTTGCGCCTTTCATGAACGCGTTGGGACGGTGCGCCCAACAAACCTGAGAAAAAACTGGTACCTGAATACTATAAGGTCCCCATCTTCCCATGTGTCAAGACCCCGTGCCGGAACCCCAGACGGGATGTTTGATATTGACTAAACTCTTAAAATCGATATAACTTTCTTTAATATTTTAAAGAAGACGAGACCTGTCTACCAGCACTGCAGTCCAACTGCATGCCCACAGCCTGCGAGCATCACGCCATGGTTCAACACAACTCCAAGCGCGTCCCTCTTATTTTCTCCAATGTTTGTCGCAAGCTCGCCGCGCGGATTGCGACCCTCGCGCTCGCCACAGCAGCCGGCACAAGTGCTGTGCAGGCCGCAGAATTCACCGATGAAGACGAGTTGGAACAGGTCGCCGAACCACTCCTCGCTCCCAATGGGCAGGTCACCCTCGGCCCATCGGTCGGGCGGGGACTCTCTTCCGACGGAGCCGAAGTCGAGCAAGTTGCCGGCTACACGATTGGTCTCGAGAAGCTCATTCGCACCAGCTCCATCCTCAGCGTCGCACCGCGCATTGAAGCGACCAACTCAATCATGTCCACGCGGCGCTCACTTGCCGACGGCACCGAGTTGAACACCAACTACGATCATCGGATCATCGCCGTTGGAGCGACCTTCCGTCGCGACGCCGGGACTCCGCGCACGTTCGCGCAGGGTGTCTATCTTTCGCTGCTCGCGGGCCGCAGCTTCTCGCGGGCGAGCCTCGAGGCGACGGCCGACACCGCATTTGAGTCAACGAACCTGCGCAAAATCAACGGTGACTGGTTTTCGGGCGAGATCGGCACATGGATCCCGCTTCGCGAGAATTTCGGCATCAACGCCGGTATTCAGTCGACGATCAACTACCTCGATCAGGGCAGCGCCAGCGGCACGCTCTCGCGCCGCGCGACAGATGGCAACGGCGGAGTATTCTCGCTGAACCGAAGCGCCAACGCCGAAGAGTCTGGAATTCCGGACCGAGTCGTACAGAAGACCAACGCGATCAAGCTGGGTCTTGTACTCGGCTTCTGAGATCAGCCACCAAGCATTTGCTGAAGCACGTTCCACTCGGATTGCGAAACCGGCTGGATCGACAGCCGCTGGCCACGCTGCAGGACAAGCATCGATGCGAGCTTTTTTTCGCCGCGGATGTCGGCAAGGCTCAACACGCCCGATGGCACCGCGCTGATTCCCTGAACATCAACCATGACCCAACGCGACTCGCCGGCCTTGGCCGACGCCGGATCGAAGTACTCGCTCTTCTTGTCCAAAGCGGATGGATCGGGATAGGCAGCGCGCACAACCTTTGCGATGCCGGCAATGCCAGGAACGTCGGTGCTGCTGTGGTAGATGAGAGCGATGTCACCAACGCGGAACTGATCGCGCATGAAGTTGCGCGCCTGATAGTTGCGCACACCTTCCCACGAGGTCGTGCGCCGTGGTGCCGCCATGATGTCTGCAAATGAACAAACATCTGGCTCAGTTTTCATGAGCCAGATGCCTTGATTCCGTTCGTTATTCACCAGAAAAACTCTCGACGCCTTACGGACGCTGTTCGATCGGCAGGTAATCCACTTTGGTTGGGCCGGTGTAGATCTGACGCGGACGACAGATGCGACCATCGCCTTCCTTGTGCATCTCAACCCAGTGCGCCATCCATCCTGGGAGCCGTCCGAGCGCGAACATGACGGTAAACATGTTCGTCGGAATGCCCATCGCCCGGTAAATCACGCCAGAGTAGAAGTCGACGTTCGGGTAAAGCTTGCGCTCGATGAAGTACGGATCGCTCAGCGCCGTTTCTTCAAGCTGCTTTGCCACGTCCAGCAGCGGATCCTTCACGCCTTTTTTCGCCAGCAGCGTGTCGCAATACTTCTTGATCACGGTCGCGCGGGGATCGTGATTCTTGTAGACGCGATGGCCGAATCCCATGAGGCGGAATCCAGAGTTCTTGTCCTTCGCCCGAATCACCGCCTTCTTCACGTCGCCGCCGTCATTGACGATGCCCTGCAGCATGTCGACGACTTCCTGATTTGCTCCACCGTGCTTTGGTCCCCACAGCGCGCAAATGCCTGCCGCGATCGACGCGAAAAGATTCGCGTCCGATGAACCGACCATGCGCACCGTCGACGTTGAGCAGTTTTGCTCGTGGTCAGCGTGGAGGATGAGCAGCATGTTGAGCGTCTTCACGAGATCGGGATCGACCTCATACGGCTCCGAGGGAACCGCGAACATCATGTAGAGAAAGTTCGAGCAGTAATCGAGGGAGTTCTTTGGATAGATCACCGGCTGACCAATCGACTTCTTGTACGAGTAGGCAGCGATCGTTCGGATCTTCGAGAGCACGCGCGGTATCAGCGCGTTCACCTGATCCATATTGTTTGGATCGAGCGAGTCCGGGTAGTAGGCCGACAGCGAACAGACCATGGACGACAGGATTGCCATGGGGTGCGCGGTCGACGGATAACCGTCGTAGAAGTGCAGCATGTCTTCGTGAATCAGCGAGTGGCGCGTCAGCAACTCGCGAAACTTCGCCAGCTCGGCCTTGTTCGGAAGGTGTCCGTAGATCAGGAGATAGGAGGTCTCGACAAAGGTCGATTTCTCGGCCAGCTGCTCGATCGGAATTCCGCGATACCGCAAAATCCCCTCCTCGCCGTCGATGAAGCAGATTGAGCTCCTGCAGGCACCAGTGTTTCCGTATCCCGAATCGATCGTGATGTGCCCGGTCTGGTCCCGAAGCTTGGAAATATCAACGGCTTTCTCTTTCTCGGCGCCCTCGATGACTGGAAACTGGAAAGTTTTGCCACCAACCTTGAGCTCGGCACTTTCTGTCATGATCATCACTCCATGGCTCGCCGCACGTCATGCGCGGCGGAACTTTCATCTGGCGAACATCCAGGACCTGAACGTCGCACTCACACCAAAAAAAAGCGGGACTTCCCATATGTTATAGAAAAACGCCCCGATGTCCAAGACCTCGGCTCCAGGTCATCGCGCAGTCTGGTTTGCAAAACCATCCAAACCTGCACTGAACGCGATTGATCGGTTTCGAAAGCGTCCAAACTCGGCCTACAGCCGCGAAGCCGTCCCTGCTCCTGCCGTCCAAGGCTCTCATAAGCTCGAAGACGTAAATATAACCACCTGAAATACATAGATAATATGAAAATAGACTAATCCGAGCGAAGAGAACCTCCGATGCTCCCCCAAAGGCGAAATCTGGAGGCTTTCATGCGGCACCAAGTCCAATTCGAACGCCCGTTGCGCCACAACGCGATCTCCTGGTGCGCTTCGGTGTTCCTGAGTTCGCTAACGCTTGCGGCGTGCGATGAAAAGCAAGGCTCCCCCGACGAGCCTGAATTCGAGCTACCGATTCCGGGAGGCGGAACGGACGGGATTAGTTCTGGACGGATCTGGGGTGGCAACGGAACCGTCAAGAACGCACAGCCACCAGCCGATCTCATCGCGACCGAAATCTCTGACACTGGATTTCGCCTGAGCTGGACCGACCGCGCCGAAGGGGAAATCCTTAACGAGCTCGAGTCCTGCGCTGGCGAGGGTTGTGAGAATTTCGAACCGACGATCTCTTCACCGATCCGAGCCGATGTGGCGACGTCGCTGGAAAGGGGTCTCGAAACGGGCGTGATCTATCGCTACCGTATTCGCGCTGCATTCCGGGATGGTGCGACCGAGTGGGCAGTCACTGAGCCCATCCGCACCCTGCTCAGTCCGATCGTTTCACTCGCCGTACAATCGGCGTCCGCTTCCGCGATCACGCTTGCGATGACAACCTCACGATCTGTGCACACTGCGACCGAAGTCGAACGCTGCAAAGGCGAAGGTTGCAGCGACTTTCGCGCGACGTTTGGCTCCCCTTTTGCACCGGGGCTCACGAGCCACACGGAATCGGGACTGCAAAGCGGCACGGCGTACCGCTTCCGCGCACGCGTAGTCAGCGACGGGTTTGTCTCCGCGTGGGCGACGACACCAGACATCGTGACCACCGTCGGCGTTGTCGCGCCATCGGGCATTGCGATCGGAGACATCACCGACACAGCAGCAACGATTTCATGGACGGACAACTCACCAGCTGAGCTCCTGCACGAACTCCAGCGCTGTTCAGGCAACGGCTGCACGAACTTCACGAGTGCACCCGGCTCACCGCTCGGCGCCAACGTCACCACATACTCGGCCAGCGGACTATCCGCAGACACTTGGTACACCTATCGAATCCGCGCCGTGGGGTATACCGGGGAGAGCGCGTGGCTGACCGCAGCTGCGTTTCAGACAGCACCACCTGCGCCGACCAGTTTTGCCTTAGGGACGCCCTCCAGCTCTTCCATTCCCCTGACGTGGATCGACAATTCATCCAGTGAGACCGGTTATGCGGTCGAACGGTGTGCTGGCAGCGGTTGCACGATCTTCGCTGCAGTCGCCGGTTCACCACTCGCACCGAACACGCAGACCTTCTCGGCTGGGGGGCTGACCGGTGGAACAACATATAGGTTCCGCGTACGGGCCGAACGCGGGGGCATCGGCAGCAGCTGGATCACCTCGGGCAATCTGACAACGGCCGTTGCTGCGGCCGCCTGCAGCGCACCGAAGACAGTCACGATCGATCGCGGTCTCAAGTCGAACTCGGCAAACACGGGCCGCGGTCTCTGGTCTGATCTGAAGCTAATCCCCGGAACAGGTCAGCAGGCGATCGCCTACTACGATGGTTCTGCGACCGGTGGAACGGCTTCGCTGCGCCTCGCCTGGTGGAACGGCACCTCTTGGCAGCACGAAAGCGTCGCTGCCGACAGCCGCGTCGTGGCCGGCAGCTCAGCGACGTTCGTTCGTCTCGCATTCCTCAACAACGGACGCCCGATGGTCTTCTGGACCAACGGTGGTACCCAGGTGCGCGCGGCGATGCGATCGGCCGCGCTGACCGCCGTCGGTACCTGGTCCGCAGGTGTGATCGACACGGTGGCGGGCGCAGCAACAAGGGCGCTGGAGGTTTCGGTCAGTCCGCTCGATCAAGTGGGTATCGTTTACCTGACAAACACGCTCAACACTGGCCGGGCCCGTTTCATTTTCTGTGACTCCGGCTGCTCGAGCCTTGCCGGCTTCACGGCGATGACGACAGCAACGGACACGATCGAAGCGACCAACATCATCGCCGCGACAGTGCAGACCGGCATCGCGTGGTGCAGGCACAATTCGACGACGTTCTACCCGGCGGTGGTCTACCCCGGCAATGCTGGTGCCAATATCCGCTACGCGTCTTGCAACGGTGCTCTTTCGACATGCCGAGTTGCGGGCGGCTGGACTGGGCGGGCGACCAACGTCGTCGCCGGCACTGCGATCACGGCAGCAAGTCTGGTGATCGACTCGTCGATCGACGGAGACAACCCGGCGATCGTCACGCGCAACGGCGGCGCAACGCTCATGCAAGTCTTCCGCATGAATCAGGCCTGCAACGCAGCACCCGGCTACTCATTCACCGCTGGAGCAACGTTTGGCGCCGCCACCAGCGGCACGGCATGGATGAAAATGCACCGCGACACCGGCGGCCGGTGGCACGTCGCCACGAACCTTGGTGCAACGAACGTGCACTATCACAACAGCATCACGGACAACCTCGTCACGACCGGATGGAACACTGCCGGCGTCGTGGACACGGTTGGCTTGCCAGCCGCTGGCGCAGGAAGAGGCGGCGCTGATTTCAATCGAACGACGAACCAATACTTCATGTCCTACGGAAACGTCGGGTCACCGTTCAACATCAACATGGGTATCGTGGCCGACGCCTCGCAGGCATCGAGTTCGGCCGCGTCCGTCTTCTCCAGTGTCATTCCAGATGCGTCGGGAAACATCGCGCTGCCGCTCGCCTCGGGCCAGGTGCGCAACGTGAGGGCTGCGTCGACGTCCACCGGACAGTTGGCCGTTGCTTATGTTGATCACTCAGCCGGAACGGTCGCAGCTGGTGTTCTCAAGTACGCGTTCCGATCCGGCGCAACGGCTGAGAGCCCGTGGACCCGCGTCACGATTCCGAACGTTCTCGGCCCGGTCGCCCCGTCGCTGGCCTTCGATCACAACAACCTTCCGTGGATCAGCTATTACGACAGTATTCAGTTCCGTTACTTCCTCCTGACCAACTCGGCAACCGATGGCAGCGGCGACTGGAACCAGTTCCAGTTCCCGATCAACGCGAAGACGGCGAGCGGTGCGGCTCCCGCGACAGACGATACGG
>Ga0169931_10007344_pt1 | contig 16352 bp, 12 predicted proteins | sample Kivu_15m_20L_FD_129675 | JGI IMG/M metagenome (GOLD analysis project Ga0169931, IMG submission 129675) | Freshwater microbial communities from Lake Kivu, Western Province, Rwanda to study Microbial Dark Matter (Phase II) - Kivu_15m_20L... | ecosystem: Environmental > Aquatic > Freshwater > Lake...
CACCTGCTCGTTCATTGACGCCGCGCAGGAGGAGAGCGTGGACGCCATCCTCGACTCCGCCGCCGTGCGCGAGGCGAACCAGCGCGGCCAGGCGCTCATCGTCTCCGGCTGCCTCAGCCAGCGCTTCCGCGAGGAACTGCCAAAGCTGCTGCCCGAGGTGGACGCCTTCATGGGCATTGACCAGGTCGCGCAAGTCGGGGAGCTGGTGAAGGAAGCAATGGCGCGGCGGGGAGAAAAGCTGAACGCCCAACGCCCAACGGCCAACGCCCAACGCTCAAAGAAGAAGGTTCGTGCGCAGCTCGCCGACTTGGACAAAGCCAAACCCGCCGCGCACGACGCTGACGAGTCGCTCCGTGGCAAAGACGCCTTCGGCAAAACCAAAACCGTCCTCACCACCGCCCCATCTCCCATCTCCGATCTCCGATCTCCGCTTCTCGACGTCACCGCCCGCCCCATCTACATCCCCGACTACGAGACCCCGCGCTTCCGCCTCACCCCGCGCCACTTCGCCTACGTAAAGATTGCCGAGGGCTGCAACCACCCGTGCAGCTTCTGCATCATCCCCCGGATGCGCGGCAGCCACCGCAGCCGCACGCAGGCCGATGTCGTCGCCGAGGCCAAGGCGCTCCTCAAGGACGGCGTGAAGGAGCTGAACCTCATTTCCCAGGACTCGACCTACTACGGCCTCGACCTGCGCGCGAACCACAGCCGCGCCATCTCCTCGCCCGAGAAGTTCCGCGCCGCCGCCAGTTCCCTGCCCGCCGATGCCACGACGCTTTGCTCGCTGCTCCGCGAACTGAACGCTCTCAAGGGCGACTTTTGGATTCGCCTGCTCTACACGCACCCCGCCCACTGGACCGACGAACTCATCCGCACCATCGCCGAGTGCAAGAAGGTCGCGCGCTACGTGGACATGCCGCTCCAGCACATCCACGACGATATGCTCGCCCGGATGCGCCGCGAGACCAGCGGCCAATACATCCGCGACCTCATCGCCCGCATCCGCGCCGGCGTGCCGGGCATCGCGCTGCGCACCACGTTCATCGTCGGCTTCCCCGGCGAGACGGACGCGCACTTCGACACGCTGCTGGACTTCATTCGCGACACGAAGTTCGAGCGCCTCGGCATCTTCGCCTACTCGCAGGAGGACGGCACCATTGCCGGCAAGATGGCCGGACAGCTTTCCGACAAGGTCAAGCAACGCCGCCGCGAGCAGGCGATGGCCGCGCAGCACGAAGTCGCCCGCGCCGTCTCGGAAAGCTTCATGGGCCGCACACTCAAGGTGCTCGTCGAAGGCGAGGCCTCAGCGAAGGAACTCAAGGCCGCGAAAGTCGCCTCGTGGGAGCATGGACTCATTCGCGAGACGGACGAGCACACCGCCCAGCTCAAAGGCCGCTACCTCGTCGCCCGCGGCGAGGCGGACGCCCCGGACATTGATGGCCGCGTCTATGTGCGCGGCAAGCTGCCTGTCGGCCGGTTCGCCCGTGTGCGCGTCATCGGCCACACGGATTACGACCTGATTGCCGAGCCGGTGTGAACTGCGCCTTGCTTGGTTACGCATTACGCATTACGTTTTACGTTTCCTGAAACCCTTCGTCCGGCGTAAAACGTAAGACGTAAATCGTAAGCTGCCGCCGCGCGCCCGCTTGAACCTCCCCAACAAACTCACCGTCTCGCGCTTCGTCCTCACGGGGCTGTTCCTCGTGGCGATGTTCTCGCGCTCGCCGGTCAACGACACCATCGCGCTGGTGCTTTTCAGCATCGCCGGACTGACGGACTACTTCGACGGCAAGATCGCCCGCGAGCGCAAGCTCATCACCAACTTCGGCATCCTGATGGACCCGCTGGCGGACAAGATTCTCACCTGCTCCGCGTTCATCGCGCTGGTCGAGCGCGGGCGGTTTGACCCCGGCACGGGCGGGGCGCTGCCGGCCGTGCATGTCGAGGCGTGGATGGCGGTGCTCATCGTCGCGCGCGAGCTGGCCATCACGGGGCTGCGGCTGCTGGCGGCCTCGAAGGGCGTGACGCTGGCCGCCGAAGCCTACGGCAAGCACAAGACCATCTCGCAGATCACCGCCGTCATCGCGCTGCTGGTGCTGGACGCGCACGTCGAGTGGTGGCCGTGGCTGCGGGACATTTTCGACAAGCTGCTACCATGGTTCGCGCACCTCTCGCTCTGGGTGACGGTGCTGCTCACCTTCACCTCCGGCGCGATTTACCTCTGGAAGAACCGGCAGATTTACTTGGAGGATATGTGAAGTGGGGCGACAAAGTCGTCGTTTGGGTGGCGCAAGGTTTTGGTTCCGGCCGCCTCAAGCCCGGCCCCGGCACATGGGGGTCAGTTGTCGGTCTGGCTTGGACCGCACTGCTCTTGCTTCCCGAAAGTCTGCCTTGCTACCTGATTGGCATCCTAGGCGGCGTGGCAACGTCTGTATGGATTTGTGGTCGTGCCGAGAAGTCGCTCGGCGAGAAAGACCCAAGCTCGGTGGTGCTGGATGAAATCGTAGCCGTGCCCGCCTGCTTTCTTGTGCCAGTTGTGTTGTGCTCCGTTCTTCCGCACGGCAATCACTTTCAAGCTTCGGATCTCTGGACAGACGGTGCCTGGGGCTGGAAGCGAACGGTGTTCGTGTTTGCCGCCTTCCGCCTCTTCGACATTTGGAAGCCGTGGCCGGTGCGGCAAAGCCAGTCGCTCCCTGGCGGCTGGGGCGTGACGGTGGATGACCTGCTGGCGGCGCTCTACGTCAACTTGGTGAGTCTGCCGTTCCTCCTTTGAAGCAGCCCGGAGGGCTGATGGAACTTAGCCGGGGGCATCGCCCCCGGATTGAGCCACAAAATCAAGCCGCCCCAGCGGGGCGGCGGAACACACATCCGATATCCATCGCCCCTCCGGGGCGAATCCTTACCGGGTATTTCACCGGGGACGCTGTCCCCGGCTAAGTTCCGCTGTCCCTCCGGGACAGGTGCCGCGGCCCCTCACTGCTCGATGCGATACAGCGACTTCGCCGTGCGGAGGTAGAGTGCCTTGCCGCTGGCGGCGGGCGAGGCCTCGATGGGGCCGTCGAGCTTGCTCTCGCCCAGCAGCTTGAACTCCGGCGCGGCGGCGAGCACCACGCACTTGCCCTCGCGGTCGGCGGCGTAGATGCGGCCCTCGGCGAACACGGGCGAGGCATACACGGCCTTCAGCACGCGCTCGGACCAGAGCACCTTGCCGGTCTTCGCCTCGACCGCGCTGGCGAACCCGTTGTTGTCCACAAGATAAAGGTGCTCGCCGTGCAGGATGGGCGAGGGCGTCTCCGGCACGCCCTTGATGAGCTTCCAGACGAGCTGCGGCCGGCCGGGCGCGGGTTCGGCTTCCTTCGACGCGTCGAGGATGTTGCCGGGCTTCCACGCGGACGCGGACGGCGGCTTGATGGCGTAAAAATGGCCTTTGGAAAAACCGGCGGCGAAGAAGATCAGCCCGTGCCCGTAGAGGGGCCGCGCGCCCGAGGAATGGAACGGCTGATACTCCACCTGCCACAGTTCCCGGCCCGTGAGCGGGTCGTAGCCGTAGTGCGCCTTCGCGCCGTTGCTCAGGAGCACGGGCGCGCCCTCGATGGTCGCGATTTGCGGGGTGCCGTAGGCCTTGCGGAGATCGCCCTCGGCCTTCGGCTTGCCGGCGGCGTCGAGGTCGCGGTAGTCCGTCGAGCGCTTCACGCGCCACACGTCCCTGCCCGTCTGCTTGTCGAGCGCGACGATGAACTGCTCGTCCGCGCCATCGAAGTGGAGGATGAGCAGGTGGTTGTGGAGGATGGGCGAAGACCCCGCGCCGCGATAGTGGTTGCACTTCAGGTCGCGCCGCTCCCACAGCTTCGCGCCCGTCTTGGTGTCGAGGCACGCCGTGCCCGCCTCGCCGAAGCTCACATACACGCGCCCCTCCTCGATGACCGGCGTGGGCGAGGCGTAGCTGTTGTAGCGCATCCAAAGTTCCGGCTGCTGCGCGTCGAAGAGCTTCACGTCGCGGATGACCTTGCCGGAGTTCTTGTCCAGCGTGAGGATGAAGAGCGCGGTGCCGTTGCTCGTGGCGGTGGTGAGCCAGATTTGGTCGCCCCAGATGACGGGCTGGGACCAGCCCTTGTCGTGGATGGGCGTCTTCCACTTCACGTTCTCGGTCTCGCTCCACTTGAGCGGCAGGCCCTTCGCGGTGGAGTGGCCGTCGCCCGCGGGCCCGCGGAACTGCGGCCAGTTGTCGGCGGCGAGGGCGAAGGAGGCGGTGCAGGCGAGCGCAAGCAGCGGCGAAGCGAATTTCATTGGCGACAGGTTAGCAATCGTTTCCCCCGCCGCGCAATCTTCCAGCCGTGGCGGGGCGGAACTTCGACGGGGTGAAACTGTGCGGCCATCAAGCGCCTTCAGGCTTTCACCCTACTGAGACGCCCCGATTTCGGCGCGGCTTCCCGCGTGGCACTGGTGGGGCAGTGCATCGCAAAACTTCACACTGGGAACCGCTGCCATGAACCCCGTCACCGCCATCGCCCCCCGCTGGTTCGTCGTCGAGGACGAGTCCGCGATCCTTAACCTCGCCGCCCTGATGCTGCGCAAGTTCTCCCGTGCCGACGTGCGCGCCTGCGCCGACCCGCGCGAGGCGCTCGGCCACATGACCGCCGCCCCCGCCGGCCTCGAACTCGTCGTCACCGACCTGAACATGCCCGGCATGGACGGCCTCGAACTGGCCCGTCGCGTGCGGACGCTCGCCCCGCAGGCCAAGGTGCTCCTGACCACCGGCAACGCGCTGGCCCTGCCCGACGAGCGCACGCTCCGGGCGCAAGGCGTGGACCTCCTCCTCCCCAAGCCCTACGGCTACCACGACCTCCTCGCCGCCGTCCGCCGCCTCTGCGGCACGGACAGCTTCCGACTGAACTGACACGCCGCCGCCCGCCGGACGCCCTCCGCTGCCGCGCGTTTTCTCCGTCCCGCGCGGCCTCCAGCCTTGACCGAGCCGCGCGGCCTCTGGTGAACTGGCCGCAACATTCCGATGCCCATGCCCTTTGGTCTTTTCGCGGCCGGTGAAGTCAGCCTGTGGCCCTTGGCCGTGCTGGTGATTTCCGTCGCGTTCGTCGTGGTGATGATTTCGGTCGTCCGGGCGCACGCATTCCTCGCGCTCATCCTCGCGGCCATCCTCGCCGGCCTCATGGCGGAGCAACTGCCCGGCGCGAAGGCCCGCGTGACGAAGCCCGATTCCCCGGTCGTCGCGCCCGACGGCAAGGCGCTCAAGAACCACTGGGTGCAGGCCGTCGAGCTGACCAGCATCGAGTTCGGGCGCACGGCCGGCGGCATCGCCATCGTCATCGGACTGGCCACCATCATTTCCATGTGCCTGATGGAAAGCGGCGCGGCGGACAAGGTGGTGCGGCGCTTCCTGGCCTTCTTCGGCGAGAAGAACGCGGGCATCGCGCTGCTGTTGAGCACTTATGTTCTCTCCGTCCCGATTTTCTTCGACACGATGTTCATGCTGATGGTGCCGCTGGCGCGCGCGCTGCGGCTGCGGACGGGCAAGGACTACTTGCTCTACGTCATGGCCGTGTGCTGCGGCGGCGTCATCACGCACTCGATGACCGTCCCGCATCCCGGGCCGCTGGCGATGGTCGAGAACCTGAAGATTGACGTGGGCGTGTCCATCCTCGCGGGCATCGCGGTGGGGCTGTTCCCGCTGGCGGTGGGGTGGTTCGTGTGCCAGTGGCTGAACCGCAAGTTCGACATCCCGATGCGCGAGACGCCCGGCACCACGCTGACCGAGCTGCGGTCCATCGTGGACAAGCCCGAGTCCGAACTGCCGTCCTTCGCGTGGTCCATCACGCCGGTCATCCTGCCGATTTTCCTCATCAGCCTCTCGTCGTTCATGGTCATCGGGAAGGACAACGAGGCGTTTGTGAAACTGCTCGGCGGCCGGGAGGCGTTCGCGTCCACGTTTGCGGCGGTCGAGTTCATCGGGAACAAGAACGTCGCGCTGCTCATCGGCACGCTGGTCTCGATGTTCGTCCTCGCGCGGCAGAAAGGTTACAGCGTGGCGAAGATCTGCGAGCTGATCGGCCCGCCGCTGGAAACCTCCGGCACCATCATCCTCATCACCTCGGCCGGCGGGGCGTTCGGCCTCATGCTCCGCAACGTCGGCGTGGGCGAGGCCATCAAGGCCGCCGCCAGCGGCCACGACATCTCGATGCTGTGGCTGTCTTTCATGGTCGCCGTCGTCATCCGCATCGCCCAAGGCTCCGCCACCGTCGCCATGCTCACCACCAGCGCGATGATGTATCCCATCATCACCAGCGGCGGCGGGCTGCCGTTCGACCCGATTTACCTGTTCCTCGCCATCGGCTTCGGCGGGTTCGGCTTCTCGTGGATGAACGACAGCGGCTTCTGGGTCGTGAGCAAGCTCGGCGGGCTGACCGAAGCCGAGACGCTCAAAACCTGGTCCGTGCTGCTGACAGTGAACTCGTTCGTCGGGATGCTGGCGACGTGGCTGCTCTCGATGCTCATCCCGTTCCCGATGGGGAAGCCGGGGCCGTGAGCAGTTTTCAGTAATCAGTGTTCAGTAGTCAGTCGCTGCGTAACCCGGGAACCTTTCGCCACCCAACCACTGAACACTGAACACTGAACACTGAACACTGAACACTGGTTACTGAAAACTCCCATGCGCTTCCCCTTCCTCGCGCTCGCCGCCCTCCTCCTCGCCGGCTGCGGAACCACGCCGCGCCACGACGCCAGCCGGCCGCTCCGCGACATCCTCTTCGGCTCCTGCCTCAACAAAACCGAGCATCCGATGCTCGACCGCACGGCCAAACTGCCGATGGACCTCTTCGTCTTCCTCGGCGACAACATCTACGCCGACACCACGAACATGATGGTGATGCGCGCCAAATACGACGCGCTCAAGGCCACGCCGTTCTTCCAGACCGTCCGCCGCAAAGCCCCCGTGCTCGCGACGTGGGATGACCACGATTACGGCATGAACGACGCCGGGGCCGCCTATCCGATGCGCCGCGAATCGCAGACCGAGTTCTTCAACTGGCTCGACGAACCCGCCGACTCGCCGCGCCGGAAGCAGGAGGGCGTTTATCACGCGCAAACCTTCGGCCCGCCGGGCCGGCGCGTGCAGGTCATCCTGCTCGACACGCGGTTTTTCCGCAGCCCCCTCACGCGCGGCAACCACGGCGCGGAACCCAGCGGCGGCCCCTACGTGCCCAGCCCCGACCCGCAGGCCACGATGCTCGGCGACGCGCAATGGCGCTGGCTGGAGGAGCAGTTGCGCCAGCCGGCGGAGGTGCGGCTCATCGCGTCCAGCATTCAGTTCGTCGCGGAGTTCGCCGGCTGCGAATCGTGGGCGAACCTCCCGCGCGAGAAGCAGCGCTTCCTCGAACTCCTCCGCCGCACGCGCGCCAACGGCGTCGTCCTCGTCAGCGGCGACCGCCACTGGTGCGAGCTTTCGCGCATGGACAGCCCGGCCGGCTACCCGCTCTATGACCTGACCGCCAGTTCGATGACCCAGCGCCATCCGCGCCACACGCCCACGCCGAACCGCTACCGCCACCTCCCGAAGACCTTCCACGACGCGAACGTGGGCCGGCTGCGGATTGACTGGCAGCGCGCCGACCCGCGTCTGACGCTGCAAATCCTCGACGTGACCGGCCGGGTGCAATTGGAGCAGTTCATCGCCCTCAGCGACCTGCAACCGCGCTGAAACCCAGTGGATTTCACCCGCAGTGGGCCGTCACACCGCGCGCTGCCTTGAAATAACTTGCCGCCCCTCTGGCGGCCCCCTACGCTCCCGGCCATTGCTAGGCGCACTTCATGTTGTCGCAACTTAAAAGCCTGTTTTCCAACGACATCGGGATAGACCTCGGGACCGCCAACTCCCTGGTTTACGTGCGCGATCAGGGCATTGTCTTGCGGGAACCTTCCGTCGTCGCCATCCAGGCGGGGACAACCAACGTGCTCGCCGTCGGAGAGGAGGCCAAGCGCATGCTCGGCCGCACCCCCGGTAACATCCTCGCCATTCGTCCGATGAAGGACGGCGTCATTGCCGACTTCGAGATCACGGAGGCGATGCTGCGGCACTTCATCCAGAAGGTTCACCATCGCAAGCTGATCGCGCCGCGCGTGGTCGTCGCCGTGCCCTCGGGCATCACCGAGGTGGAACGGCGCGCGGTCAAAGACTCGGCCACCCATGCCGGGGCGCGGGAAGTCTATCTCATCGAGCAGCCCATGGCCTCGGCCATCGGCGTCGGCCTGCCGGTCCACGAGCCGGCGGGCAACATGATCGTGGACATTGGCGGCGGCACCTGCGAGATCGCGATCATTTCGCTCGCGGGCATCGTGTTCAGCCGGAGTCTCCGCGTGGGCGGGGACGAGTTTGACGAGACGATCGTCGCGCACATGAAGCGCACCTACAATTTGATGATTGGCGAACGGACGGCGGAGGAAATCAAAATCCGCGTCGGTTCAGCTTTTCCGCTGGAGCAGGAACTCACGATGGAGGTCAAGGGCCGCGACTTGAGCGCGGGACTTCCCAAGACCATCACCATCCGCTCAGAAGAGATTCGCGAAGCCTTGAAGGAACCCTTGTCGAGCATCTTGGAATCGGTGCGCATCACGCTGGAACGCTGCCCCCCTGAACTGTCCGCGGACTTGATTGACCGCGGGATTGTGATGGCCGGCGGCGGGGCGCTGCTGCGCAACATTGACCGGCTCGTCGCGCAGGAAACCGGCTTGCCGGTGCATATTGCCGACGATCCGCTGACCGCCGTGGCCGAAGGCACCGGGCGCGTCCTCCAAGAACTCGCGTTCCTCAAGCGCGTCGCCACCTCCAGCCAGGGCTGACCGTTCGCCCGCAACTCTGCGGGCCATGCTGCGCAAGCCGCAATATATCGCGCTCGGAATCGTGGCGCTGGTCGGGCTGATATTTCTCAGCCTGCCAGAGTCCGCGACCAGCCGCGTCAAGCTCGCGCTCACCGGCCTGTTCCTCCCGCTCTTCGGCTTCACCGAGTCCACGCAGAGCGCCGTGCGCCGCGCCGGCAACGCCGTCGTCCCGCGCGAGGACCTCGTGCGAGAACTGGAGCAGCTCCGCGCCGAGAAGCAGAAGCTCGAATTCAACCTCGCCCAGGCCCAGGGCGCCGTGCGCGAGAACGAGCAGCTCCGCAGGCACGCCGGCTTCCCCGCCCGCGCGCAGTGGAAGCTCAAGCCCGCGCGCGTCATCGCCCGCGACCCCGCGAACTGGTGGCGCACCGTGTTCATTGACGTGGGCAGCAAGGACGGCGTGCGCGTGGACATGCCGGTCATCACGCCCGACGGCCTCGTGGGCCGCGTCGCGGCGGTCGGCTCCACGCGCTCGCAGGTCGTCCTGCTCGGCGACCAGAACTGCCGCGTCGCCGCGCTCGTGAACGAGACGAAGGAAAACGGCGTCATCATGCCCTACGCCGCCGACCCCGCCATCGTGACGCTCACGTATCTCTCGCGCGGCAGCCCGGTGAAGGGCGGCCAGACCATCGTGACGAGCGGGCTGGAGTTGAAGCCGGGCAACGCGGTGCTCACCAGCGGCCTCGGCGGCGTGTTCCCCAGCGGCATCCGCATCGGCGAAATCGTGGACGTGCGCAACGTCGGCTTCGGCCTCTACCAGGAGGCGCGTGTGAAACTCGCGGTCAACCTCAACTCACTCGACCAGGTGTGGGTGGTGGCGCAATGAACCAACCGTTTCGAGTTTTGAGTTTGGCGTTTCGTGTTGTCCCGCGCGCGGCGGTCGCGCTGCGACACACGAAAGTTTCCTTCTCCCTTCGCGGAGCGAGGGGAGAAGGTGGCCGAAGGCCGGATGAGGGGTGCGGCCACCCCCGGCGTTCAAGCCAACCCCTCACCCCGGCCCTCTCCCCTTGCTCCGCAAAGGGAGAGGGAGCCAGCCGTAGTCGGCGCGAGCGCCAACTCGAAACTCGAAACTCGAAACCCGAAACTTCAAACTGATTCGTGAACCGCCTCGAAACCATCGCCATCCTGCTCGCCGCGTGGCTCGCGGTCGCCTTCGAAGTTTCCTTCAACGGCTTCCGCAACACCCTCGGCGCGCAAATCAGCCTGCTGCCGGCGCTGATGGTTTATGTCGCGCTGTCTTCCTCGCTGCCGACCGTGGCGCTGCTCGCCATCGTCGGAGGGCTGGCGCAGGACGCCTTCTCCGCGAACCCGCTCGGCGTCACGACGCTGGCGCTCGCCCTCACTGGATTCTTGCTGCACCACCAGCGCGACCTTGTGCTGCGGAACCAGCTCTATGCGCAGGTGATGACGGGTTTCCTCGCCAGCTCGCTGGTGCCCGCGTGCGTCATCCTCGCGCTGATGAACACGAGCAACCCGGTGCCGCTGACGTGGCGGCTGTTCGGGCAATGGCTCGTGATGGCGGCGGGCGGCGCGGTGGCGACGCCGCTGGTCTTCCGGCTCTTCGCGCTGGTGAACCGGCTGTTCACCTACCAGGCGCTCCCGGAATCACACTACCGCGAGACGCGGCAAATCAAGCGGACGAGATTTTGAAGCGTGATGAACACGATTGAACCCAATTTGCCCGGCGTGGTGCGTGGCGCGTGGCGCGTGAGCCGAAATCTCCGCGCCGCCCGCGTTTCCTCACGCACCACGCACCACGCACCACGCTGACCATGCTCCCCGTCAACCCCATCAAGCAGCCGGACACGCAACTGCGCGTGCTGGGCCTGCTCATGGGCGCGGGCTTCTGCGTGCTGCTCGCGGGGCTGTGGTTCGTGCAGGTGTTCTCCTCGAAGAAGTTCGCCGACAGCCTCGAAGACCAGGCGGTGCGCAGCGTGCGCATCCCGGCGGTGCGCGGGAAGATTCTCGACCGTAACGGCCAGCCCTTCGCCGAGAACCGCCCGTCCTACAACGTCGAGCTTTACCTCGCCGAGCTGGGCCGCCACTTCCACGCCGAATACATGCGCCTCCGCCCCGCCGGCGCGCGCCTCACGCGTGCGGAACGCGAGTCGCTGGAATGGGCCGCGCGCTACAACGTGGTCAGCAACATCACCGCGCAGGTCGGCGACTGGCTCCAGCAGCCGCAGGTGATTGACCAGCGGAAATTCCAGCGCCACTACAACGAAGTCCGCGCGTTGCCGATTTCGATTTTGCAGAACCTCAGCGCCGTGCAGGTCGCGCGCTTCGCCGAGCGGCCCGGTGTGTTCCCGGGACTCGATTTGGAAATCCAGCCGTTGCGCGTGTATCCGCACGGCGGCCTGGCCGCGCACGTCCTCGGCTCGCTCACGCGCGACGACAGCTCGCAGGAGGAGGAGGACGCGTTTTATCACTACCGCCTGCCGGACTGGAAGGGCGTCACCGGCATGGAGGGCATCTTCGACGGGCCGATGCGCGGCACGGCGGGCACGAAGTCCATGACCGTGAACCGCCTCGGCTACCGCCAGCAGGAGTCCGTGCTGCGCGCACCGGAGCCGGGCGACAACCTCGTGCTCACGCTCGACTTCAAGCTCCAGCGCGCCGTCGAGGCCGCGCTGGGCACGTCCCTGTTCGGTGCGCACACGCGCGGCGCGGCGGTGGTGCTCGACGTGCAGACGGGCGACGTGCTCGCGATGGCCTCGGCCCCGACCTTCGAGCCGGCGGAGTTCATGGGGCGCATCTCGACCGAGCGCTGGACCAACGTGCTGAACCATCCCGTGCAGAAGCCGATGCTCAACCGCGCCACGCAGGAGAACTACCACCCCGGCTCGATTCTCAAGCTGCTCACCGCCCTGGCCGCGCTGGAGATGGAGCGGCTCGACCCGAGGGAAATTTTCAACGTCGAGGCTGACCCCGAACGCCCGGGCCGGGGCTGCATCCACATCGGCAACCGCAAAATCAAGGACACCGTGGCGCACGGCCCCTACGACTTCAAAAAGGCGCTGATGCACTCCTCGAACTCCTACTTCATCCACCACGCGCTCAAGCCCGGCGTGCTGCAAAAGATGATCATGCTCGGCGAGAAGTTCCACCTCGGCGAGCGCACCGGCGTCCTGCCGCGCCAGGAGACGGCGGGCGAGTTCCCGGACCAGACCGACCTCGTGCGCCGCTGGCAGCCCGGCGACACCGCGAACCTCGCCATCGGCCAGGGCAAGGTGTCCGTCAGCCCGCTGCAAATCGCGCTGCTGACCGCCGCCATCGCCAACGGCGGGAAAGTATTCTGGCCCCGGCTGGTCACGCGTCTGGAGCCGAGCGACCCGCAGTTCGGCGAGAAGGCGTCCGAGTTCCCCGTGCGCGTGCGCGACGAGTTGGGCGTGAAGGCGGAGAACCTCCGGCTGATTCACGAGGCCATGCTCGCGGAGGTGGAGGAGGCGGGCGGCACCGGCACCGGGGCCATCATCCGAGGATTGAAAATCGGCGGCAAAACCGGCACGGCGGAAATCGAGCAGACTGGCAAGGTGGTGGACAAGACGACGTGGTTCGCCTCCTTCGCCCCCGTGGACCGGCCCAAGTGGGCGGTCGTGGTGATGGTCGAGAGCGGTGCCAGCGGCGGCAAGACCTGCGCGCCGATTGCGCGGCTGATTTACGAGGCGCTCCTGAAACGCGAGCGCGACGGCGGGCAGAAGAACGCAGCTTTGGCGCTGATGAACTGATGCAAAGTGGCATGACAATACGGGCAAGCGCGGCCGGGCCAGTGATGGCCGGGGCTGGGCTGAGTTCGTTCCCGCCGCTCTCCCTCACCCCGGCCCTCTCCCGCTGGGAGAGGGGGGAACGCAGTCCGCTTTCTGACGACACCAACGCCACGATTTGCCGAACGCTGGCTGACTTTCTCCCTCTCCCGGCGGGAGAGGGCCGGGGTGAGGGGAAAGGCACGATGCGACTCTCCTTGGCCCCGAACCTCCGCTCCTTGTCACCCGCCACCCGCCACCTGTCACCCGCCTGATGCTCGCCCGCCCCAACATCGCCGAGAAGCCCGCCCGGATTGACTGGGTGCTGCTCTGCGCCCTGCTGGGCTTGATGGTGCTGGGGGCGATCTTCATCCACAGCGCGCGCTACGCCACCGAGTCGGGCGCGGGCGTGCCGTGGTTCAAGCAGCTTCACTTCCGGCAAATCGTCTTCTACCTCCTCGGCCTCGGCGCGCTCGCGGCGGTGTGCGTGATTCCCTACCAAACCCTCGCCCGCTGGTCTTACGTCTTCTACTGGGGCAGCATCCTCCTGCTCCTGCTCGTGCTCATCCCGCACATCGGCGCGATGCGCTTCGGCGCGCGGCGGTGGATTGACCTCGGCATCTTCCAGCTCCAGCCGTCGGAGATTGCGAAGATCGCCTTCATCCTCGCGCTGGGAAATTTCCTCGCGCGCCCGCTGGAGGAGCTGAAGCTCACGGGGAATTTCTGGAAGGCGCTCGCCATGCTGGGCCTGCCCTTCCTGCTCATCTTTGTGGAGCCGGACCTTGGCTCGGCGCTGGTGTTCATCCCGACCGGCTTCGTGATGATGTATGTCGCGGGCATCCCCGCGAAATATCTGCGGCGCTTCCTGGGCGGCTCGGCGCTCATCGTGGTGCTGATCCTCGTGGACGTGCTGTTCGCGCCGCCGAACTGGCGCTTCAAGCTGGAGGACTACCAGCGCCGGCGGCTGCTCGTGTATTTCGGCCTGGACTACAAACATTTTGCTCCGCCCAACGCCACGGCGGCGGAGCTTCAGAAGGCCCGCACCCAGGAGCGCAACGACAGTTACAATGTCGAGCAGGCGCTCATCTCGGTCGGCTCCGGCGGGCTGACCGGGAAGGGCTGGCGGCAGGGCACCCAGAACGTGTTGGGCTACCTGCCGCGCGCCGTGGCGCACAACGACTTCATCTTCTCCGTGCTTGCCGAGGAGAGTGGATTCGTCGGGAGCATGGTCGTGCTCTCGCTTTATGCGGTGGTCCTGTTCGCCGGGATCAGGATCGCCGGCCAGGCGCGCGACCGCCTGGGCAGGATGATGGCGGCGGGAGTGGTAGCGCTCCTGTTCAGCCACATGTTCATCAATATCGGCATGAACATCCGTTTGATGCCCGTGACGGGCGTGCCACTGCCGCTGTTATCATACGGCGGGACTTCAGTGGTCTGCACCCTCGTCGCCGCGGGCCTCCTCCAAAACATCTACCTGCACCGCAGGTCTTACTAACCCATGAGCAACCGTTTCTCCAACCGCCGCGGCCCGCACCGCTTCCGCCCCACCGGCGGCCTCAACCCCAACGCCAAGCCCGACAAGGCCGCGCTCCAGGCCCGCCTCGCCGCCACCGGCGGCCCGGAAAAACTCAGCGGCGAGGAGGGCGTCTTCGCGAAGAACCGCGAGCACGAAATCCGCCGCGCCGAAAACCTCGCCGCCGGCCTGCCCGCCGAGGGCGAGACGCCAGGCTCGCCCAAGCCCGCCGGCCGGCACGACTACCGCGAGCCAAACCTCGAGACGCCCGAGGAGGTCGAGGGCGAGGCGGAGGGCGACTTCAAGCCCGTCGAGGTCAAGGAACGCCCCAAGGGCCTCATCGCGTCCATCAAGCACGCGGCCCAGAAGGTCGTCACCAAGGTCAAGAAGCTGATGAAGCCCGAGGTGAAGGTCCACAAGGAGGTCATCATCAACGCCGAGTCGCTCGAAACCCGCGTCGCCGTCAGCGAGGACGGCCGGCTCGAGGAGTTCACCATCGAGCGCACCACCGAGGAGCGCCTCGTCGGCAGCATCTACAAGGGCAAAATTCGCAACCTGGAGGACGGCCTCAAGGCCGCCTTCGTGGACATCGGCTTCGAGAAGAACGCCTTCCTCCACTACTGGGACATCGTGCCCAGCAACCTCGACAGCGGCGTCGAGGTCGTCGAGCGCGAGAAGAAGTCCCCGCCCAAGGAGCGCCCCAAGGTCACGCAGAAGGACATCCCCAAGCTCTACCCCAAGGGCACCGACATCATCATCCAGGTCACCAAAGGCCCCATCGGCACCAAAGGCCCGCGCGTCACCACGCACCTCGCGCTGCCCGGCCGCTACCTCGTGCTGCTGCCCAACTCCGACCAGTCCGGCATCTCGCGCAAGATTGACGACCACGAGGAGCGCCAGCGCCTCAAGAAAATCGTCCGCAAGCTCAACATCCCCGACGGCATGGGCGTCATCATCCGCACCGCCGGCGAAGGCCAGCAGGAGCGTTACTTCATCCGCGACCTCGCCTTCCTCATCGAGGAGTGGAAGGCCGTGCAGGAGCGCATCGAGAAGCAGAACTCCGCCACCTGCGTCTTCCAGGAGCCGGACCTCATCGAGCGCACCGTGCGCGACTTCCTCACCGAGGACGTCGAGCGCATCGTCATTGACGACAGCAAACAGTTCGAGCGGATGCAGACCATGATTGGCAAAATCTCCAAGCGCTCCATCAACAAGGTGAAGCTCTACAACGAGCCGCAGCCCGTGTTCGACCGCTTCGGCATCTCGCGCCAGCTCGAGGCCACCTTCTCCCGCCAGGTCCACCTCCGGAGCGGCGGCTACCTCGTCGTGGACGAGACCGAGGCGCTCGTGGCCATTGACGTGAACACCGGCAGCCACAAGAGCCGGGAGCCGGACAAGGACAAGGAGCAGACCATCACCAAGGTCAACCTCGAGGCCGCCGAGGAAATCTGCCGCCTCCTGCGCCTGCGCAACCTCGGCGGCCTCATCGTCCTCGACTTCATTGACATGCGCCACCGCCGCGACCAGCAGACCGTCTATCAGCGCGTCAAGGAGGGCCTCAAGCGCGACCGCGCCAAGACCCACATCCTGCCCATCTCCCAGCTCGGCCTCATGGAGATGACCCGCCAGCGCCACACCGAGAGCATCCGCTCGACCGTTTATCAGGACTGCCCCTACTGCAAGGGCCGCGCCAAGGTGAAAAGCCCGCTGACCATGAGCGTGGAAATCCAGCGCAAGCTTCAGGAAATCCTCAAGAAGCGGCCCCGCGACGAGAGCGACTTCCAGCTCCGCGTCGTCTCGCATCCCACCGTGCTCGACCGCCTGCGCAAGGAGGACGAGAAAATCCTCATCGAGATGGAGAAGAAATTCTTCGGCAAGCTCACCTTCCGCGCGGACCCCGCGTTCCACGCCGAGCAGTTCAAGATCCTCAACGCCGTCACCAACGAGGAACTTGCCTCCGTCGGCGGCTGAAGCCGGCTCCGCACGCATCAACGGCCCTCCTCCCAAGCGGGCGGGGGGCCGTTTGCGTTGGAGCGCAGCTCAGTTTCTTGCAGGTTGTTTCAGCGCGATTCGGACCGGGGCGGCGAAGGAGTTGCCGCCGTTCCCCCTCACCCCGGCCCTCTCCCTCGGGGAGAGGGAGAAAGTCAGCCCGCGCTCGCAGGGCTGCGACGTTCCGGTTGGCCGAAAGCGGAAGGCGTTCCTCCCTCTCCCCG
>Ga0169931_10007345_pt1 | contig 16352 bp, 21 predicted proteins | sample Kivu_15m_20L_FD_129675 | JGI IMG/M metagenome (GOLD analysis project Ga0169931, IMG submission 129675) | Freshwater microbial communities from Lake Kivu, Western Province, Rwanda to study Microbial Dark Matter (Phase II) - Kivu_15m_20L... | ecosystem: Environmental > Aquatic > Freshwater > Lake...
TTAGCAAGTAAAGAGGATATATTTATAATAATTTTTTCATCTTCACTATTTTTTAAAAACAAAATAATATTTTTAATTAATAAATTTTTATCAATAAAATTATTAATAAATTTGTATAATAATTTATTAATTTTTTGAATATTAATATGTTCTTTATCACCATCTAATTTTTCATTAAATTCTTTAATAATTATTTCTATTTTTTTAGCATTAATTAATATTTGTATGATATTAATTAAAATATTTAGATATTCATGCTGATCTATATAATTTAATTTTGACAGTGTATTAATTAAATTAATATATGGATCTATTAAGGTATTTGAATATTTTTTATTATATATGAATAATTTAATAATTGATTTCTTATTTTCATTATTAAATATATTTACTAAATAATCAATTTCTTCAAAAATATTTTTTATTAAATTTGTTTTATTATAATCAATATCAACATTATAAACATTATTTATATCTAAATTATTAAATTCAATCATTATAGATTTATACTATAAATATTTTTTATACTTTATATAATGATAAAATATAAAATTAAATTTTATTTAATGAGAACCAAAAGGATTGTATTGTTGAATTAACATAGCTCTTAATTCAGCTTGAGAGTGCTTGTCTTTTAATACTAATAAAGACCAAACAGATAACATTAAAACTTCAACAGCCTTAATTAAGGGAGCAACGGGAAATTTTAAGTTAAAGTGATTTAATATTCTTAAAACAACTATAGTTAATAATAATAACTTGAAGAGTCTTTCAATTAAGTGTTTTTTTTCGTGAGATTTTTTTTCGTGAGATTTGTGTGCCATATTATAATTATGTTATATATAAAATAAATAGACTGGTGGATAGTTATAAAAATAATACGAATAATTTACTTATAATAAATTATACTAAATATACATCATATTAGATTTAAAATCATCATTATGAAGTTTAAGTAATGATATATTTTCATAATTAAAATTATTATTAAAATTATATTTATTTGTAAATTTATCTAATATACATAATTCATATATTTTTGTTATATTCATTATAATTTGTCTTATACCTTTATGTATCTGTGTTTTTTCTAATATATAATCAATTACTTTTTCATCTATATTTACTTTTAACTTATATTGTTTTTCTAATTTAGGTATTATATATGTATCAATAATAACTTTCTTTTCACTAATACTATAACCAGGTATATTTATAACATGTAATCTATCTCTTAAAATAGGATTTATTTTATCTAAATCATTAAGACATAATATCATCATTGATTCTGATAAATTAATAGTAAAATCCGCAAAATATGCATCTCTAAATTTATAGTTTTGCATTGGATCAAATATACCTAATAAAATATTTTGTATTTTTTCTTTTGTTTTATCTATTTCATCAAATAATAATATTCCATTGGTGCACTCATTCTTAATTAATGCTTCTGCTATACATCCTGGAATAGAACCTTCATATGTATAAGAATGTCCTATAAGTATACTTGATTCATCAATATTAGCCATACTTATATAAGAATAAGGTATTTTAAGAGCATTAGATACAGTATGGACGATTGAAGTTTTACCAACACCAGCAGGACCACATAAACATAAGAATTTACTATTTGGTAAATCGGGATTATTAATTTTTTGGCAAATAAAACTAACTATTGAATCTTTAACTTCATCTAATCCGAATAAATTATTATTTAATTCTTTATAAATATTTTTAATAAAATTAACTTTATCATCATGTATAATATTTGGTTTTGAAATTAAATCAATTGAATTGTCTACTTTATTATATGGTAATCTTAACACATTATTTAAAAACATAGTTAATTTATTATCATCTGTTATCAATGTTCTAAAATATATTTCTTGTAATTTTGTTTTTAAATTATCAGGCATTACTTTATTATTAACTTTATTTAGCAATTCATCATAGTCATTTGATATTTTCATATCTTTTATTTTAATTAAATTATTAATTTCTAATTTAATTTTATCTGCTTCTTCAGAGAAAACTTCTTCTTCACCAATAAATCTTATATATTTTTTTATAATCTTTAATTTTAAACTCTTTTCTAATTCAGTTGATGTTAATATATCTGTCAAATTAGGTTTTTGATTATAATCTTCATATACTAATGCTTTAAAATTATCCCTAATTTTACTAATCATACTCTGATTTATTGTATTCTTCTTTTTATCCTTATATTTAGTATTAATCTCTTCCGTTATTAATTGTTCTCCAATACTTTTGAATGGTGTATCAATAGTTGTATAATCTACCTTATTCTTTTCAGTTGTTATTATAGCATTATTTTTATTCTTTTTATTTATCTTCTTTTCTTGATTAATAGGTTTATTCTCTTTATTTTCTTTATATAATTCTTTATTTTCTATATCAGTAATGTCTACTAACGAATTAACACTCTTAATCTTTCTTAATATATTACTATTAGTTTCATCTATATTATAATTTACAATATTTGATTTATTTGACTGTGTCTCATTATTTATTTGTTTTACTAATTCTTCTAACATACCATAACTTTTAGATTTTCTTATATTTTCTTTTATATTATTTGAAACAGATAATTCATTAAGATTATTATAACTAGAATTATTTTTTAATACTTTCTTTTTTGGTAAAAATTCATTATAATTTTCTATATCTTCTTTTATTTGATTACTAAAATTTTTTCTTTTCTTTTTATTCTTTTTTATGTCAGAATACTTAAATCCATCTATAGAATTTAAAATATTAAAAACATCAACATTACTTTCAGCAGGTTTTGAGCCATCTTTTTTATCTGGAGGCTGATTATTTCCTTTCATCTAATATAATAAATATAAAAATATTTATTAAGGCGGTTCAAAATTTATACAAAAAAATTAATGTATACTAAAAATCAATATATATACTATTATTTATAGTTTCATAATCTAAATTATTTATTTCATCATTAGTAAGTTTATCTTTTACAATTATACATTTTCTAAACATTATATTGATTATATCATTATTTTTACAAATATTTGGTGAATAACCTACAATTAATTTCCATTCTTTTAAATTACAAATATTATCTATTTGTTCTATAATTTTTTTTTCAAATCTATTTAATAAAACTTTATTATTATTATATTCAATCATAACATTTATATTATCTGTTGAAATTTGTAGAATACCAAATATAGAAGACCAACTATTATTTATTTTATATTCATTCTTAGAATAATATAAACAACCATAATTATCATCAATTCTTATTTTATTATTAAATAATCCTAAAGTAATATGTCTTAAATTATCTGTTGAAACTAAACTAAATAATGGTATATAATGAGATGTAGGATTATCATTATTATTAACTAATTTTACATCAATTAAAAATGTAATATTATTTATATCATTTATAAATTCTATTTTGGTTTCTAGATTTTTAGATGGAAGTAATAATAATCCATCAATTAATTTTTTGGATTTTTCAAATTTTAAATTTTCTATTTTTAATCTATTATTTTCTTCATTTAATAAATTTATTTTATCTTGTAAAATATTTAATTCATCAATAGTAAGAACACATTCGTAGTCTTGATTGTCTTTAGTTAATCTAGATAATTTATCTAAAATTGTTTCATCCATAGTATATATCTATCTATTATATATTACTAAAAAAAATTAATTGTTAATTAAACATATTAAATTATTTTCATATACTTTTTTATTATAAAAATTTATATTATCAAAATTATTAAGTTTATTATATGAACCTCCTTCTTGTATATTTGTATTTTTAATATTATTCTTGTTATATATTTTATATTTTTTATTTGTATAACTAGTATATTTATTTGTCATTATATATAAAATATTATATAAAAATATTCTAATAGACACTAATAATTCCTTTACTAAACATATAGATTAGAGATATTCCAGAAATCAATATAAACTTTAATAATCTACTATATTTAACTTCTAATTCGTAATTAGAAGTTTTTAGTTCTTGATTTTCATTTACAAGATTTACATTTTCAATACTTATTTTATTTGATCTATCATAAATATCTTTTTGAACTGTTTTTTGACTTTCCATAATATTCTTTAAACTAAGAACCGCTTCTTCATGAATATTTGTAAGAATATATTCAATCATTTCACAGTTTTTATTTTCTCTAGCCAATTCTAAGCATGATTTATTATTGCGATTTCTAATAGTCCAATCAATTTTGTGAATTTCACTAATTTTTCTTAAATTATGAATATCATTATTCATAACAAATAAATGAATAGCATTGTTAATACCATCAATTCTAATATCTCCATAAATGTATTTATATTCTCCACTGTTAATATAGGATTTAATCATTTCGTAATAATTTGTTGTCTCAATCTCTGTATTGATGTATAAATCATTTGTTCTAATATTTGAATTATTTGGTTCTGTCCTATTTGGAATATTTGTATCTGTTCTGTTAGAAGTATTTTTAATATGAGTTTCGTATAAATTATCATAACTTTCAAGACTCCAAATAATATATTGCCTTTCACTGATGATAAATCTATGCACTCCTTTGTATTTGTTCTCTAATGTTAAAAATTCAATTCTAAATTTTTCATTAAATTCATTCCTCTTCTGTGTATCTTTAATTTGTAAGGAAGGTATTGATGATGTAATCTCATTATATAGGGCTGTCATTGTAAATAATTTATCACTATTTGATGATAAATAATCTATCATAATTTCACCTAGTTCTTGATCTTGTGCCATCTTATTAATATATTAATACTATGTATATATATAACTTTTAGTAATAAAATCAACTTTTTTATAATTATTTATTAAATAATTTTTTTGTAAAAAAATTGATTTTTGGTTAATATAATAAAAATATATATATACCTAATTAATATATTAATAAGATGGCGAATATTCGTTATTTTGGCACTGGCACTAATACCTTTACACAACCACCTACATTTGGTTTTTCAGATCCAAAGACTATATTAAGTGATATTTACAATGCTATATTAGAGGGAGATGAAACTAAGACTATGAGACTATTAAATTTATTAAATTCTTCTCAAATTTCAAATATTAATGAAACTATCAATATTCCAAATAATCCGTTTAGATATACACTTCTTCATAATGCGATTGATATGAGAGCATCTACTGCTGTTATTAAAAAACTAATTTCTCTTGGTGCGGATCTAAATGTTAAAGATAAAAGAGGAAGGACATGCTACGAATTACTAAGTACTTGTGCAAATGAACAAGTAATTAGAGACATTTACAATGCTAAAGAAGATAAACTTAGAGAATATATGACAAAACATGATTCTTACAATAGAGATCTTAATTCATACAAAGATCAGATTGAAGTTTTAAAGAATGATAAAAAGAAATTACAAGAAGCGCTTGAAAAAGTTAGACAAGAAAAACAAACTCTTCAAGATGAAATTATGGTTTCTCGTAAAAGAACGATTGAGCTTGAAGGAAAGAATAAAGATCTTGAAGAACAAAAAAAGAAACTTATTAAGCAGACACGCCTATAAATTAAATAAATATAAATTTTTATAAATAGAAATTTACATAAATATAGTTAAAAGAAGGAATATGAATAATAAGAATATCTAAGATTTTTTAGTAAATCAAAATCAATAACATAATTTCTTTTAATAATAGTTTTATCATATATTATTTTAGTTCTATCATTTTCCATAATATATTTATTAAGTGTAGTATATTCATCACAAGTTTCTCTAAAAGTTTTAACTAGGATAAGATAGAATTTATCAATATTTTTATATTTGTTAAGAATTTCCAACATAATTTTACTTTCATCAAAAATTTCTGTTATTTTTTTATAGGGATTTTCTGCATATATTTCTGCTTCTTTTGTTGGATTAGAATTATTATATAAAATTTCAAATTTACCTTTATAATTATCTTTAATTATTCTGGTTAGTAAAGATAGTGTTTCTTCATATTCTTTTATTAAAGTTATAGTTTTTATTGTTCTTATTTTTTTTATTAAACTATAAATCTTTTTTTTCAGTTCTTTAGTTGAAGAATATTTCTTATAAAACCAATCTATATCTGTTACCTCAAAATCAAAACCTAAATTCATATAAAATGTGGTTCCTCTTTCAATTAATTTTATATAACTTAAATCCATAAGTTGATTATTTTTAGAACATAAAACTTCAGTTCCATCACCAATATAAGTTTTTTGAGCTCCTAGTATTTTATTTATTGCTAAACATATTTTAACTAAATTTGAACCAGATATATCATTTGTTCTTTGTATATTTGATATGTATGAAAAATTATTCGTTTCCGCTTTTATTGGATCTAAAAAATCTATAATAATTGGTGTTAATCTTGTTGTTCTATGTTCTATGTCATAAATTAATCTGTAAAATTTAACTCCATTTGGTAATTTAGCCTTTACTAATTTTACTGGTATAACTATATCATTCATTTTTATACTAAACTTTGAACCATACTTTTTATACAGTTTGGAAACATTTTCTATCAATTTACCTCTCTTATATTCCGGATAATTAGAATGCGATATATCAAATATTTTTATTCCACCTGTTTGAATATCCATATATTTATACTTATATATTTTTGTAAAAATTATAATTTTTGAAATAATAAAATTTTTGAAATAATTAATAATTCAAAAACTTGGTTTAGTTTCGTTCCTAACAGGGTTCGAACCTGTGACCTTCCGGTTAACAGCCGGACGCTCTAACCAGCTGAGCTATAGAAACTAAACATAGAGTATTACACTCTATTATAGATAAATAAACAAATCTTTAAATAATTTTAATTAGAATTAAAATTAATTATTATTGAAAATTAGAAGAAATTATTAGTAACAACATAGACATTAGGATATTTAGCTCCATAGACAATACCATAACCTTGAGTTAAAACATTACCTACACCGGCGTTATAGCCATTAACATCTTGATTTTTATATTCTACAAGGTCTTTAGATGGTTGTGTATACCAAGGATTATCACAGCATTTTTTTTGTCCTGTTCTTTTGTAGCACCATTTTTGGCAAGAGCTAGAGGAACTGGAAGATGATTTACAATGACAAGAAGAGCTAGAGGAACTTGAACTAGAAGAAGAGCTTGAACTAGAAGAAGAGCTTTTTTTCTTATGACTAGATTTTTTGCATTTACAGTGTTTAGACATATTTATATAAAATTATCTTATATAAAAAAAATTATAGTGGAGAGAAGAAATTAAACATCATAAATATCATAATTTCTAGATGTAGGAATTACACTATATTTTTTTGTAAGTGTATATGGTTCACCTTTTGAATTAACAACAATACCATAAGTTTTGGATAAATTACAAGTGGGCGCATAAGATTGTAAAAAAAGTCCATAATTAGTGGTTAAAACATTACCAAGTGGACTAGTATTACCATTTACATCTTTATATACTATTGGTTGTGTTGTATCATTATTAGTTGAAGTTGTTGTTTTTGTGGTTGTTGTAGTAGTAATATTAGTAGGTCTATTTGAGGTTTGAAGAAAATTATTTGGTGAAAAATTACTTGAGGTAGAAGGTATTTGTTGTAAAAATATTCTCTGCATATATGATAGTATTATAATTTTATTTTTTTTGTTATTTATTTTTATATAATTTTCTTTATATATACATGAGTAATTTGATTTGTAAAGAAAATTTTAACTGGCAAAAATATGTAGATAGATACAAAGATTTAAAAAATATTGATGATCTAGATACAGCTTGGAATCATTGGTGTGAAGAAGGTAAAAAACAGGGTAGAAAGTTTTTTACTTTAGCGCCATTTAAAAATAATAAATATTATATTATTACTAAAGAATATATAAAACAAAAAAATATTAAATTAAAAAATACTAAAAGTATTAATGTAACTGAACTTGATGATGATGTTGTAATTGAAGATTTTGTTTCTAATATAAAACACAAATTAAAAAGATTAAATAAAAATAATAAATTTGTTTGTCAAACTGTTAATCAAAATATTGAAGATAAAATAATAAAAAAAACAGAAATTAATAAAAAAGATATTAATAAACAAAATAATCATAATAAATCAAATATAAAAAATAATGATATTGAAATATTGGAAAAGGATATTAAATATACAGAATCTAAAACAACTAATAAAAAATCTATAAAAAAATGTCAAGTTAAAAATAATAATAATAATAATAATAATTATAATAATAATTATAATAATAATAAGAAATCTTTGGAAGAATGTCATGTTAAAACCAATAAAGATGAGTGGACCGTTAAAACCAATAAAGATGAGTGGACCGATAAAACAGAAAATTCTGAAATATTTTTTTTAGATTTTGATAAGAATAATGATGATTCTAATGAATCAAAGATATATTTAAGTAAAAAAAATCCGTTAAATGTATTTTCAAATAGTGTATAAAAATTGATAAAAAGATAATAATTATTAACATATAAAAAAGATAATTTAAACAGAAGACTATAATAGTATATATTAGGATAAATGTGTGGTATATGGGCTTTATTTAGTAAAACAGAACAAACTGTAGAAGAACAGAAAAAAATATTTGAATATTTTAATAGGATTAAAAACAGAGGTCCAGATGTTTCTAATTTATTACAATTAAAATTATTAGAACAAATAAGTGTTTTTCTTGGTTTTCACAGATTATCCATTATTGACACCTCTCCAAAAGGTATTCAACCGTTTATAAAGTATATTGAAAAAGATAATAGAACTATTTATACATTATGTAATGGTGAAATTTATAATTATAAAGAATTAATAGAAGAAAATGATTTTGATAAAAATCTTCTTGTTGAATCTGATTGTAAAGTAATTAATGAAGTATATTTAAAATATGGTATAAAGAATACATGTTTAAAATTATTAGGTGAATATGCTTTTATGATTTTAGATGTTAATGAAAAAAATATTACTTTACATTTAGGAAGAGATCCTTTAGGTGTCCGTCCATTATATATATCATATGATGATGAAAAACTTAATATAAGTTCAGAATTAAAAGGTATTATAAATACGGATCCAACCAATAGAAAAAACTATAGTGTGTATCAAGTAGAAAGTGGTTGTTATACATCTATTGATTTACTAAATTTAGATTTTAAAACATTTCAACCGAATTGGGTAAGATATTATGATGTTAATAGAATTAAGACTGAATATACTGAAAATGATTTAGAAAAATGTAAGTTATTAATTAGAGAAACTTTTACAAAATGTGTTATTGATAGATTAAATGCCGATGTTCCTATTGGATTTTTATTATCAGGAGGACTTGATAGTAGTTTAGTATGTGGTATAGCGGCAAATTATTTAAAGAATTTTAATATAAAGATTAGAACATTTAGTTGTGGCTTAGAAACAGGTTCTACGGATGAACCATACGCTAGAATGGTATCAGAACATATTAATTCTAATCATACACATATAGTTTTTACAGAAAAAGAATTTATTGATGCTATACCTACAATTGTATATAATATTGAAACATATGATATTACTACAGTTAGAGCTTCAGTCGGACAATATTTAATAAGTAGATGGATTAAAAATAATACGAATATTAAAGTATTATTAATTGGCGATGGTTCTGATGAACTAACAAAAGGATATAAATATAATCATAAAGCTCCAAATGCTGAAGTAGCACAAGAAGATACTCTAAGATTATTAAGGGATATTATATATTTTGACGGACAAAGAGCAGATAGAGGTATTGCTGGTAATGGATTAGAAGCTAGATTACCATTTTTAGATGAAAGAATTGTAAGTTTATATTTAAAAATGGAACCAAAGTTAACCATGCCTATTGATGGAATTGAAAAATGGTTATTAAGAGAATCATTTAGAGATAGTAATATTTTACCGATGGAAGTATTATATAGAAGTAAAGAAGCATTTAGTGATGGTGTATCATCGCTAAAGAAATCATGGTATCAGATAGTTCAAGAAGAGATGAATGAAAGATATAAACATATTTTACTTGATGATATTTTATCATATTATCCGTTAAATCCACCACCAACAAAGGAGGCATTATTTTACAGATTAGAGTTTGAAAGATTATTCAATAAAAAGTCAGTAAATGTAATACCATATTTTTGGTTACCAAAATGGGTTGGAAATATTAAAGAACCATCTGCAAGAGTGTTAGATATATATCAATCTACAGCATAATTTATATTTTTTTTTGTATAAAATTTAATACATGATATTAAATTTTTTGTTTTTCTAAATAGAATATAGATATGGAAAATTTTGAAAATAAATATGAAGCATATAAAAAAAAATTTTATGATAATATAGATAAAGAAAATATAGAAAAAGTTAAAGTAAATATTAAAGAGGAAATTTATAATTTAATATATAAAAGTATTGGTTATTTAGATATAGATGGTATAATTATTGAATCTAGAAAAGATGCGATAGATTATAAAAACATAAATTATGAGATACTATATGAAAAATTATCAATATATAATGATAAAATGGTTGAATTAAATAATAAAATAATAAAAATACAAAAAATTGAAATAATAAAAAAAGATAACGTATTAGATTTATCAAAAAAATATATAAATTTTATTTCAATATATGCTAATAGAGAAAATATTAAAAAATTTAATAAATTATTTGAAATTAAAAAAATAGATGATAATTTTTATTTATTAAATATAATCAATAAGATTGATATAAATAAAATAGAATTTTTAGAAAATATAAATAATGGATATAATATTGAAATAATAGAAAAAATACAAAATAAAAAAATTATTAGAATATATTTTTTATTACTTTATCATTTGACACAATTACAAAAAGATAATATAATCAATAAACATATAGACGAGTATATATACTATTATAGAAATTATAATCATATTAAAAATAAAATAAATAATTTAGATAGAAATCATAAAATTGCATGTGAAGAAATTGAAATAATAATAAAAAAAAATATTATTATTATTAGTAAATATTTATTGCAGGATGAAATAATAACTGAAGAGTATTTACGTAATAAAAAATTTTTTTTTCAATTACAAACTAAATTAATGAATAAAAAAAATATTTTTAGTTTATTAGAATATTATGATATAAAAAGATTAAAATTATTTAAGAATTATTTAATAAATAATATATTGGTAATATTATAAATAAATATTGTGGATACTAATATACTAAAAACAGTTATAATTATTATAATGATATATACTATATTATTATTAGTAAATGAAAGATATTATTGGTGGTATCCATCGTTCAATACTAATTTATTATGTTATGGAAAACCTTATCCAAATAATAATTGTGAAATAAATATTATTTTGAAAGATTATATTTATAAAAGAAATAAATCAGACGTTGATTTTTTTTATTTAACTGATAATGATATACCAATTGCTTTTCAAAGTATTATAAAACCTAATGAAATGAAAAAAGAAGATATGATTCAAATTATAATGTATCCAGAAGTCATAAATATAATTATGAAATATAAAAACATATATAATAGAGCAAGACCATCACAAATAGCACCAGATATTATAAATGAAGAAAATGGAATTTTATTGAGTTCTAAATCTGCAAATACACCTGCATATCCATCTGGACATGCATTTCAAGCTTATTATTTGAGTAAAATTTTATCAAAAAAATTTCCAGAAAGAAAAGATGAAATAATGAAAATAGCCAAAAGAATTGGTGATATAAGAATAATTGGAGGTCTTCATTATCCAAGTGACAGAGATTATGCATATTATTTAGTTGATAATATATACGAAATATAATTTTTTTTAATTGTAATATAATATGATAACTTTATTAAACACAATATTAGGAACAATATTTATAAATCTTGTAGATGGTATTTATCTAAAATTAAATAAAAAGATGTATGATCCTATATTAGTTCCATCTGTTGGAATTAATTATACAAGTGCATATATTTCATGGTTAATTATAGTTATAACAATTCAATTAGTTATTTTTTCTAGAGCAGATTTAACAGAAACAAATGCTATAACCTATGGTGCTTTTTTAGGTTTTGGTATGTATGGTTTATACAATGCAACAAATTTCGCTACTTTTCAAAATAAATGGAATATAAATATGGCTATAATTGATACAGCATGGGGTACATTTTTAACAGGTTTAACTACATATTTTCTATATAAAATAAATAATTAATTTTATGTTTTTTATTCAAAATATATTATAGAATGAATAATTTTTTTGGAAATTCTCCAAGATATAGAATTAAACCAATATTTTTAGGAGATGAAAAAGTAGGAAAAACATCTATAATAGCAAAATATACTAATTCTGAATATAAAAATGATACCGTTATAGATTATTATACAAAAAATATAGAAATATTAGATGAAAAAGTAAATTTAATGATTTTTGATATAAAAGGTCATCAATGTTTTGAAAAAATGATTATTCCATATATTAAGGATGTAAATGCTTTTATTATTATTTTTGATTTAACATATTTAAGTAGTTTTTATAATGTTGGTGAATGGATAAATAAAATAAAAAAATATAATAATATTATTTCAAATGAATATTATCCTATTCTTCTTATTGGAAATAAAAGAGATTTAGAAAAAGAAAGATTAGTTAAATATGATGAAGCAGAAAAATATGCTATACATAATAAATTATTATATATTGAATTTTCAAAAGATGATAGTGATATTAGACTAAATATGATACTTGATACATATTTTTATAAAATAATAACATTATATAATGATGAAATATCATCATATAATTTAATAAAATATAATAATATTTTTAATAATACAGATAATAATATTATAAATAAAGGTATAAGTAATTTTAATAAAAATGAATTATCTAAAAGTAAGAGTATAGATAATATAGAAATATTAGATGATAAATATAAAACAAATAAATTTCATCATTGTAATAAATTAATAAATAATTGTTCTATTTTATAAAATTATTATAGATTATTTTATTTATATATATATATATATATATAATGGATACTACGACTTTATTAATTATTATTGTTGTTATTGCTGCTGCTTGGTTTTTAGTAATTCAACCAAATATGAATAGAACTACACCAACCCCTACAGGTGGCATGAGACAAATGTTACCAACTACTCCTTCATCAAGATAAAAAAATAGTATAATTTTATAAATATTTTATAAGATTATAAACAAAAAATTTATAATAAATAAATATAATATAAATCAAAAAATGGATAAAGAAAAATATTTAAAATATAAACAAAAATATTTGTTATTAAAAAATGATTTATTAGATAAAACTGCCAATAATAAAAAAATTTTTCATAATAATATAGAAGATACTGCCAATAAAAATAATTATTATAGAAAAGTTTTATTTACAACAAAAAATATGCAGTTAGTTGTTATGTCATTATTGCCAGATGAAAATATACCTTTAGAAATTCATAAAGAACACGATCAATTTATAAAAATTGAAGAAGGTTATGGTGTAGCGATAATTGGTAAAACAAAACAGAAACAAATTATACTTCAAAAAGGAGATTGTATTATAATACCAAATAATACTTATCATGAAATAAAAAATTTATCAAATACAAAACTAAAATTATTTACTATTTATACACCACCAGAACATGATGCTTACAAAATAGATAAAACTAAACCAGTTTAGTTTATATATAATTTATTATATAAGTGAACCTAAGATTCCTTTTTTTGATATATCATCAAGTTTATTAGTAATTCCAGTTGATTCTATATTATCCATAAAAACAACTGTATAGTGAATACCAATAGCAATAGAAAATAGTAAAATTAGTACCAGTATTTCATATGTGGTTAAATTTAAATTTTTTTCAGATAATTTTACAAGAATAATAATAATTGTTAATCCGATAAAAAATAATGTAGCATATCTTGCAATTTGTAATGGTTTCATAAATATATATATATTATATTATATAAAATTAAAAATTGTTAATTAAATATATAAATATGGTTTTTATAGGGAAGTCAATTAATCCAGTAGATAATATTAATGCTATGGAAACAATTAGTCCTTTATGGAATGATCGTTCATTAACACAAAATGAAAAGGCCTTAACATATACTTGTGCTGTATTAAATAATAATATAGCTGTATTAACTGAAACTATATATGATTTACAGAAACAAATAAAAGAATTAAAAAATGCTAATTCTAATGATAATAGAATTATTACCTCAGAAAGTAGAATGCATAAAAATTCATCTAAAAAATCATCAAAATCAAAACATAGAATAAAAGAAATAAATAAATCAATTAAACAAGTTAAAGAAAGTTTAAATGAATTAAAAAAATTATCAAAAAAATAATATTATATATGTGTAAATTTCGTTCTTGTTTCTATTGGAGTAGTTATAAGATCTACTAATTTAGAACTATTAATTGAACCACTAGATGTGCAACCAGAATATATTTTTCCTAATAACTTTTCTGTTATTGAAAAAACTGTTTTATAATCAATATCCTCTCCAAAACATAAACCTTTATTCTGATTTTCTGGTAATAAAGCCCAATATAATCCACCTAATACTCCACACATAACTTGGATCATTGTTGCTGAATTCATTTTATCTTTTAGAATTTTTTTAGAATACTGATTAGATATAATAGTTCCACTCCACCAAGTAAATAAACTATTAGAATTATCATAAGGATTATCTAAAATAAAAAATGCTCCAACGTTATCATAACCTTCTATATCATGATTATATGCACTTAATACTTCCCATTTATTAGGATCTTTTGTTATAGCTAATAATTCTTTTTGATTATATCTATTAACTCCTTTTTCAGCATATTTATTTATTTTATAAACATAATGCATAGTTGGTGCATAATCGTGAGTTGATAATAATCTATATAAACTAGAACATTCACCATGTTGAATAGGATGTCCTTCTATTTCAGTAAAAACTATCCTATTATTTTCTATTTTTAATGGAACAATTGATTTAATTTTAGCATCTACACATAAAGTAGATGATGAAAAAATACCATTTATAAATATTTGATGTTGAAGTAGAGGTATTTCTTTTTCATGTGTGCCAACTGCCAACTCTATTCCTTCATATGATTCATCAATAAATCCTACACAACTCCAAGTATTATAAAATTTATCTTTTACTAAAGTATTTGATGTAACAACTTGTGTATCAATTTCAGAACAATGAATAACTCTAATTCCTAATTTTCTAGCTAATAAACTATATCTTTCTCTACATTTTAATCCATATAATTCTATTAATTCATCATCAATGCAATTATTTTGATATTTAATATTTATAAAATATGATGCTATATCATCAATACCTTTTAATACAAATGAAGATATTAAACCAGGATTCATACCATATTCAACAATAGTTGTTACACTATCACACATACTAGTTTTTCTAGCTATATCAAAATAATTACAATGTTGTACTGCTATAGAATTAATATCTTTTAATAAATATTGTTCGGAAGCGGTATTTATATAAAATAAATTATTCAATCTACAATATTTAAAAAAACATAAAGAAGGAGTTCTAGTTGTTAAATCTATTATAATATCTTTGCAACTTAATTTTAATGAATCAAAAAATTCTATATAATTATCTTTATTAACTTCTCTAACTAAAAATACTGATTTTTTTTTTAAATAATATTTTACAACCGGATATTCTTTTTCTCTTTGTAATTTGTCAACAATAACAACTTTTTTATAATCAAAATTAAAAAAATAAGAAAAATAATATAAACAACATTTAGATACAGCTCCACAACCAAGAAATATTATTTTTTTATCAATAATATTTATTTTATTATTATAATTTTCTTTTGTAATAAACTTATTTATAACTTTATATGACATTATATAATTATAACATATAAAAATATTATTATATAAAATATAATAAATGAATCTCGTTAAAATTTTTATATTACTTTTTTATATTTATAATTCGTATAGCGTTCTATTCTACCGCACTTTTGGTGATTTAAAAAGACAACTTTTCCTTATTTCTATTTCTATTAGTTATTTTTATTCTGCTTATAATTTTTATTATGATGAGAATTTTAATATATTATATTTACCATTAATATTATTATTAAGTTATCAATATTATGTTTATAAAAACAGATATAAATATAAAAAATAAAACAGATATAAATATAAAAAATAAAACAGATATAAATATAAAAAATAAAACAGATATAAATATAAA
>Ga0169931_10007346_pt1 | contig 16348 bp, 3 predicted proteins | sample Kivu_15m_20L_FD_129675 | JGI IMG/M metagenome (GOLD analysis project Ga0169931, IMG submission 129675) | Freshwater microbial communities from Lake Kivu, Western Province, Rwanda to study Microbial Dark Matter (Phase II) - Kivu_15m_20L... | ecosystem: Environmental > Aquatic > Freshwater > Lake ...
AAAATTTACACCATAAAAATTCAATAAAATCTAAATATAGATGCAAATCAACTTTTTAAGTCTATTCACGTATTTAACCAACCAAAACTTTAATAAATACAACATAGCGGCAGGTCACTTAAGCGGCTGCTAACTAAAATATTTATGAAAACTACAAATCATAAAAAAAACAAAGACGTTATAGCTAACTCTTGAAGTTTGATAAAGATGATTCGTATATTTTTAGTAAAAGTAAAAAAAAAGCTTTGGCTCAAAACTATACAATCAAAAAGAAATAAGTTAAAATTGAAATTAAGACTCCGTATTAGAATTTTGGGAATATCTATTATAAGAAATTTTTGAAAAAATATGCAGATCGAAAACAGATTCTTTCTCAGACTAATAATTTGTAAAAGCTTATGATGAAAATTAAGAAAAGAGAGTTTTGATAGTTTTTTTTAAAGAATTTTCCTATAAAAAAATCATGAAATTATTTTGAATACTTCGTACTAAATAACTCTAAATTAGTGATTTTTTATAGCCCCTGTTAAAAAATGAAAACTTGATTGCTAATTTTTATATTTGCCTATTACATTATACGAACCTGGAAATTTTCCAATACAGCTATTTTGATGGCATTTGTTAGGCAACTGAAGATCAGTTCTTCCGAATCTTGGTCCATGTGACTGAAGACAATATATAGCATATTATTTTTATTGCAAAGGTATTTTTTATTTTTTACTAATTTGTAGTAAAAAAGACTATTTTTCAGGATCTGGAAACGCCACCCAATTATGCGGTGAGCTCCATGGCAAAGACGTATACCCTGCGATTATTTGATTAAACTAGGTTAAAATAACTGTGATCGTCCTAGGAATTCCATCACATTTTTAGTGAAATTTAGCAGCTGAAAACTGATTTTAAGAGCCTCTATATAGAAGCTCTAATCTAGTAGGATTTTAAAGACTTTAAAACACAAATTTAATCTACTCTTCGTCTTTTAATATTTTTGAGTAAATTTTGCAATCTCCCTATACATTAAATAACAATTTTTCCTATTATTTTATGCATTAATCGATAATCATTACATATCTTTGTTTGAGATTTTATATTGCTTGAGTTTTATCTAATCTCTTAAACATTTACATTTAAGACAATAGTTAATTGATGTCCATGCCCTAAAAGTGATTGAAAGATTCTTTGTAAAAAATGTCAAAAAGTGGAGTTTTGATCTATTTCGGCAAGCTTGATAGAGCCATTTGTGAGTATATTTTATCGTGTGCTTTGCGAATCATGCTAATAAGATTTTATTAAAGTTAATTTAGTTTGTCAAAAACCGGTCTTTGCTATTAAAAATTATTGTGTAGAAATTTATAAAGTTTGTTAAGAGGAACTTTTTTGCAAAAAGCATGCATTCCATGACAGGTTTCACAATCTTCAATTGAACAGTGTAGCGAGGGTCTATAACATGCATTCTATATACAACATGCTTCAATCGTGTTTCCAATAGGACATTTTATGACTTTTTACTCATTCAATCTATATTGCTAGAACTTGGGACTTTATACTTGCATATATGCTTTAGCCTTAATTATTATATAAAGACTAGTTAATAAGATTTTAAGATTATTTCAATTATAAAAAAATAAGATTTTTCTTAGATTTTGTAAAAAAACTAAGCTTTAAAAGAAAATTTATCTAATTAAAAAAAATTTTGAACCTGGCAACTAATTCTGATAAATATTTTTTAATAAATGTTAAAGCTAAGTTAAAGTAAATCTTAGCGTTGCTTGCAAATTTACTACGGTTCGATAGTAGTTCGGATAATACTAGAAACCCTTTACATAATTACATAGATCGCTCTGTTCGTCTTACTTACAATTTTGCCGTTAAAAATAGCATTCTATTATCTGATGTAAGGAACAGTTTTTTCAAAAACTCTATAAATCGCTTTCTTAGTAGTATTCATTCTTCATATATTGTTGTATATTGATAACAAAGCAAAAAGAATCTTAGAAAATCCAGAGATGTAAAAAAAATTACTTTTTAAGAATCGAGTAGTGAGACTCAAATGGTTAAGTATTTTATCAGTAGAACTTGTTTTGGACATTATTTGCTTGGCAATCGCTATATTCTAAGCGACTAGTTTTAATCAAAGCTTAGCTGATAGATTAATTGAAATAGTTTACTTGCTAAAATTGTATAAACTGGTCGTTTTTAACAATAGAATAGTTAAGTTAGTGATTGGAACATCATTTTACGTGTTCTACAACATACTTTTTGGAGTTTTAATGCTAATAGTGCTAGTAAGTTATGTGGCTAGCATATTTTACATAATAGACTACGAGCTCTATCTTACTGGCACTTATCAGTATCCGTAGTTGCTCTGGATTCTTGTCTCTGCATGGCCCGATATCGTATAAAATTCTCTATGGATTCAAATATAATATGCTTTGTATTGGTCTTTAGGGACTGCTTCAGGGGCAGCCTATGGAAACGTATCGGCTTCAGCACCTTAAGACGTGCTTTTCAATATCATTTGCCTGTATTTTGAGGGATTTCTTTTTGGGTTCTATTTGAGTCGGATCCATGCACTTCCTTAAACGATTATGAAGCAATAAACTGAGCTTTTAGATTCGTATCATTTGTTTTTTTAGCATAATCTTGAGATAACTAATAGTATGTATGGAAAACCTTTGTCTGAATAGCTTTACTTTAAAATATTATGTTCCTTGGAATACCATCAGAATACTTAAGGGGCTTTCTAATAAATAGAAAAATTTGTTCCTAAAAAATATATGATTTAAATCAAATCATAGTTTTATAAATAATTTTTGAACAAAAATTTGCTCAATCTATGGTCAGATATGGATTTGAGATAAAAATTATGTTTGAAACTAAGCTAAAAAAAAATTTAAAAGCATCAGTGTTTTTATGATTACGAAAAGATAAACAGAACAGATTTACTATTCATAAATAAAGGAAAGGCCAATAGCTACCTTTTTATAGATAACTTTCAAATGTTTAAACATTAAGTTAATAAAAATCAATTTGTTGGCATTTTTTCGTTTATAACTAATACTCACTCGAAATATTTTGAGGTTTTTAGTTAAACGTACTGTAATTTGTTTGTTCTGAAGAGATAAGATATTAAGTCTATTATGAATGTATAATAAAAATTAGGGTTTTAAAGTTTATTTAATCAACAAATAAATTTTTAATTTTAGAGTAATCACACGATCGATCTTTATCGAAAAGCTTGTGGTAAATAAGGATTAGATATGGTTTTTATGAATAGTAATCAAAAAAACTAAAACTAAATAATAAAATCAAATTTGAATCAGAAATTAAATAGAAAAAAGTTTAAAAGAACTTATATATCTCATAAAAAGAAATATTTTGCATAGAGAATCAATGAAAATATTCCAAAAACTAAAAATGTAGGAGTTCAGTGTTAAAAAATAATTATTTTAAAATCTTAAATAGATTCAGTTCTGCTTTAATGATGTTTGTTATATTTTTATTACAATTTTCAAAATTTATTCATGTTTAAACGTCTTCTACGTTTTTTATTGATTTATAATACTAACTTAGTTATAAAATTTGAATGAAAAATATAATAGATCACTTATGGCAATTCTAAGTCAACGAAATACGGATCGACTCAATAGTTATAAAAATAGTAAACTAAACTCCTAAAATATACTTTTACTCATAGAAACAAAAAAGAATATTGCGTAAAAAATAGCAAAATATCTAGACTGCATTAAAAAATTTAGTTTAGCAAGAAGATGATCTTTTTCTTAGTATAGAAATAAAACAAAATATAGCTCATGCCAACTTGATTGGTCGGTCTTAGCTGTAATAGTCTTTTAGTTCCTAAATGAAAAATGTTTTATTAACTAGAATGAATAAGAAAAAAAGTATGATAGTTTAATGTGCATATAAACGATTAAAAAGTAAAATTTAGGTTAAAAAGTTGATACACTATGATTCTTAAAATAGCTGTTGGTCAACAATATAAAGCTAAATAGATAGATATGAATAAAGATAAAAAATATTAAAATAATATATGTAAAATTTATGCTAAAAAATGCAAAAAAAAATTAAAAATAATAGCGAATGCATATAAATAGTTGTTATTTTAAGTTGTGATTTTTAATTAAAATAAATAAATTTAATCTGGTGCAATAGACTCACTCTTGATATCAAAAGTTTTTTTTAGATCGACTATATGACAAAGCCTTACTTTTTCTAATAGCAACCGGCCAAAAAGAAAAGTTAACAAACAACATACAAAAATATATATGATTTCAATACAAAATAAGCAATAAAAATGGCAAATTAATAGTGTCAAAAAATAAAATTATGCTCAGGTTGTTAAAATTAATCAATCAAAAACGATTTTAAATAAGTTTCTAATGATTAAGTAATTTTTTTGCGAAGAAAAAATCAACTTTCAATAATAGGTATCTTAGACGAAGACCTTCCTGTTTGTTTTAAATGCTATAATTAACTATAGGAAAAATAATAATATTGATTATGATAATATACGTTTTTGATATTTTATTTACTTAGAATCTTAGTATCTAAACTTGATCATAAATAAAATTTATGGGAAACAACAGCTTCTGCCGGCCATGTTGCAACGAAAACGAAATACCAGGCAATAATGTCACAGACAAAATACCAACCAACACTAAGCTCTTCCCAGAATAAACAACATAAGGTAAACTTAATCGTCTTTTTAACTAAGTGTCTAATTAAATCATTATTTCTCCTGTCTACGATCGCATACTTAACAAATAATTTCTTCTTTAAATTCTTTAAAATTACAAAAAACATCATTTAACATACGAGCAAGCCGATTCTATTTTGAAGATTGTTTTTTAATATATGGAGGAGTCTAAAAAGTGTTCTTTGATTCAACAGCAATCTGATTCGAACTCTTATTAAACTTTTGTGACGAAAATAGGACAAAAAGTTAATAATTTGTAGAAGGAAATTTAAAGATACAACAAGGATATTCTCAAAGTGATCAGTTCTATATGTGGTGCAAACCAAGGTAACAAAAATAACGAAGAAATATCTTACTTCAATCTTAACTATGATCTAGCATAAAATTAGGTTAAAAATGTCGTAAAAATCGTCAGAGAAGCTATGAAAAATGACCCTCGAGCTTTTAGTTTTATGACTAACTATTTTGTTTTGAGCTGTTTAAATCTCTAAAAAAAAGGGAAATTTTTAAATCAGATATAAAGCAGTTATTTAACTGCACTTAAAAAAGTTTCTGAACTTTATCCAAAGCCTCCTTAACCTGAATAAGTCAAGTAACTTACTGAAAAACATCCAACTTGGAAGGCTAAATCCACACATAGACATAATTTGCTTGACTTAAGTGCAACTATAAGCTCAGGAAAAAGCGAAAAACTTGAAGATTTTATCATCCATTAAGTATAATAAGCAAAAAACTACTATGAAAGTTTCAACTAGATTATCAAAGAACCTTGCTTGAAAAACGGATTCAAGTTCAATAGCGGGATAAAGTTGCAATAAAGAAAATAAAAATAGAAGCTTTTTCATATCAAAGAAGAAATAATGCTTGATATCTTGAATTCTAAAATGCATATAGAGCAATATGCTAACGCTAATAGCAATAAAAAACATTCTTTTTAAGGACTTGCATAGTTCTAGCTCAAGTTACATCAATAAAAAATATAAGGGCATGTATCTAATAGTAAATTAATAGTGCAGTGCAATTCTCTTTTATGGGGTTAATGCATATTTTCATAGTACGACAAGTTACATTAATGCTGTGATGAACTCAAAAATATAGTCCAAAAAGATGCTAAATTGACACTATTATCTGTTAAAAATGGCCTTTTTGGTAAAGAAAGAAACGGATATTTATTGTTAAATATTTTATTGTAAGACAAAGTTTAGGCCGAAATCAAGCTTATCTATCAGATTCATTTTTACTAATACTAGTTCCAAAAAAACTTATAAACACTAAATAACTCTAAAAAATTTACGCCACTTACTGCTTTGCAAAAATTAAATCGAGATTTAAGTTATGACTTTTTTTAAGAAGCAGATGTTGTGATCAGCAAAGCTTTGAAACAACCTTTAATTTCAACTGAAGATTTAGGTATAATAAACTAAAGATATGGTAAATTTATACTATCTGCTCCTTTTTCATTACGAAATCAAAGAGATCAAAGCAAATTTTATGCTTTTATGGTTTAATAAAGAATTATTAACTTTAGAGCTATCAAGTAACAATAAACTATTTTTTCAAGGGATGACTAATGGATGTTCTTTTGGAGTAATCATAAGTATAATGTGGCTAGAAAGAAAAATGAAAAAAATTTATCAGAACTGAAGACTTTAGTGGAAAAATATTCGTAAAAACTTAAAAATAATAAAAATAATTTGAGTAACAGTTCTAAATAAACTTTTTAAATAGAGCTTTAAGCAATCAAATAGCATTTTAAAAATTACAAAATATCTTAAAAGTACGCATATGAGTATTTGATTGATGTGGGAAAAATTTACTAAAAAAAGAAGCCTTCTATTTCCTACAACATTTATAAATAATGCTTAAAACTGAATGAAAAGCTTAATAAAAACCTGAACAATTAGGAAAGAAGTAAAGTTTTGTGCAAAATGGCTTTGATTGATGCATAAAAGCAAAATTACGCCGAATCGATGAAATTTTATGAAGAATCTATGTCAATATTATAAAAAATAAAGGGAGAAAAAACTGTTTAATATGCTCATTTATGCAAAAATCTAGCAGCTGTATATAACCGTCAAAAAAAACTTAAGTAAGCTTAGAAATATTACCTCGAATGTCTCTAAATTTACAAAAAACATTCATCCAGCTAAAATCGCATAGAAGAAGCTGCTATTTTATTCAATCTTGGTACAATTTATAGCAATATGAATGACTACAAAAAAGCTTAAGAGTATCTATAGAAAAATCTAACAATAGTATAGCAAATAAAAGGAAGATAATCTATGTAGTATGCAGCGGCATTGAAAAATACTGGTTTAATTTATAGCAATCAAAACAATCAAGAAAAAGCTGTGAAAACTCTTGAAAAATCTTTGCAGATAAGATCTTTGATAAAAGGTGATGAATCACTATAAAGTGCATAGATTATTCATTTGATAGGTATCATATATGTCAATAACAAAAAGTAAATTGAAGCCAAAGAATATTTCTAGCAAAGTCTATCGATAAGAGAATCTTTAAAAGGCAAAGATTCTAAGGAATGCCTTCAGAGTTTAAGCTAACTTATAAAAGTTTGTAAAATTTTGGATCTCGAGATTGAAGCAAAAAGGTATGAATTTCGTTAAAAATCAATCATTCAGAACAAAAGTCAGAAAAAACTATGATTCGACAAAATGAATATGAAATCTATTAACTTTAATCTATAGAAAATTATTATTTTTTAAATATTGATTTGTACTGGTTTGATTATTATTAGAATTGCTGATGAAGTAATCATTTTAACATTCAGTCATCCTTCAGATTATGCCAACTATCATCATTACGAATCTTCTTCTGATTAGTCAGCTCCTACTGCCAGAAATTCAATCAAACCTAGAACTTTGCAGTCAGTTTCTCTATTTGTACCAAGCAAAAAATCTAAAGTGGACAAAAAATAGAAACCTACTAAAGTAAAACCTAAGAAAAAGACTAAATAAAAGCCACGAAATCAATCGAAAAGTGATTTTTTGATTGTTGGATAGTCGTACTATAGCTGTAAAGATGTCCGTTAAATAACATCTCGACTTATAGCTCCGAATCAAAAGCCAATAATGAAATAAACTCGTCTTTTCAAAAAATAGCAGCTATGTATAGCAAAAATATAAAAATATTTCAAAACTTTTACACAAATGCAAAAAACTAAATTGGACCTTCCTTCTCTTTCTATCAATAACAAAATCAAACTTTTAGAGATGCTAAAATAGTAAACGTGTAACTAAATTACAACTGATACTAAAGATAATATGGATTAGCTAATGAGGGATGTCCTTGAGACCTTGTAAAGAAAAGTGTAAGTCCTTTAAAATTTACACCCAGAAAGAGAAAGGGCGATAAAAAACTGGAAAAATATCAAATTACATCAGTTTGATACTGCTAAACGATTTCTGTTAAAGCAGTAATAATAGACGAATAGATTCAATTTGTATAAATAGCTAGGAGCTCTTTAGTAAGAAAATTATTTTCCATAGCTTCGAAAAGAAACTATGTAACTCAAAAAAATCATCTAAAACGAGCTTGCTCGATAGTAAGAAAAAGTTTCTTATGGCTAAGATGCGGGAGTCAGATGGGTTTTGCAACATCTTCTATCTTTTGTCTAGTGTAAAAAGTCTATTAAATAGAGAGATAGGAAATACGTTAGTAAATCTACTAAAAGATTTACAGATTTAGATAAGGGATGATAGAAGGTCCCCTTTTAAGTGACCGTCTTTTCGTTCATTTTTAGCAATAATAGATAGTAAAATATTTTCTAATAAGGGCAACGATTGTGCTGATTTTTAGGAATAGGAGATATCTCGGATACACATTTTCAACAAATCTGTGTTCGATTTAATCAATCAAAATGTTTTACGTTTGTGTCACTAAATCTAATCATTTGATCAACTTTTAGAATTAGCTTGCGTGCCTTGGTAAGTATAAGAAAACGGAGAATAGCTTCTAACGATTACAGAATGCATTTTTTAGCAAATTTTGTAAGAAGCTTTATAAGATTTTATTGATATTTTGTGATTTTTATTGCTTTAATAGACAATCATCATTTCGGATAAATTCCTCCATATTTGTTGCGACTGTAACCTGCGTTAGTTTTGCTATTATGGTAGTCGTTATGAACTTTAGGAATCCGAATATGTCCTGAATAGCGCACATTACGGACTAGACCTCCTGAAACTACATGTAAGTTTTGCAAATCTTTGATTTTTGTTGAAAGTTCGTTCAGTAATATTGATTTTTTATCTCTTTTCAAAGAGGTTCGCAATTAATTTAATAAACTCATTTTCGATCGATCTAAAGAAAATTCCTATTAGACTTCAGTTTGCACTCTTCGACGACTATCATGATTAAATATTGTCGGCAATTTTATTTATTATTTTGTGTATTTTCGCAAAGATGATTCCTTGAATGAAAGTCTTTTTTATGGTTTCGTACTCATGACCGATGTTCGAAGATGCTCGGAAAGTATTATTTATCGTGGCTTTTCCAATCGTTCAGAGAAGTCCATTTTATTGAATACGATATTATAATTAACTACATGTACAATCGAATGAACGAGCCGCTTAGATAGAACTAAAAACACATGAAAAAAATTAATTCTTCAAATAACTATTCAAGTCAGAAACATGTCAAACACAAATCTAAGCATGATATAGAGATCAAAGTTAAAAAAACCTTATCTAAAAACGCAAGTAGGCAAAATAACGTTTCTGCAAAAGAAAGCTTGGCAAATTCTATAGAAAATCTACCACTTAAAAATATTAAAATTCAGCAGACTCTGAAGTTGGAGTAAGAAAAGCATTCAAATGGTTATAATTAAGATAGCACTGCGAGTCGTGAGCAAAAAAACGTTAAGAAAAAATACAGCAAACCAAATGGCTAATACTTTGGAATGCGAACTTCTTTGAGTAGATAGCTTCCGAGTAAAAAAAAGGATAACAAACAAAGACAAACGTCGAAACTTGGTTTTTCAAAAATTAGTAAGCAAAATAGTAGAAAAAGTCAACAAAAATCATCAAGTAAATCTTCAAGGGCTGAAATCAAAAAATCATTAAGCAAAAAAATCAGAGACTATAGGGCTTTGTAAGAAACTCATAGAGGATAGTGCTAATCCTTATAACATGCTAATGGTAATGAACTTCATCGATTGAGAAAGTTGCATTCTTTATAAAAAATGAGAGCGATGTAAGAGATAATACACTTGTAGGAGCAACATGGAGCACTAAAGAAAAGCAAAAAATGAAATATAAATGCTTTAATGATATATTTTACATTAAATATTCATAATATTTTATACAGAATTCATCTATTTTAGCTATCAAATAAGATCAGCGTTTTCAACTTTTTACGTTTTTTTCTTAGGTTGACCTTCAGATTGTTTCGGCTGAACAGGGGCTGGCTTTGATGAAGGTCCTTTGAGTCCTCCGAAGAGATTTTGAGCCATTTTTTGTTTTGCTTTTTCTTACGGAGGTATGATAGGTTTGCTTGGTTTTTCTTTTGTAGGCTCCTTAGAAACAAAAACTGGAGGTTGAACTACTCTCTATTCATATGTTGTCACAGGAGCGCTAGGAACTTATTTTTTTTATTATTTTTATTAAATCCAGTTTTTGAATGATGAAGCTGCTTGCTGTGTGGGATATGGAACGAATCGAAGTTGCTGCTACTATTGCTATGTAACTTTTATTTTTTTGTATTCACGAGCTCCATTCAATCTTGCATTTTGGACAAATCCACTTAAAAATGGCAAACCTTATCTGAATTTAGACTGAATTTCAAAAGAATTTTTAAGAGCTGCGTTATACTTTGCTAATCTTCGAGACTCTATATAAGACATATCTTACCCAAAGCTCTCTGATACACTTAAATATCTCCATGACGAGCGTATTTTTCTAAAATTATTTTTACTTCAGAATGATTTTTAAATGTCGAAACTGAAGAAATTTTTACTAAAGCGTCTAGAGGCCATTTTTTAGTGCTTTGTTTCTCGTAGTCATAATCAAGCGTTTTGATGATAATTTTAGATAATTAAGCAAGTTTTTCTGAATCTTATGCGTAATATGAAGATCCGATTTCACCGATGATCCATGTGACAGCTTTTATAACAAAATCTGTTGGAACTATTTTGTCATTTAGTTAGATCATTTTGACTATTATTTCTTCTCCGAAACTTGAATTATTGTTGTAGTTTTCTGTCACAAGCTTCAAAAAATTATTAAGAATATCTTCAGAAAGATACTAGCTTCCAAGTTCAAACAAAATTTGCATAGTGTCAAGATACCATTTATGAGTGACCGAAAATCGTTATGCTAATTAAGTTATTTTCAAGACTAAAGTGTTTCTAAAGTAATTATCTGTAGATGCATGAAGAGAATTGAGCATTTTTGATACAATAATTTCCACGTTATCTTGAGTGGTCATCTTGAAAAGCAAGTCTAAGGTTTATTTTTTCAAGGTTTCATCTTTGCTTTCAAGGCACTAAACTATAATCAATTGATATTAATCAAGCAATTTAGGGTTTGCTCGATAAAGCATGCTCAAAGCTTGTATACCTAAATATTTCATATTGTTAGTGCTTCTACTTTAAAGTAATTTGCCCAAAACTGAGGCCGCTTAGTTCATAAGTTCTTCCCTCGGGTATATTGTTGCTATCGTTTTGATACACTGATATGTGACTGCGATAGAAATATTATTATTAGTTTCTTCACTCCTTCTTAGAACTTGCTAAAGAATAGCGTAGGCGTGTTCTGAAGCTTTCTGATCGCCTTTTCCTAGAATTTATAGAATCTTGAGAAGTCTCATTTGGATCCAAGGGGCTGGCATTCTGTGGTAATCAAACTATTTTGGAAGTTTATGTTAAATCACTTGTTTCAAGATGATCACAAAACTACCTGCAAGATCTCTGTATTTTCTTGGATTTTATTTAACCTCATCTAGATAAAGATTTAGAGCGGCTGCCATTACACTTGGCTATCTATCACAAAGTCCTTTTTTCATCTTGTCTTTATAATCAGGGACCTAAGTTCCTGTTGAGCTCTTTATCTTTTGAATTACTAAAATTGCTTTTTTTCGTACCAAATCAGTCGTATGAACCAATAGCTTAGTGACTGGCTCGAGAATAGCTGCAGCGATGGTTGAATTCATTATACTTCCTAATGAAGTCAAGCAAATTACGACCTAGTGGACATCTGTGCTTGCCAGATCTTTAAGAATTGTAGCTACTAACATGATCATCAGGTCAGAGTCTTTGTCGAAAAATAAAGAGCACATAAGATAGCCGAGTCTCTTAAGTTGCAGATTTTTATTTTGAGTCAAGTTGATGGCGTGAATATGGGCAAAAGGCGAAGAATGACCCAACATCTAGATGTACAGTGCTCTGATCAAATGTTCTCGCAAATTTTTTGAAGAAAGATTTTTCTACGTGATTCGTGTTTTGAGAGATGCCAATTACCCCAGAATAATGCGATCTTATTCTTGTTTGGATTTCGTTTCTCCGATACTTTTGATAAGTTCTTTGAGTTCTTTGCTGAGATGTGCCGAAGCTGTTGCCATATATATATTATCAATATATCTACTCACTAAATCTATTGATTTGATTCAAAATATAAAAATCAGTTCTATTCTAAAGCTTTTTTCATCTCATCGAGCCAGATTCGTTACTTCATTCTAAGAGCTATGAAAATTTCAGCTACTTACTAAAGTGTTTGTCTGACTGCGTTTTCTCTTTATATATTTCCTTGGGCGATTCTATCCATTCTTTCTTCGATCATTCTTCTTATGTGGCAATCTTAGATTTTCAGACCTAGTTGCTGGTAAGTGACAATCAAAGAAGCTCCTAGATTGGTCGGTTTAAATGTATTGTTAGATTTTTAGGCATATTTGCGATGCTGTATAGTTTAAATATGTTCATGTATGGTGGCATCTGTTCCGATCTGATTTTTCTACATTAGCCCTATTAACTATGATTCAGTAAGATAGCTAGGAGGTTTTGTTTTGTTTTCTTTGAGTTATACAGAAGCTAAGAAAATTTAAGGTACTTAGCCAGGAAAAGTGCTTTCAATCCATCTTTCGAAAGGATAAATTTCTAAATAATTTTTTTATTTGATCGTTAAATGACTTGCTTTGAAGTATTCTTAACCGATTTAGACTAAAATTTAAGATTAGATTCCTGTTGCGTCTTTGGAGCAGCACGCCAAAAAATGTCTACTGATCAAGTCATAGACAGCCCATTCTTGAGGTGTTAAATCTGTTTTTTATACACTTTTCACTGGATGAATAGGGGTATGTGCCTCATCATTTTGAGATCCTACTTTTGGATTCATAAACTTTCCTTGTTGCAATAATTTGTTAACGTAACCTGAAAAAGTTGAATTTCCTTACAAACGTTTAACAAGTTATTGTAGATTCATGGTCTTGGGAAAAGCGTTTGTTTAAGTTCTGGGATAGCTAATCATCCCAGCCATGTATAATTTTTAAGCTATTTTCATCGCTTCAGCTGAAGAGAGTCTTAGCTTATCTGTTGCTAGTTTCTGAAAAGCAACTGTGGTTAAGGGGTATGGTCTATATTTTTTCTTTTAGTGTTTGTTTCTATTCAAGACTTTGCCCATGATCTGACCTCCTCCTTGATCGGCTTTCATAAACATGTTTACAAACATAATGTGTGCTTGATCTTCGTCTTTCACGTTTCCTCTTTACCATCTCAGATCTACTTGAGTTTTTTAATCGAGAATTATAGAAGCAGAGATAACCCAATATTTTTCAGGTTTGAAATATTTTATTTATAGAAATCTCTGAACGACAAAGCCTAGGGTAGGCATCTGACATGGTCCATAACTGATGACTGAATTTTTTTAATTCGATGATATTTTTTGAAAAGTGACAGTTTGAAATCGTGTAAAAGCACAGCCCATTCTAAAATCTATTTCGATTCGATAGTTCACTGCATCTGCTTAAAGTTTATTTGGTTGAACTAAATTATTATAAGCTCTAAATACATCTACCCTAGTGACAGCTGAAAAGCGCGCCCTTTTTATTCTGATTCCTGGATTTTGTTCTCTAATTATATCGATGACTTCAAAAGCTATTGCTTAACCTTATCTATCGCAATCAAGCCAAAGAATCAGCTATCTTTTACCTCTTGCTAGAATCTTCAAGTTTTTAAGTAGATCCTTCATTTCTTAATTAACATTTTTGACCATAGGAACTTCTCTGGTTAATATTTTTAGATTGTCAAAATATGCCCAACTTTTGCATTATGGAGGTAAATTGTATTCAAATATATGTCCTCGGACTGAACTGAAAACATGGGGTTAGTCATTGAGCTCGAAAAGATAAACTGGATTGAATTTGCTAACTGTAGTCCCGAGTCTTTTGCTTCCATTTGAAAGTAAGTTTGCGACTTCTTTTGCTATGCTGTTTTTTTCAGCTATATGAAGGTAAGCCATCTTATAATTTTTTAATACTGGAGTATAATCGTATACAAAATCTAAAAAAAAAAAATTATTAAAAATATTGAGTTATCATACAGTTGCTATAAACTATATAGGCAAAGCTTCGTTTTCGACTACAAAAATATAGAAATTCGCGGCCTCAAGACTTTTATTAAACAAAAGCATGTCTTCTTTTTATCTTTTAATTTTTTGATCAAAAGTTTTATTAAAATTACGGATTTGTTTATTCAAAGCTTAGATTTGTTCTGAAGAAAGCTTTTAGAGTGAAATTATAGAATAGATCATCACAATTTACCCTAAAATCTATGACTTGAGATGATTGATGTCTTTGCTTTTCTATAGATTGATGTATACCCATGATGATTGAAGCTCTTTCACTTGATGATACTTAATATTTTTGTCTTATATCAGTCTTTTTATCTAATTTCTTTGTGATCCTTTTACAATAAACTCTGTGCTAGTTTTTTACTCATATTTTTGTGCTTTTTTTTATTTTTCATAGATCAACGACATGTCTTATTCTTACATATCAGAATAATCATATTTTGCCCCTAAATATTACTTTTAATTACTTTTTTCGACCTGAAAACTTTTTTATGAGACAGTATCAGGTTATTTTTAATCTTCTTGCCATTCAGAATCGTACATCGGTTTTCCTATCTAAGGCTCAGGACATGGATTAGGATGAATAGGGTAATAAAATCTTTGAGGTTGCTATAATTTGTTTCTGAATATCTTGAGAAGCTCTTGAGCATCATCTTTTATTAGTACTTAGTTTTAAGTTTTAAAAGCAAATTTTTCAATAGACTATCCGTTTCTTTTAGTGTGAATATAAGAATAAATATGAGACTTCGAGCCTCTTTAGATGATGACTTTAGCTATGTAAGTGCCACTAATAAAATTTTTTGTTTTTGAATTTTTGACTGGAACCCATTTAATTTTGCATTATTTACCGATATCAGGTAAAATGTCTTTTACAAGCTTTAAAATAGTTTTTACAAAATTCATTTTTTTCGATTAATTAAAAAAATTGCCTGCTGCTCTTCTTTGTCTATTTTATGTGTTTTATTTTATGCCAAAATATATGATGCCGCCTTAGGCATTGAGAAAACCGCATATAGTTTTTTTGATTTTTTATTATTTGCTTGGCTATTCATCAGCTTTGTAAATGAAAGGAAAGCTGTAATACTTGTACTCTATTCGCAAAGATTAAGGCTGTTATATTACTTAATCTTCGTAAAAAAATGTTCGACAACATATAGGAATACGCTATGTTTAGGTTTGTCCTTACTTTTTGTTACTATAAATTTTTTAATTTTTTAGAATTTTAAAATTTTTTTACTAAAAAATAAGATTTTTAGGTTTTTAGACGTTTTGCAAGGAAAATTATTATGATTCTTGTTCGATTTCTTGGATTTAGTTTATTGCTTTAGTACATCGTATCTTCATTTCTTAAATATAATTTTCTTAAAGAAAATTAGCTTTTTTACTATCTGTAATACTCAAAAACTATCTAATTAAAACCTAATTGTCTTTTTTATATTATTTGTTCTTGGCTCTTTCTTATATCAATTTATGTTTTTAACTTATTTATCGAACGAAATTTGCAAAATTTATCTATTGTTCACACAATTAGCCCATTTTATACTTCTTTTTCGCTGTACCCCATCTCATGAAAAATTAAAGTTCAGGTAAACCATCAAGCTATCTTTTTAGTAATAACGATTTGACATATGCACCTATTTCCTTCAATTTTTCTTTAAACTCTTAAATGTCTTAAACCGGTAATTCTGATATTTTTTGATAAAGACTTTCAAAACAGATCGTGATGGGAAAACTGAAAAATTTAAGAAGTTCGATTGCATGGTCTAATGATTGTTTGATTGGCTGCATTTTTTTTACATATTGCACAAGAGCTTTCAATTTAGTCGGGTCTTCTATAAATTTTTTATCGATATAAAGCTTATCTCTGACTACTATTTCGATGCTCACATTTTGTTTCTACATTTTGATTTGTCTCTTAAAAATATATAATACTAATTATTATCTTTTTTATAAGGTATTTATTAAAAATACTTTTAATTCTAATTTGCTATTAATATCATCATAAAGAATCTATATTAATTAATTTTGATGTATTTATTTTAGCAAAAATGCA
>Ga0169931_10007347_pt1 | contig 16341 bp, 12 predicted proteins | sample Kivu_15m_20L_FD_129675 | JGI IMG/M metagenome (GOLD analysis project Ga0169931, IMG submission 129675) | Freshwater microbial communities from Lake Kivu, Western Province, Rwanda to study Microbial Dark Matter (Phase II) - Kivu_15m_20L... | ecosystem: Environmental > Aquatic > Freshwater > Lake...
GTGCTGGCGAACGTCGACCCGGCCCTGCGGCCGGCGGTGGTGTTCGTCACCGCCTACGAGCAGTACGCGTTGAAGGCGTTCGAGGCGCACGCGCTCGACTACCTGCTGAAGCCGTTCGACGACGCGCGCCTGCTGGCGGCGCTGCAGCGGGCGCGCACGTGGCTCGCACGCGGCGGCAGTCCGGCGGCGCCGGTCGACGGACTGCTGCAGCAGGTGGCCAGCGAACGTGGGCGCGATCGTTTCGTCGTCAAGCACGCCGGGCGCCTGCGCCTCGTGCATGCGCGCGAGATCCGCTGGGTCGAAGCGCGCGGCAACTACGTGCACCTGCACACCGCCGATGGCGCGTTCCTGCTGCGCGAGACGATGGCGGCGCTGGCCGCGGCGCTGCCGCCGACGCGCTTCGTGCGTGTGCACCGTTCCGCGCTGGTCGCCGTCGACGCGGTCGCCGAACTGCTGCCGGCGAGTTCCGGCGATGGGGAGCTGCGACTGGTCGACGGCAGCAAGGTGCCGCTCAGCCGCACGCGGCGCGGCGAGTTCCTGCAGTGTTGGCGCCGTCGCTGAGCGTCGTCAGCGCAGCGGCTCGCCACCCGCCGGCTTTGCGCGGTTCGGCGGCGGTGGCCGCAACTTCCACTCGACCGGCGTCTCCTGGCCTTCGACCACGGTGACCACTTCGCTCGGTTCGCTGTAGCCGCCGGCGGCACGCAGGTAGATGCTGTTTCGTCCGGCCGGGGCGCGGATGCGGAACGTGCCGTCGGGCAGCACGGGCGTGCACTCGCAGGCACCGCCGTCGCCGCGTGCGGGGCCGTACATCGCGACGTCGCAGCGCGGCCCGGGCACGAACGGCTGGCCGGTCACGGCATCGACGAGGCGACCGGTGATGAAACCGCCGACGACCATCTGCACGGGCGCCGCCTCGATCTCGTCGCCGACGTCGACGCGCAGGTGGGTCACGGCGATCGTCGTCAGCTCGTCGGCCGTCGCGAACACCTTGTAGACGTCGGGGGCGAGGCTGCTGACCTCGAAGTGGCCGTGCTCGTCGGTCTGCGCGTGGCCGTAGCCGATGCCGTCGCCGCAAGCCATCACCGGCACCCGCACCGCCGGCTTGCCATCGGGCATGCGCACCGAGCCGGTGATGCGCCCGCCGCGCGGCAGCGTGGCCTCGATCGGCTTCCGCAGTTCGCCGACGTCGACCCACGTGCGCGCGTGGTCGCGGCCGCCGGCGAGGAACTTGATGCTGGCCATCGGCGGCAGCTCGCGCAGCACGAAGTGGCCGTCGGCGTCGGTGGTCGCGTGCCACGGCAGCAGCGGACTGGTCAGCCACAGCGCGTACGGTTGGTCCGCGGTCGCGAAGATGGACGGCCAGATCCACGCGTTCGCCAGCGGTTTGCCGGAGTCGGCGCAGCGCAGCGTGCCGCGCAGTTCGATCGTCGGCTGCAAGGTCAGCGTGATCACTGCGATCGGCGCGTCGTCGCCGCGCAGCGTGCGCACGGCGACGCGACCGGGTTGGCGCGCGACGACGACGACGGCGTGCGAGCCCCAGGAGTGGCCGCGGAACCACGGCACGGAGGGGAACGCGAACGTGCCGTCGGCGGTGGCGAAGCCTTCGGCGATCGGTTCGACGGCGTGCTTGCGCATGTCGTCGTGCCAGACGGTGACGCGCACGCGGCCCGGGGCGGCGTCAGCGATCGTACCGCGCAGGTCGGCGGTGACGTTCGCGCTGGTGGTCGGGCTGGCGGTGGCCGGAGTCTGGGCGAGAACCAGGTGGGCGACGAACGGCGCCACGAGCCACGGTGCGGCGAGCTTCGGCATGGTGGGCCGCAGTGTAGGCGTTGGACGACAAGGGCGGGTTCGCGCGGTTGGATGGCCAGGCAGTGGGCGTCGCGCCAGGTCGCGGTCGTCGGCACAATCCTCGCCCATGCACGTCGCTCGTCGCCCTGGATCGCGGTTCGCCCGGTGCGGTTCGCTGGTCGCTGTCTGCGCGGTGCTCGCACCCGCAGCGGCGCAGGACCGTGGCAAGCCACCGACTCCCGAAGAGGCTGCCAAGATCCGTGAGCAGAAGCTCGCGTCGCGTGTCTTCACGATGTTGCCGTGGCAGCGCGATCCGGTGGCGGCGATGGCGCTCGCCAAGCAGGAGGACAAGCTGCTGCTGCTCTACGTCGCCTTCGGTGGTGGCGCCCATCCGCCGAGCGAGAACTTCGAGGCCGAGGTGCTGGCGAGTCCGGACATCAAGGCCCGCGCCGGCCAGTTCGTGCCGTTCGTGTACGTCTTCGTGCGCGGCGACAAGCTCAACCTGCCGGCGGCGTTCGACAACGCCAACCCTGGCGCGCCGCCGGCGGTGCAGATCCTCGACGGGAACGGCCGGGTCTACGGCGGCGTCGCCAAGAACCTGGCGCAGGTGACGAAGCGCGTCGACGACGCCGTGCGGCTGCGCCAGCTGTGGCGGCAGACGGCGAAGACACCGCCTGAGGAACTCGAGCTGCTGCTGCTCGAGGTCGAGCTCGAGCAGTTCGATCCGGCCACGGTCGCGGCGCGCGCCGCCAACTTGCCGCTGACGATCGAGCAGCGGCGCCTGGTCACGGTGAAGCGAACCGACGTCGAGGTGTGGCGGCTGCTGCGCGGCATGAAGCTCGCCGCGGAGCGCGCTGCGACGTCGCGGCGCATCGCGGAGATCGCGGCCGAGGGCCGTCGCCCGAGCGAGCCCAACATGCGCCTGTTCTGGCGCCAGGTCCTGCAGCACGCCGAGGCGGAGCAGGATGCCGAGCTGGCGCTCGTCGCCTACGGTTGGCTGCGACCGGGCTACGACTTCCGCGGCGGCCAGGCGCCGAAGGAGCGCGAAGCGTGGCTTGGCTTCCTGGCCAACGCGACCAAGGCGGACCAGGAAGCGGGGGCCGCACGACTCGCCGAGCCAGCGTTCGCCGATTGGCGGCGCGACTTCGGCGAGGCGTTCGCTGTGGCGCGGGGCAACGACAAGGACCCCGATGCGCAAAAGCAGTTCGTGCTCGCCTGCTGGGCCGGGCCGGCGGCGAAGTGTGCGGCGACCGACGCGCTGGTCGCGGGCCTGTTCGCCAGCGAGGCGTTCCGCGCGCTGCGGACCGAGTTCGTGCCGGTCGTGCACGTGCTGGCCGCGCCGGCGCGCGCCGGCCGCTGGGAACGGCAGGCGCTGACGCCGCTGCCGCGCCTGCAGATCCTGGATCACGACGGGGCGCCGTGGGCGCGGCCTGTGCCGACGGTCGAGGCGATCGCCGCGGCGCGTGCCGACGTGGTGGCGATGCAGTCGTTGCGCGCGAAGAAGCAGCCGTCGGCCGCGCAGCAGGCAGAACTGCTGTTGCTCGAGCTGCGGCACGGCCGCGTCGATCGCATCGACTTCGACGTGCGGGTCGCGGCGATCGGTGCTCTGGCGAACGAGGGCCCGCTGGCGGCGGCGATCGCCGCCGAGCGCGCGGCACACGAGTACGACGACTGCTTGGTCTCGCCGGTTGCGTCGACGCGGTTCGAACGGTTGGCGGCGATGGCGGCGGCGGGGCGGGTGCCGGCCGGCGACGCCGCGATCTGCTTCTGGTCGCAGTTGCTGGCGCAGGCCGGTGCGCAGAGGGACGTCGCGAAGGGGTTGGAGTTGCTCGCCGCGAAGCGGGCGGCGGTGCAGGCGGACGCCGCGCTGGTGCAGATCGCTGCGGTCGATCCGCGCGTCGCGGCCGTGCTGCCCGCCTGGCGTGAGCAGGTTGGCGTCGCTGCGTGGCTGGTCGAGGCCAAGGACGGCGACAAGAACGCCCGCGTCGAGAAGGCTGGCGACGCGGCGCCGGCGGCCACGGGCAAGTAGGCCCGGCGCGCCGTCAGGCCGGCCGGTGCTCGCCGTTCACTTGCCCTTCTCTTCGACGAACGGATCGTGCCGCTTCGGGTCGCCCGACTCGTAGCCGAGGCGGAACCACTTGCTGCGCTGCGCGGCGGTGCCGTGCGTGAACTTCTCCGGCACCACGGTGCCGGTGGCGCGCTTCTGCAGCGTGTCGTCGCCGATGGCCTGTGCTGCGGTGATCGCTTCTTCGTAGTCGCCGGCGTCCAGCTTCACCTTGCCCTGCATGCGGTGCTCGACGTAGTGCGCCCAGACGCCGGCGTAGTAGTCGGCTTGCAGCTCGAGCTGGATCGACGCACGGCGGTAGTCGGCATCGCTGCCGAGGCGCCGCAGCGACTCGACCTTGCGGTTGGTGCCGAGCAGGTTCTGCACGTGGTGGCCGACCTCGTGCGCGATCACGTAGGCCTGCGCGAAGTCGCCCTTGGCGCCGAGCGAGCGTTCCATCTCGTCGAAGAACGACAGGTCGAGGTAGAGCTTCTGGTCGCCCGGGCAATAGAACGGTCCGACCGAGCTGCCGGCGGTGCCGCAGGCGCTGCGCACCGCGTCGCGGAACAGCACCAGGGTCGGCAGTTCGTAGGCCTTGCCGAAGTGTTCGCGGAACAGGTCCCGCCAGCACGTCTCGGTGGTGGCGAGGACCTTGCGGCAGAAGGTCGCGCGCGCGTCGTCTTGCTGAGGCGCCGCACGGCCTCGCGCGCTGTCGCTGCTCGGCTGCGACGAGCGCTGCTGTGGCACCGCGCGGCCGTTCAGCAGCGCCAGCGGATCGAGGCCGCCGGCCCAGGCCAGAACCAGCAGCAGCACGAGGCCGCCGAGACCGAGCCCGCCACGGCCGAACCAGAGCGGCAGGCCGCCGAGACCGCCGCCGCCGAAGCCGTAGCCGCTGCCCATGCTCGGAGGCGCGTCGCCGCGGCGGTCTTCGACGTGCTCGCTCTCGGGTTGGTTCTCGAACCGCATGCTCGGTTCCGTGGATCGGGTCGGTGCTCGACTCTACTTGGCTTCTTCGGCCGGTGGCGGCGGCGGCGGCGGCTCGACGACCTCGATCTGCATCGCCTCGAGGTCGCCACCGTAGGTCGCCTTGGTTTCGCCCTTCGTCGTCAGCGACACGCGTTGCCAGGCGAGCACGCGCACGCTGCTGAGCAGCACGTTCGCCTCGTTGCCTTGGAGTACACGCATCGGCGCGTCCGGGTGGTAGCGGAACGACGAACGCACGGTGCGCGCGTCGCTGGCCGGCATCGCCACCTCCTCCGTGTCGTCGTCACCGGGGATCAGCAGCGCGTCGGCGGCGAGCTTCTGGTCGACGAACAGCTCCGCGAGGTCCTTCGGCCAGCGGCCGTTCGCCTTCTGGAACGCCTCGAACTTCGGCCACACCTCGGTCGCGAGATGCTGTGCGATCTTCAGCTCCTTCTGCTCGGTGCGGTAGTCGCGGTGCATCGACGCCGACAGGATCGGGCCATAGGTGGCGGCGAAGCTCGCAGCGAGCGGGCCGCCGACCGGGCCGTGGAACTGCAGCACGTAGCCCTTGCTCGTCTTGCGCATGACGCCGCGCACGCTGCCGAGGTGCTTGCCGACGGCTGCGGGCTCCGGCAGGTCCTTGCGCGGCAGCAGCGCCTTGCTCGCCATCGGCGACGCGGCTTCGGCGAGTTCGTAGAGCGGCAGCCAGGTGCCGTGGAACGCGGCGTAGGCGGCGGCGAGGTCGGCGCGCACGTCGACCGTCGGCATCGGCTCGCCGGCGCCGGCCGCGATCGGCGCGTCGCCGATCGCCATCGCCTCCGCTCCAGTCTTCTGCGCGCGCAGCAGTTCGCGCAGGCTGTTCGGCGACTCGGCGACGTGCAGCTGGCCGTCGACGATGCACCACGTCGGCCGCACCGCCGGCGGCAGGTCGTCGAGCAGCAGCGACGTGCAGTCGACGCCCTCGAGCTGCACTTGCTTGGTCTTCAGGGACGGCGGCAGGAACTGCTTCATCGCGTCCTGCAGGGCTGCGGCATCGGCGACGCCGAACGTGGCGCACAGCCGCGGCACCAGGCCGCCCTTCGGCGGCGCGCACACGCCGAGTGCGATGCCGCCGGTCAGCGACTTCTGCAGCGCTTCGGCCATCGGCTTGGGCAGCGCCACCTCGGCGCCGAGTTCGCCGAGCAGGGCGAAGACCTGCGGCAGGTCGACGGCGATGCGGAGCTGGAGCATGGCACCCTCCGGCAGGGCCTGCTTCGGCAGTGGCGCCGAGCCGCCCCACAGCGCCGGTGCTAGTCCGACCGGCTTGTCGGCGAAGGCGAGTTCGAACTCCTCGAGCACTTGCTCACCGACGAAGCGGCCGCGCCAGTCGAAGGTCTGCAGCTGGTCGAAGCCGAGCGCCTTCAGCTCGTTCGGCATGCCGCCACCGAACCCCAGGTAGATGAGGTTCATGTAGGCCTGCAGGTTCATCGTCATGCCGATGCCTGCGGGCACCGCGGGGGCGGCGCCGATCGTGCCGCAGTCCGCGGGCGCGCCTTCGCCGAACGCGAACGTGCCGGGCAGGTGCAGCATCCAGGCGCCGAGCGGCTCGTAGCCGGCCCAACGATCGGCGTTGCCGTCCTCGGCCACGGTGAACACGTGCGCTGGGAAGCCTTCGACCTTGGCGTCGGCGACGGCCTTCAGCTGGGGGTTGCCGGCGAGCACCTTCGCCGTTTCTTCGAACTGCCGCGTCAGGCGCCCTTCGGCCTTCGGCGGGCAGCGCAGCACGCCGGCCCCGATCGGCACCCGACGTCCTTCCTTCCTCAGGCCGACGAAGCGGAAGCTGCGCACGTCGCTCCATTCGACGCGCAGCAGGGAATCCAGCGCCAGCTGGTCGACGCCCTGGCCCGGCATCTCGAACTCACCTTTCGGCCGCTGCAGCTTCGCGACCGCGTCGGCGACCAGTTGCCGTCGCGCGCGGATTCGCTGCAGCCGCTCGTGGCCGAGCTGCCAGGCGGCGGCGACGTCCGGTTCGGCCAGCAGTCGGCCGAGCGCAGTGCTCGGCAGCTGGTTGGCGAGGGTGGGCACCTCGTCGGCGCGCAGGTCGACGAACAGACCTTCTCGTGGGATGACGAAGCTGGGGGAGCCGTCCTGGGCGATCGCGAGGGTGGCGAGCCAGGGCAGCAACAACGAGGTGTGGCGGATCCGCATGGCAACCTCCTTCGCGGAGGTTAGCGGAGGATTGCGACAGCGTCGTTCCGGCGCCCGAGAATGTTCGCCGCGTCAGGTGTGGGCCGGCACCTGTCCGTCCGGCGAGGTGGCGCGCACGCGCAGGATGCGGAGGCCGCTTCGCCACAAGTCGTCGACGAAGGCGTCGTTCGCCGGTCCGGTGAAGTGCACCACCGCGTAGTGGAGCTTGTCCTGCTCGAACATCGAAGCACTGATCAGGTGCAGGCCGTGCTTCTGCGCCAGCGTGTGCATCGTGCCGATTCCGTCGACGACGCCATTCGCCACCGTCGCGGTGACCTCGTAGCCCTGCTGGTCGGCGCCGGAAAGCCGCAGGAACGCACGCAGGATGTCGTGCTCGGTCAGGATGCCGACCAGTTCGCCGCGGTCGACGACCGGCAGTGCGCCGTACTTCTTGTCGCGCAGGATGCGCGCGGCTTCGGCGATCGACGTCGTCGGCGCGATCGCCAGCGGCCGCGGGGTCATGATCGCAGCCACCGTGCGCGCCTGCCGGTCGACGGCGCGCGGCGAGAACGGATTCACGCCGGCGTCGGCGGCGAGGTAGAGGTCGTGGCTGGAGACGATGCCGACCAGGTGGTGCTTTGCCGCCGGGTCGACGACCAGCAGGTGGCGCACGCGGCGCTGCGCCATGCTGCGCGCCGCCTCGAGCACCGGCGTGCTCGGCGATGCCGTCAGCAGGTCGCGCGACATCCACAGGCTCGTGTCCATGCCGTTTCCATCGGCACGCGCGACGCCCCGCTGGTGCGGCGGGCGGCAGCAGGGCGGTGTGGGCGCGCTGCCGCCGCGGCTTCGTGGCCGCAGCTCAGCCCTTCGGCGGAGCCGGCGGCTGCGGCCGGGTGGCCGGCGCGCTGGCGACGGCGGGCGCGGCCGGCGTCGGCGCGGCCGGCGTCGGCGCGGCCGGCGTCGGCGCGGCCGGCGTCGGCGCGGCCGGAGCGTTCGGGCCCTCGGCGAGCTTGCCGAAGTAGGCGGGCATCTCGACGCCGCCGATGTCCTTCATCATCTGCAGCAGCGGCGGCAGCGAGCCGGCGAGGCCCTGCAGGAAGCCGGCGGTCGCGTTCTTGCCGCCGTTGCCGGCACCGCCGTCCCAGACCACGACCTTGTCGAACTTGACGTTGGCGATCGCCTTCGCCGCGGTCTCCGCCATCTCCGGCAGGTGCTCGAGCAGCAGCAGCTGGAACGCCTGCTGGGCGCCGCCGCAGCCTTCGACGATGCGCTGCAGACCCTCGGCCTTCTTGGCCAGGATCTCGAACTGGCCGCGGGCTTCGGCTTCGAGCCGCGCGAACGTCGCCGCCGCTTCGGCCTGCGCGCGCAGGCGGACCTGCTCGGCTTCGGCCTCGGCGTCGACGATCTGCTTGGCCTTCGCCGCCTTCGCCTTGGCTTCGAGCTCGGCGCGCTGCTCGCTCTCGATCTTGGTCGCCAGCGCTTCGGCGGCGCGCGCCTCGGCGTGGTACTGCGCCTCGCGCACCTTGGCGTCGGCCTCGCGCTTCTTCGTCTCGGCCAGCTGGAACGCTTCCGCCTGGCGCACCTTCAGCGCCGCCTCGGCGTCGACGACCTTGGCGCGCGCCAGGTTCTCGCCGGTGACGGCGGCGGCTTCGGCGTCGGCGACCTGCACGCGCATCTGCCGTTCCTGGTCCTTGATCGCGCTCTGCTGCTCGAGCTCGGCGCGGCTGCGTCCGATGCCGGCGTCCTTCGCCAGTTCGGCCAGGCGCACCAGCTTCTCGCGTTCGGCCTCCTTGGTGCCGATCTCTCGCACCTTGTCGGCGTTGGCGACCAGCACGTCCTGTTCGCGCTTGGCCTCGGCGACGCCGATCGAACCGCGCTTCTGCTGCTGCGCGACGTCGATCTCGGCCGACTGGATCGCCTCGGACGCGGCCTTGCGGCCCATCGCCTCGATGTAGCCCGACTCGTCGGTGATGTCGGTGATGTTGACGTTGATCAGCAACAGGCCGATCTTCTCGAGCTCCGGCGTCAGCGAGGTCTGCACGCTGTCGAGGAACTTGTCGCGGTTGCGGTTGATGTCCTCGATCGTCATCGAGGCGATCACCTGGCGCAGCTGGCCGAGGATGATGTCCTCTGCCTGCTTCATGATCTGCCGCGGATCGAGGCCGAGCAGGCGGATGGCGGCGGTCTGCATGACCGCGGCCTCGGTGCCGATGGCGACGGTGAACACCGACGGCACGTTGACGCGGATGTTCTCGGCCGACAGTGCACCGCGCAGCGGGATCTCGATCTGCATCGGATCGAGCGACAGGAACGCGTAGTCCTGGATCAGCGGCCACACGAAGGCGCCGCCGCCGTGCAGGCAGCGCGCCGACTGGCCGGACGCGACCTTGCCGAAGATGACGAGGATGCGGTTGCTCGGGCAGCGCTTGTAGCGCTTGACCACGAGGATCACGAAGCCGAGCAGGATCAGCGCGATGGCGACCGCGATCAGCACCGGGATCGGGTCGACGGAGGATTGGAACAGGGCGAGCATGGGGTCCTTGTGTGGGGAGCGGAACGAGGGGATGTGGGACGACAGCGACGGCAGGGCTTTCGTCACGCGAGTTGCTCGACGACCAGCGTGTCGTCGTCGTTGTGTTCGAGCACGCGCACGCGCGCGCCGGTCGGGATCTCGTCGGTGCTTCTGCTGATGGCGCGGCACTCGACGGTGCGGCCCTGCACCTGCAGCAGTACGCGGCCCTGGCCGGCGCCGGCGGCGGGGATGCGCAGGTAGACGCTGCCGGTGTGGCCGACGGCGTTCTGCAGGTCGACGTTGCCTTGCGACTGCAGGTGCGACAGCGCGCGCATCATCTTGCCGACCAGGAACAGCGCGGCGGTGCCGGCACCGGCGGCCGCCAGCGCCACCGCGAGCGGCGACCAGCCGAGGTGCTCGGTACCGAGCCCGACCAGGCCGAAGAAGGTCAGGAAGGCGGCGATCGTCTGCAGCGAGAACAGCTTCAGGAACGGCGACTGGTCGTGGCCGACGTCGCCCGCCTCGAGGTCGGAGTCGGTGCCGACGCCGAACAGCATCAGGGCGAACTGCGCGACCAGGATCGTGCCGCCGATCACGGCGGCGTAGAGGAACAGTTGGCTCATAAGGAACTTATTCCGGGCGGGCACCGCGGCCGGCCGTCCGCCGCGATCATCCGCGGCGACAACCCCGTTACGAAGCTGCCCGTGGGAGATTTCGCCAGCCGTTCTCGCCGGGGCGGCGGTGCCGGCAGGTCAAGTCGCCGGACCGGAGCCGCCGTCGGTGGTCGGTTCCGCCGCCGCCGGCTCGTCGTCGACCGGCAGCACCCGGATGCGTTCGGCGCGGCGGTTGTTCGCCTTGGTGATGACGAAGCGCCAGCGGCCGACGTCGACGTGCATGCCGGGCACCGGCACCTGGCCGAGCCGCTCGGCGAGGAACCCCGACAGCGTGCGGCTGTCGGTGGTGACGCCGTCGATGGCGAGGCGCGCGAACACGCCTTCGACCTCGGCGATGCCGCGGCACAGCAGCGTGCCGTCGGGCTTCTCGAGCACGTGCGTCTCGACGGTGTCGGACTCGTCCTCGATGTCGCCGACGATCTCCTCGAGCACGTCCTCGAGCGTCAGCAGGCCGCGGGTCGAGCCGTACTCGTCGACGACGATCGCCAGGTGCCTCTTCTCCTTCTGGAAGCGCCGCAGCACGTGGTTCAGCGTCGCCGTCTCCGGCACGATCAGCACCGGGATCAGCAGCTGCCGCCAGTCGGGCTCGACGCGTTCGCGCAGTGCGAACAGCAGCTCCTTGGTCATGATGACGCCGCTGCAGTGGTCGAGGTCGCCGTCGGGGGTGAACGGGAAGCGGCTGTGGCCGCTGTCGCGCACGCGGCTCAGGTTCGCCGCGGTCGACGCGTTGCCCGACAGGAAGGCGATGCGGTCGCGCGCGACCATGACGTCGCGCGCCTTGGTGTCGCGCAGGCGCGTGGCGTTCTGGATCAGCGTGGCGGTGATCGGGCCGAACGCGCCTTCGCTGTGTCCCATCGTCGCCAGCACGCGGATGTCGTCGAGCGAGCTGGCGCCGTCGGGGCGCGGGCGGGCGATCAGCCGCGAGATCTGGCGCGTGAGGAACAGCACCGGGGTCAGCAGGATCGCCATCGTGTGCACGAGGTGCGCGACCGGCACCGCCAGCGCGTTGGCGTGCACGACGCCGATCGTCTTCGGCAGGATCTCGGTGAACGCCAGCACCGCGACGACGAAGGCGGCGGCGAACAGGGCCGGCGAGGCGCCTGGGAAGGCGTGGCCGAGCTGGTCGGTCGCGATCGCCGCACCGCCCGAGTTGGCGATGGTGTTCAGCGTCAGGATCGCCGCGATCGGGCGGTCCGGTTCGCGCCGGAACCGGCGCAGCAGCATGCCGGCGGTGCTGCCGCGGTTGGCCAGGTTCTCGATGCGCGCATGGCTGACGCTCAGCACGGTCGCTTCGCTGACCGAGCAGACGAACGAGAACAGCAGCGACAGCGCGACCGCCAGGACGAACAGCAGCATGGGGGCGAAGGCGGCCGGGCCGGCCGGAGTCCCCAGGCTAGGCGCTGCGAGCCTGGGCGTCCACGTTCGGACGCACGCGGCCGGCGGTCGGCGACCGCGCGACTCAGGCCGGGTGGGCGGCGGTCGCGGTCTCGCGGCAGGCGAACGAGTATTCGCCGTTGCGCACGCGCACGGTGACGACGGCGCCGTGGCCGAGGTCGTGGTCGAGGATCAGCTCGGTCAGCGGGTCCTCGATGCGGCGCTTGATCAGGCGGCGCAGCTCGCGCGCGCCGAACTCCTCGGAGAACCCCTGCTTGGCCAGCAGCACGCGCACGCCCGGCGAGAAGCTGACGGCGATCCCGCGCCGCTTCAGCAGGTCGGCGACCTCGCGCAGCATGTTGCCGGCGATGCGTTCGCAGACCTTCTGGTCGAGCGGGTTGAACATCACGACTTCGTCGATGCGGTTGACGAACTCGGGGCGGAAGAACTCGCGCAGCGCCTCGAACGTCACCGAGCGCAGGTCGACGTCCTTCAGGCTCTGCCGGCGGTGCGCCGCCGAGAAGCCCATGCGCGTGCGCACCGCGTCGATCTTCTCGATGCCCAGGTTGCTGGTCATCAGGATCAGCGCCTGGTGGAACTGCACCGTCTGGCCCTTGCTGTCGGTGATGATGCCCTCGTCGAGCAGCTGCAGCAGCAGGTTGTGCACCTTGTAGTGCGCCTTCTCGACCTCGTCGAACAGCACGACGCTGTTCGGCTTCTTCTTGATCGCCTCGGTCAGGAAGCCGCCTTCGTTGTGGCCGATGTAGCCGGGCGGCGAGCCGATCAGCTTCGCGTACTCGTGCGGCAGCGCATACTCGCTGCAGTCGACGCGGATCATCGCCGTCGGGTCCTCGAACAGGTTGCGCGCCAGCGCCTTCGCCAGCTCGGTCTTGCCGGTGCCGGTGCGGCCGACCAGCAGGAACGTGCCGACGGGGTTGTTCGGGCGCTTCAGGCCGACGGCGGCCTTCTTGACGGCGCGCACCAGCGAGCTGATCGCGTCGTCCTGGCCGATGATCTGTTGGCGCAGGTTGCGCTCGAGGTTGTTGACGCGGCGGAACAGGTTCTGGCGGGCGTTCTCGTTGCCCGGCCGCGGCAGGAACGGATCCTCCGCCTCCTCGGCCGCCTTGGCGCCGGCAGTGCCCGACGGGATGCTGACCTGGTGGATCTCCAGCGACGGGTTGACGTCGATGCAGATCTGGTAGAGCAGCTCCTCGACGATCTCGAGGTCGTAGCCCTCGTCGAGCTTCTTGACCGCGGTCAGCACCTCGGCCTCGAACGTCGGCACGCAGGCGCGCACGACGCGTTGGCGGTAGTTCGCCTTGTTGCTGATCGGTGCCGAGTGGAGCTCCTGCATGAGCTCGTCGGAGCAGCACCGGACTTTGATGAACTCGTCGATCAAGTCGAAGTACTTGATGACGAACGCTGCTCCTGGATGCTTCAAGTCGTTCGCTCCTAGGCCTGTTCTGGTCCTCTGAGTTTTCGGGTGCGTGCGCGCGGCGACTTGACGCACGCTCCACGAAACCCGGAAGTGTCCGTGTCCGCCGATGCTGGAACCGTCGCCACGACGACGGTGCACGCTGGTGTTGCCCGATCCGAAACTGCTCGCCCTGCTGGTGCACAAGGGCCTCGTGCCGATCGATCTCGCGCGCGGGGCCTTGGCATCCGGTGCGCCCGGATCGTTCCTGGTGAAGCGCGGCCATTGCACGCGCGAGCAGTGGGAGACGTGGCAGCGCACCGAAGCCGGCACGCGCCCGGTGCTGCGCCGCTACGAACTCGGGGACGTGCTCGGCGAGGGCCACGTCGGCCGCGTGTTCGCCGCCACCGACCGCACCGACCGCAGCAGCGTCGCGTTGAAGGTGCTGCGGCCCGAACGCGCCGCCGATCCGGTGGAGACGGAGCGCTTCGTGCGCGAGGCGAAGCTGCTGATGGAGCTGCGCCATCCGCACCTCGTGCACGGCCTGCGCGTCGCCAAGGAAGGCGACACGATCTTCTTCGCGATGGAGCAGCTGCCCGGCCGCGAGCTGCTGTCGGTGCTGCAGGAACGCGGCCGACTCGACGAGGAGACGGCGCTGCAGATCGTCGTCGACGTCGCCGGCGCGCTCGAGGCGCTGCACCAGAAGGGCCTGGTGCACCGCGACGTGAAGCCCGGCAACATCCTGTGGTCGGAGGTGCGCGGTGCCGTGCTGATCGACCTCGGCTTCGCCGTCGTCGGCGCCGACGCCGGCGGCAGCGAGACCACGGCCGGGACCGTGCACTACATCGCGCCGGAGCAGGCGAGCGGCGAGGCGCTCGACGTGCGCGCCGACATCTACGCGCTCGGCGCCACGCTCTACCACCTGGTCACCGGCTCGTTGCCGTTCGAAGGCCGCACCAGCGAGGAGGTGCTGGCGAAGCAGGTGCTCGAGTCGCTGTCCGGCGAACGCATCCGCGCGCTCGACCTGTCGCCGCAGCTGCACTACTTCCTCGAGAAGATGATGGCCAAGGACCCGCAGATGCGCTTCCAGGATCCGGCGCACCTGCAGCGTGAGGTGACGGCGTTCCTGCAGCAGCAGCGGCAGCGGCGGGAGCTCGAGCAGAAGCAGAAGAAGCCGGATCTCGGCGACTGGCGGAAGCGGCCACGGCGATGAGCGAGGTGCGCGAAGGAGTGGGCCGGTGAGCGAGCCGAGCTACGACGAAGCGGCGCCGGGCACCCGCCCGGGCTTCCCGTAGTGCTGGGCGTGCCGGCGCTCCGGCAACTGCTGCGCGATCCCCGGCGGCGTCGTGCGCGTCACCGCCGAGGAGATCGCACGCATCGCCGCCCTGCTCGGCATGGGCGAGGCGGCGTTCCGTTCGCGCTACCTGCAACCCGACGGCGAACGGCTGAAGGACGGCTTCGGCAACCGGTGTGTGTTCCTGCGGGACGGCGCGCTGGCCGGCTGCGCGATCTACCCGGCGCGCCCGGCGAAGTGCCGGCAGTGGCCGTTCTGGCCCGAGGTGCTGGTCGACCCGGTCCTGCGGCGCCTGGTCGAACGCACCTGCCCCCGCATCGAGCCGCTGCCCGGTGCTGGCGACGCGGCGAACGCGCGCGACCGCGGCGTCAGCTGAGCCGCAGTTCGAGCAGGTCGATCTCGGCGCGGCCGTCGACCGGGTCGATGCGCAGCCATTGCACCTCGGCCGGCAGCCCCGGGTGGCCGGCGAGCGGCACGCGGTAGTGGTGGACCTGCCCGTCGTTCCACACCTGGAACTTCACCGAGCGCTCCTCGGCGAACGAATCGTCGTCGGCGCCCTTCCAGAACAACTGCCCCACACCGGCATCGACGGAGTAGGCCGGGTTGTGGATGCGCATCACCAGCTCGACGGTCGCGATCGGCCGCGACAGGCACGGCGTCACCACCCATGGATCGGGGCCGATCGAGTTCCAGACGAAGCCGACGTCGTGCGGTGCCGGCGCCGTGCGCGGCACCAGGTCGTGGTTCGGCCAGAAGCCGCGGCGCTGCTCGCGCACGCGCAGGTCGAAGTGGTCCTGCGGCCAACGCTCCGGCAGGAACAAGCGATCGCGGAGCGACAGCAAGGCGTCGCGTTGCGCCGCGGGCAGCGCCGCGGTGCGCCCCACCAGCGCGTCGCGAGGTGGGGGTGGCGCGTCGACGTCGACGAAGTCGGGCACGCCGTCGCGCACGACGTAGCGGCGGCTGCCGTGCAGTTCGCCGCCGGCATGCCGCAACGGCGCGCCGGTGTGCGGATCGCGGAGCCGGGCGAACCAGGCGGCATCGTCGGCCGCGCTCGGGGCCGGTGCCCGCAGCCCGGGCTTGGTCATGGGTGCGAACAGGGCCGCCAGCAGTTCGTCGTCGCTGCGCCGCGGCGGGCGCGCCCGGAACTGCGGCCCCGGGATCGTCGCCACCACGCCGATGCGTCCCGGCTGAAGCTCGTCCGTGCGCGTGTGCGCGCGGAGCCACGCGAGGGCTTCGTCGGCCGGCGGTTCCTGCTGCGGCGGCCACGCGTCGCACTGCGGTTCGAAGCGCGCACCCGGCAGGCAGCCGGCGAGGTCGTCCGGATGGAACAGGTTGCGCTCCATGTGCGGCCAGCCCGGGCGGCGGAACAGGTAGTCGTCGAGCACCGCGCGGTCGTAGCGGATCTCCTCGGTCGTCAGCAGCACGGCCACGCGCGCCACCCGCTGCAGTTCGAGCAGCGTCTCGACCGGATGCTCGACGTGTTCGAGCACTTCGCTGCAGACGACGACGTCGAACGCACCGTCGGCGAACGGCAGCCGCGCGCTGTCGACGGCCGCCGCCGGCAGCGCGAACAGTTCGCGCGCGCGCAGGCAGGCTTCGTGCGACAGGTCGGTGGTCGCCGTCGGCACGCCGAACATGCGCTGCACCACGGTGGCGAAGAAGCCCTCGGCGCCGCCGACGTCGAGCAGGCTGCCGAACTCGAGCCGGTCGAGTGCCTGCAGCATGCGCAAGGCCCGCGCGAGGCGGCCGGTGTGGCCGGTCTCGCAGTCGGGCTGGCCGTAGCCGTAGACCGGCATGTGCGCGTAGTAGACGCCGGTCGGCGAGCGGCGCGTGAAGCGGTGCTCGAGCCAGTTGCGGGTGATGCGGGTGTAGAGGCCCATCGCGCGCAGAGCCTACGGGGCACCGGCGTTCGCACGCAGTCTGCGCTGCGAACGGGCGCCGCGGCGTCTCACTTCGGCACCGGCCGCCAGCGCCGGCGCTGCAGGTCGATCGCGTGCGTCGCGAGGTCGGCGGCGCGTTCGACGTCGGCGTGGAAGCCCTTGCCACGGCGATGTACGCGCTGCACGCAGCACGGGCCGAGGCCTTGCACGTCGATCCAGTCGCCGCGCTGTA
>Ga0169931_10007349_pt1 | contig 16341 bp, 18 predicted proteins | sample Kivu_15m_20L_FD_129675 | JGI IMG/M metagenome (GOLD analysis project Ga0169931, IMG submission 129675) | Freshwater microbial communities from Lake Kivu, Western Province, Rwanda to study Microbial Dark Matter (Phase II) - Kivu_15m_20L... | ecosystem: Environmental > Aquatic > Freshwater > Lake...
CAGCCGTCAACCAACACCTCATGACACTACAGGCCAATCCGGATAGGGTCAAGAAATTCTTCTTGACAACCAATGTCAGATACGCAGCTTGAAATCCGATCCAAATCGTTCCGAAGCAATAATGCTGAATGGTGGGGCTATCTCCTCTTTCTTTTAGGACCAGATATAAGCATGATAGGCTATCTGGCCGGACCTCGCATGGGCGCATGGAGCTATAACTTCTTCCATCACAAAGGCATAGCCATCGCTGTGTTTCCCGTTGGACATGCAATGGGTTCAGTGCCTTTGATGATGACTGGACTGATTCTGCTCGGGCACAGCAGCATGGACCGGATGTTAGGGTTCGGGTTAAAACTTGAAACAGGTTTCAAGGACACGCACCTTGGACGGATCGGTTCTTGATTAAGCTTCATATCTTCATGCGCTGTTCATTGATACTGGGTTTTTGATCAGGAACTTTGCAGCGTACAACCCATAAATGCTATGAAAATACTGGTTGTTGAAGACGAGCCGAAGGTGGCGGCCTTCATTGAGCAAGGTCTGCGTGAGAGTGGTCATGACGTAGACGTGGCAAATGATGGCCAACGCGGTAGCGAACTGGGATTGAAGAATCCGTATGACCTGATCATGCTCGATGTCATCCTTCCGATCATGAACGGAACCGAGGTATGTAGGGCTATCAGACAGGAGAAACCCGAAGTACCAATCCTGATGGTCTCAGCATTAGGAACTGTCGGAGACAAAGTGACCGGTCTGGATGCCGGGGCCGATGATTACATCGTGAAACCATTTGAGTTTCAGGAGCTTCTTGCTCGAATCCGCTCGCTCAGCCGTAGAAAAGTGGCAGGTCGCAAAGTCCATGTTAACCTGAAGTATGCCGACATGGAACTTGACCGATCTCGGAAGATGGCCATTCGTGGCGGCCGTGAGATACTGCTTACGGCCAAAGAATTCAGTTTGCTCGAGTATCTGATGAGCAACTCAGAGCGGGTGCTTAGCCGTGCAGAGATCTCAGAGCACGTGTGGGATGTGAACTTCGACACTGGCACCAACATAGTGGATGTATATGTGAACATTCTGCGCAAGAAAGTGGATCGTGACTTCGATACTAAGCTCATCCACACCCGCGTAGGTCATGGTTATATCTTAGAGAACGAACGATGACGATCAAGGCGAGGCTGACGCTGCAGTTCGTCATGCTGGCCTCGCTCATGCTGGGAGCCACTTCTTTAGCCATCTACATTCAAAGTGGCATTTTCAGGCGCGATGAGTTCTATGGCCGCATGACGCTTAGGGCCGAGAACACCGCGCAGATTCTGCTAAAAGTGGACGAGGTGGACGAGGCGCTCCTGCAGAAGATTGAGCGCACCACTCCTGTAGGGCTGATTGACGAAGGATTGATAATGATTGACCATCGTGGACACGAGCTATATAAGACTGGACGATACGATGACATAATGCCCACTCCTACCATCATCGACAGAGTGAAGCAAGAACGGAGCTACCGATTCCGTGTAGGAGATAACGAGGGATTAGGACTGCTCTATCATTACCAGAACAAAGACTACATCATTTTTGTACATGGGCTTGATGTTTATGGCAATAGCAAGCAGACGAACCTGCTTCGCATGTTACTCACTACAAACCTTATAGCTGTTTTTATCATTCTTCTTCTCGGTCGAATTTATGCGCGCAGAGCACTTGAACCGGTGCAGGCTTTGGTGAAACAGGTAAAATCGTTGGATGAGGCAACACTTGCCAATCGTGTGGACGAGGGCAACGGCAAGGATGAAATTGCTCAGTTGGCCCAATCATTCAACGACCTTTTAGTAAGGCTCGAATCATCTTTCAAGAACCAAAGACAATTCATCGCGAATGCATCGCATGAGCTCCGTACGCCCCTTACCGCTATCTCGGGCCAGTTGGAAGTGCTGCTGTTGCGGGAACGCGACCTGAACCAGTATCGCCAAACTGTAGCCAGTGTGCTCGATGACCTCCGCTCGCTGAGCGTTATGACAAACCGCCTCCTCATATTGGCACAAACAGGCAGCACGGGTATCATCCGCGATTTTGAGGTGCTACGCATCGATGAAGCCGCTTGGAGCGCCAGAACCGAGCTTCTCAAACTCCACCCTACCTACAAGGTACATGTGAACATGGCCGAGACTGAGGAGCCTGATGCGTACAACATATTCGGCAACGACCAACTCATACGGACCGTGTTGCTCAACCTGATGGACAACGCCTGCAAGTATTCGGCAGACCACAGGGTAGCGGTCAGCCTATCGACTGACGGCAAGCATGTGGCGATGCGCGTTGTGGATGACGGCATCGGTATTCCTGCTGACGATCTTAAAAGCATTACAGAGCCGTTCTTCCGTGGGTCGAACACCACCAATGTACGTGGCCATGGACTGGGCCTTAACATGGTGAAACGGATTGTGGAACTTCACGATGGCAGTTTCGGCATTCAATCGGTGGTAAACCAAGGTACTAAAGTGACCGTGATGCTGCCCGTTCATACTACCTGAACGATGGGCACGGACTTGGCGCTGCAAATGGTGGCCGATGGTGTGCCAGGACTGAATGGCGAGGATAAGGCGGCATTTATCGCGGCCCATGCCGAGGCCTCGCCCACTAGCATCCGTATAAACAGAGCAAAGTATTTAGGGAGCAGTGCATCAGATCAGGTGCCGTGGTGTGCCGATGGACTTTACCTGCCTCTTCGGCCACACTTCACATTCGATCCGCTATTCCATGCCGGGGCGTATTACGTGCAAGAAGCCAGCTCGATGTTTGTGGAACAGGCCTTAATTGCTGCGGGAGTTGTGGGCAAGGATCTGGCCGCGCTAGACCTCTGCGCAGCGCCAGGAGGCAAGAGCACACATCTCCTTTCGCTGTTGGATAAGGGGGCGGCCCTTGTGAGCAACGAAACGGTGCGCAACCGCACGCTGCCATTGTGCGACAACATCACGCGTTGGGGACGGGCGAACACACTGGTCACATCGGCACCGGCCGAGGCGTTCGCCCGTAGTGGCGATCTGTTCGACCTCGTATTGGTTGATGCACCATGCAGCGGTGAAGGCCTGCTAAGGCGCGATCCAGATGCCGCAGTCCACTGGAGCCCCGAAGCGGTGACAGGATGTGCCATACGCCAACGCGAGATACTGCAACATGCGTGGGATTGCCTGCTTCCGGGCGGCCACCTCGTTTATAGCACCTGCACATTCAACGGCAAGGAGAATGAGGAGAACATCAGTTGGATGATCAATGAATTCGGTGCCATTTCAGTACCTATCGCTCTGCACCCCATCTGGGGTGTCACAGAAGTAGAATCAGGTGGTGCCTTGGGCTACCGTTTCATGCCGCACCGCACCAAAGGCGAGGGTTTCTTTCTTTCACTGATGAAAAAGGAAGGAGAAGCAACGGTGTTTGATGGTAATGGGGCAGAATTGGTCGATATCAAGAACCATTCAGCCCGATCCGTCATCACCAAAGGAATCATGAATCTCTCTGAGGAGCTTTCGTCTGATGTGAGGCAGATTCAACTTGGAACCGAAGTGGCCCGCTCCGAGCGCGGACATGAGTCGCCCACATATGCTCTGGCGCTGAGTACCATGGCTGAAATCAACCTCGCAGACGTGCCACTCCAATTAGGCGATGCCATTGCCTACTTGCGCGGAGAACCATTGAAGGCCCAATCGGCACGGGACTATGCCACAGTTTCTTATCAGGGCCTCCGACTCGGCCTTGTTAAGGGGGCGGGCAATCGTTGGAACAACCTCTACCCTACCCCATTGCGCATCCGCGATAAGAAGATGCGAGTGCAGGATGTGGTGCTACCACAATTGTAGGAACCCGGTCAGTAGCATTTACGCACCTCGAAAGAGAACCGGGTGCGCTAATACTTGAGCGAGGCGAAACTCAAGCTCAGGCTCACTTCGGGTGATACACCCTTTCGGCATTCTTGTATACCGTTTCCTTATCTAGGCTCTGTGGCTTGAACTTCTCATTGACGAAAAGGCCCATCTGGTCGTTGTAATGCGGGTTCGCGGCTTTGTTACTAGCCCCGTAGGCATTCACACTCTCAATGACAGGACCGTTCTTGTCGAAGCGTACCATCTGTACATAGCTGTCGCCCAGCCACATCTCCATGCGGCCATCGGGCAGTTTGCGGCCGTACACTGCTCGGATGTTATCGGGGCCACCGTTTATCGCATAGGTCTTGTCGCCCCTTGTCAGCACCTGCACCTTGCCAAGCTCAATATCAATGGTGTTGAATGTCTTGAGCATGTGGGCTTTGGCCGCCCGGAGGTGCTTGATGAGAAATGACAGACGTAGGGTATCATTCTCGCGTAGTTCCTTCTCCTTGATTGAGTTGTCCTCATAAAGGTTGTACATGGTGTAGAGAATGATTCCGAAATCGCGATTGGTGCTGTCGGTGCGGTGGTTCCAGTTCCGGATCTTACGCAGACAATCGGCCAAATCGGGGAAGCGGTCGGGGTCAGTGCGCATCAGGTCCATGATGGGGTATTGCTTGAGAAAAACAACCGAATCGGGAAACTGCACATCGAACTTGAGGGCCTTGACCTGATCATAAGTGAAGGTCGAGCGGCTGTTCAGGATCTCCAGCGATCTATTTCCCCGGTTGTTCATCTTGCCTGGTTCGTACCCTATGCACACTGAGAATGGCGAATGGTCAGTGGTCTCGCAGCTGTTCTCGAAAATGCTATTGTTGGTATTGAAGACGTACCCGCACTCAGGGTTCTTCTTCTGCTCAAGATCCGAAATAGGCAGATACTCGGTCCAAAGCGTGGCGCTGGTATCGCCCGGAAGCACTTTACGCCAGTTGTATCTGGGGTTGCGCTTCGGCACCTTGCCATTGGCAATGAAAAAGATGTTGCCCTCTTTATCCGCGTAGGTGATGTTCTGCATCACAATGCCCTGAATCTGCAGTGCCTTGTAAAATTCATCGAAGTTCTTAGCGTGATTCATGGCGTACCACTGCACGGGTGCTTTCATCTCCATCAGGGCAGGCATCCGGAATGCGAATGTCCCGTGCTTGGTGACCAGCGTTGGGCCGTAGATGCTGCGCCAGTATTTCTTCCCGATTGTGATCTTGAATCCTTTTTTCTTGCCCAAGGCCACACGAAGCTTGGCTCGGAACGTTTCGAGTTTTTTCCATTGTCCATCAAAACGGTACCACAGTTTTTTCTTCGGATGCATCACTAGTTGGTACGTATCGCTCAGATCGAGATCGCCAGTGGTGTGGGCCCAGCTGAGGTGCTTGTTGGTTCCGTGGAAGATGCTCATTCCACCATGGAACGTGCTGCCGTGGATGTTCCAACCCTCATCGCTGTGAAGGTGCGCCTCGTACCAGCTGAGCAGACCCGTGATGGGCTGGTGCGAATTGATCACATGATATGTTTGCCCATCGGAACTGAGTTTCGGGCTGATGGCGTAAGCGTTGCTACCGATTCCGTTATCAACCCGCTCGGGAAGGTCGTTGAGAACACCGCCATCAATGATTGAGCGCACAGTGCCATCCATGCCGCTCATCAGGCCCTGCCCGAGCATATAGCCCACAATGAAATCCTGTGGAGTGACAGGAAACGCCCTTTTAACCAGAACCTCCTCTGGGTGCAACTCAGCATAGCGATTAACAGCTGTGGCACCGGCCTCAAGCAGTTTCTTGTAGCTATCGGGTATGTCTTTCTGGTAGTTGTTCTCCACAAACTCGCGCACACGAGTCACTTGTACCACATAGTCAATCTGAGCACCCTCTACACCGAGGTGCAAGCCCAAAAGGCCCTTGGCGGCCAGTAGCAGCCATTGTGGGGTCTCGAAATCGTCTTCGCATGTGGCCCATTCCAGACCATAAACGACTTCCGCATCAGTCTCGGCGAAAATGTGCGGAACCCCATAGCGGTCGCGCACTATGTCAATTCTAGACGGGTCTATCTGCCCGAGGGAAGGGGTGACAGAAGCAAGTGCGAGCGTAATGAACGAGTACAGGAAAAAACGCATGATGGTGGCTGAGATGTGGTGATGGTAAGGGGCCTAAGGTATGTGCCCTCCATCACCTCAGCAACCCTCAATCAAACTCAACAGGTAAGATTGAATTCAGACTGGAGATAGCTCCTTGAGGCGGGCGATCGCGATAGCGATTGCCAGAGGTGCCGCGCATCCGTTCTTCTCTGCTCTCACGTTCCTTAAGGGGAACAAAATCTTCCACCATCGCAACACTTGGGTCGATATTCAGGTCGTAGGTGTTCCAGTATTTGCGGATGACGATGCCGACAACTGCAGGTATGAACTCAACAGGAAGATCGTCTTTCATGGTCAGATAGCGAATCATCTCGCTCTGAAATGGATCTGTAGCCACTGCTACCCTCCTCATACCTCTTTCCTTAGCCAGCTCATAGCCATAAAACAGATTCTCTGTGCTGTGCTCTGCCTTGTTCTCAATGAATATGTGCTGTTCGGGAACACCCAACTGTTTGGCATACTCTGCCATGATACGGGCCTCGACATAAGGCGTGTGCACCGCGCCACCACTGAAAATGATGTTACGAGCCATACCGGTCGAGTAGAGGTGATAAGCCCAAAAAACGCGAATCTTGTAGATGGTATTGAGATTCTTTGAGTCGGCATGATAAGGAAAGCCAGGAACAATCACCGCATCATATGCACCACGCTGCTGAGCGCGTTGGTAAGTAGCGTGAGTGAAAATTTTGCCGCAAGATGAGTTGCCGAGGGCGGTGGCTGTAAGCAGTATGTAAGCGAGACTGCGCATCTGTAGCTGTTTGATGATGGAACATGTGAATATTCATTTTGTTTAACGATTAGTTGTTTTTTATCAACAATTAAGGTTTCTAGCAACCTAATCCCAGATAAGCCCCATTTGGCAGTTCATGAAAACCCGCTTCGAGACCGAATGAGTAGTGACCTGAGCACCGGACATGAAAAAGGCCGACCCAGAAAATAGGGACGGCCTTCGCTCTTAATTCACCTTGAGGCAATCAGCACATCTTCCTCGGATCGACCCATTGGTCGAATTGCTCTGAAGTGACATAGCCCAATGACAGTGCAGCTTCTTTAAGGGTGGTGCCCTCTTTGTGTGCCTTCTTGGCAATCTCTGCGGCCTTGTAATAGCCGATATGCGGGTTGAGCGAAGTCACAAGCATCAGGCTGTTCTCCAGATGTCGCTGAAGCACGGCCCTGTTCGGCTCAATACCCACCGCGCATCGGTCGTTGAAGCTCACGCAGGCATCGCCTATCAGTCTTGCGCTCTGCAGAACGTTGGCAGCAATGAGCGGTTTGAACACATTCAATTCAAAATGGCCGTTGCTTCCGCCAATGCCCACTGCCACATCATTGCCCATCACCTGAGCAGCAACCATAGTCATGGCCTCGGGTTGAGTAGGGTTCACCTTACCCGGCATGATACTACTGCCCGGCTCATTATCCGGGATGATGATCTCACCAATACCACTACGTGGCCCAGAGCTGAGTATGCGAATGTCATTGGCGATCTTCATCAGCGAAACGGCCACTCGCCTCAGAGCACCGCTCAGTTCAACCATGGCATCGTGGGCGGCCAGAGCCTCGAACTTGTTGGGCGCTGTAACGAACGGATGCCCGGTGCTCTCGGCTATCTTCTTGGCAACCAGCACATCGTAGCCTGCCGGGGCATTGAGCCCTGTACCGACTGCTGTGCCACCAAGGGCCAATTCGCGTACCATAAGGAGAGCATTGTCAATGGCGCGAATGCCATTATCAATCTGCTGTACATACCCACCGAACTCCTGGCCCAAGGTGAGCGGGGTGGCATCCATGAAGTGCGTGCGGCCGGTCTTAACGATGTCCTTGAATGACTCGGACTTGGCACTCAGCGTGTCGCGCAATTTGCGCATACCGGGCAACGTGACCTCCACGGCCATGGTATATGCAGCAATGTGCATTGCCGTGGGATAGGTGTCGTTCGAGCTCTGACTCTTATTCACATCATCGTTGGGGTTGAGCACCTTCTTCTCGTCAAGCAACAGACCACCGCTCAGTACATGGCCACGGTTGGCCACAACCTCATTCACGTTCATGTTGCTCTGGGTGCCGCTCCCTGTCTGCCAGATCACCAACGGGAACTGGTCGTTCAGTTTTCCGGTCAGTATCTCATCGCATACACGGGCTATCAGGTCGCGCTTGTCGGCCGGAAGCACGCCCAGCTCGCAATTGGCCTGTGCTGCGGCTTTCTTCAGATGGGCGAATGCATGTATCACCTCAATGGGCATGCTGCCCTCGGGCCCTATGCGAAAGTTGTTGCGAGAGCGCTCGGTCTGTGCGCCCCAGTAACGATCGGCCGGTACGCGTACCTCGCCCATCGTGTCTTTCTCAATGCGGAATTCCATGTTCAATGTCGGTGTTCGGTAGATGCCGCGAATATGCTGCGAAACCTAGTACAGTGAATGACTTGAAACAGCCATTCGGCCTCAGCACCTCTACTGAACAGATAAGAGTTCAATAAGGGGATGCCCCTGCCAATTGACTTCTCAGGCCTTACACCGCAGAAGCGTGTGGGCAAGCCCATGGCCGAGGCCATCAAAAGTCTGCTCAACTGTGACCCCTGCCCTATCGAGCAGTTTCTGAAACACGGCCGAGTCATACATCTGACTGTTGCCGTTGGCTATGGCTGTAAAATAAAGCGAGGTCTGTTGCAGGCTGAATGCCCCAGCCCGATTGGGCTGACGGTCCCAGAAGGTGTCGAGTATGAAGATTCGGCCCTGTGGGCTCAGTGCCTCGCGACAACGCTCCAGAATGCTCACCACCTCGTCTTCCGAGAAACAGCAGAGGAACTGGCTCATCCATATGGCATCTTGCCCCTTGGGCAACTTCTGAGCAGTATCAAGCAGATTTATCGGATGGAATGTGACACGGTTCTCGATTCCCCAAGCGCGGAAGTTCTCGATGGCCATCCCCAACTGACCGGGCAGGTCTGCAATGGTGATACGCACATCCTTGTTGTAATCGCTGGCGCGCTTTGTGAATTTGCCCGTATTGCCACCTATGTCGAGCAGAGTGCGGGGGTTGTCAGCGAATAGCAATGGCAGCGCATCGGCAAAGGTTGTGTCGCTGTAGTAATGGTCGAAGTTGAACCAACTGGTCTGCGCCTTCTTGGGCAATTGGCTCAACCCTTCATAAACGGTGGGCCATTCACCGAACACCTTCAACCCGGCCGGTCGGCCATCGCGTATGGCATCTTCTAGGCTGAACATGGCCTCGTAGCACACATCGGCAGTGAAGTCGAAATTGACCCTGACCATGTCATCGTCCAACAGAAAATACGTGGTCTTTGTGGCGTAGTAGGTTCCGTTGCTCAATGTGAAAAGCTGCATGCCCAGACCGGCCTCCATCAGAACGCGGGCTCCATATATGCTCAGGTTACAATGCTCAGCAACCTGTGGGATGGTCATGCCGTGCTTGCCGCTTTCCTGCACTGCCCGCAATATCCCCATGTCTCTCAAGCACCGCGCTGCTTGGAAAACGATGGGTGCGAAGGCGATCCAATGCGCCTTTTCCGCAGCCTCAAACGCAGATTGTCTCTGCCCTTTGTAAAAACCCTCTAGTGTGCTGTTCAAACCTCGACCAAATGGGCTGCGAAAGAAAGAAATTCATAACGATTCACATATGAGAATGTTCCCATTGTGTGTGATCAAAAAATGACCTCCACATGGTTCGCGAATGGCTTGCGAGGCATAGATTTGCGCCCACTAACCAAAAGAACGGTAAGCCATGTACTTCGGAGTGCTCATCATCTTCACTTACATCCTCCTCGGTTTCTGGATGCTCATCTTCCTATCGCTTTTCATCCCTGTCATGTTGGGCCTTACCATCATGGATTTGGTGAGTCCGGCTATGGCTGCTAAGACCGCTAACTCGCTCATGGGCGAGAGTTGATGACTGATTTGCTCCGCTGTAGGATTATCCTATAGCGGGGGATTTGATAGAAAGGAGAAGGGGCCTTTCGGGCCACTTTCCTTTTAAAGCAATTGGCTATCGGTCAGATGATAAGCAACAGCCTATCGGCCGGACGTGCTACGATAGCGCGGTCCCCGTTCACAACAATCGGACGTTCAATCAGCTTCGGATGCTCGCACAATACCTGGATCCACTCCAGACGAGTGAACTTCTTGCCACGGAAAGGAGCGAACTCGTCCTCGCCTTTGCGTACAAGATCCTCGGCCGGTATTCCAAGTTTCTTGAGCAGGTCCGACAGTTCGGCTGCCTTGGGCGGATTGTCGAGATACAGCACCACCTCTGGGTTTATGCCGTTCGACTTGAGCAGTTCGAGCGCTTCGCGGCTCTTAGTGCAACGTGGGTTGTGGTAAATGCGCATGGTCTGGGTCGTGTCAATCAAGTTCTATGGCTTCGGCACCGGCCTTTTTGCCACCGTAGTACAGTAGGAATTCTTTTATGTAAGGGAACAGGTCGCCATCGAGCACCGACTGGGGGTCCGATGTCTCAAAGCCTGTCCTCAGGTCCTTGACCAATTTGTACGGATGCAGCACGTAGTTGCGGATCTGTGCGCCCCATTCAATCTTCATCTTGGTGCCCTCAACAGCCGCTTTCTTCTCCATCTTCTTGCGCATCTCCATCTCGTAGAGACGTGCTTTGAGCAGGCGCAGGGCGTTCTCGCGGTTCTGGTGCTGCGAACGGCTCTCGGTGTTGCGGATTATGATGCCAGATGGTTTGTGTGTCACCCGCACTCCTGTCTCCACCTTGTTCACATTCTGACCACCGGCACCACCGCTGCGGAAAGTGTCCCACTCCAGGTCGGCCGTGTTTATCTCTATCTCAATAGTATCGTCAATGAGCGGATAGGCGAATACCGATGCGAACGATGTGTGCCTGCGGGCATTACTGTCAAACGGACTGATGCGCACCAGGCGGTGCACCCCGTTCTCGCCTTTCAGATAGCCGTAAGCGTATTCACCATCAAATTGCAGGGTGCACGACTTGATGCCGGCCACATCGCCACTTTGCAGGTCCACCTCGGTCACCTTGAATCCGTTCTTCTCGCCCCACATGATGTACATGCGCATGAGCATGGCGGCCCAGTCGCAGCTCTCGGTGCCACCGGCCCCTGAGTTGATCTCGAGCACGGCACTGAGCGGATCCTCCTGTTCGCCCAACATATTGCGGAACTCGAGATCCTCGAGCACTGTCTCAACCTTGGTGTCCTGTTCGTTCAGGTCGGCCTCGGTCACCTCGCCTTCCTTGTGGAATTCGAAGAGCACTCCGAGCTCGTCAACGGCCGTTTCGGCATCGCGGTAGGCATTGGTCCATGCCCGCTTGGCATTGATCCGCTTCATCAGCGCCTCAGCCTGCTCAGGGTCGTCCCAGAAGCCTGGGGCAAGGGTCATCTGCTCCTCATCGGCTATCTCACGCAGCTTCCTGTCAATGTTCAGGTGCCCACGCAGCGATACCAGCCGATCCTTGAGTTCAGTAAGCCTTTCGAAAGTGACCATGATGCCGGCAGAGTACCCCGTTTTTCGGGCCGCGAAAGTAGTCAACCATCGGCACTCTTCAGAAGCTCGGCCAGCACCTCGTTTATAAGGTCGTTCTCAAACCCGCGCCCGCTCAGCCAGCGCACCATTTTATACTTGCGTTCCAAGGTGTTGCGACCTTTCACTTTGGGCCATTGCCGATGCGCGATGAACTGTAGTGTGGCGTAATACTCATCCGGATCTATCTCGGTAAGGGCCATTCGGGCAAGGTTTCCGCTTATGCCATGACTACCGAGGCCCTGTATGATCTTGCGCCTGCCCCAGCGGCTCTGGCGGTATTTGCCGCGCACATAGACCCTAGCGAACCGCTCCTCGTTCAGCATGAGCTCTTCCATGAGTCGCTCAATGATCCCATCAACCCACTCCGGTTCCGAACCCAGTTCGCGCAGATGGTCGCGCACCTGTCTATGGCTTCGTTCCTGGTATGCGCACCAGCGCCTGAGGGCATCGAGCAGACGACCAGGGGTGGGGATTTCCTTGTTCGGGCCGGTTTTCATTTGGTAGCTCCAAGATTAGTCACAGTGGAGGCTGCCTGACACTCCAAGTAAAGTCAGCAGTCCGTGCTCATCCGATGTATGCCAGGACCTACAGCATGTGTGGCGAAGTGAAATTCAAATTGGGCGATGTGAACGGGGCATGCAATGACCTTAAAAAAGCCCAGAAACTCGGATATACCGTGGCTTTCGCATCGTTCAAGAACTTCTGCGAGCGCTGATCCAATAAGACAGCCTGTCATGCGTGGCGCTGTTTATTTTTGGCGCCCTCATTACCCGAACAATACACATGAAGTCTTTAGCTGCCCTTGTGGCGACTGTTGTCCTTTCTGCCGGTGCCATGGCCCAGACGGCTGACGAGTTCTTCAAACAGGCCATGGCCAAATTCGAGCTGAAGGAGTACCCTGATGCCATTGAGCTTTTTGATAAAGCCATTGAGAAAGACCGGAAAAAACCCACCTACTACCTCAGGCGGGGCGAGGCCAAACTGCGCATGGCCAATAACATAGGTGCCATTCAGGATTTCAACAGGGTGATACAGCTCGATGCCAACAACAGCATGGCCATTGCCAACCGCAGTGCGGCTTATCTCGAACTGAAAGACAACCTCGGAGCTGTGGAAGATGCCAACCGCGCCATTGACCTCGACAACAACAACGCCATGGCCCACCTGCGCCTGGCCAATGCGCTGATGCGCCAACAGGAGTTCGAGAAGGCGATGGTGGAATATGACAAGGCAGTTAAACTGGATCCCAATTCGGCCGAAATCAATTACATGCGCGGCATTGCCAAGATTGAGAAACAGGATTTCAAAGGTGCCCTGACCGACTTGAACAAGACTCTGCTCATAGATGCCGAGAATGCCAACGCCTACCTGAAGCGCGGTATATGCAAGAGCTTCCTGATGGATAATGCCGGAGCCTGCATAGACTTGCAACTGGCTGCCGGACTGGGGCTGGCACTGGCAAATGAGTACATTGCAGCCAAGTGTAACTGATTGTGGCACGCACCGCACAGGATCTGATAACCGATGGCGACCTCAAGTTCGAATCGAAGGACTTTGAGGGTGCCATTGCCGACTATACCGAGGCCATCGGACTGAGTCCTGATAACGCTGACATTTACTACAATCGTGCGGTGGCCGGCCTGATGCTGAATCGCATGGCCGATGCCTATTCTGACCTGTGCGAGGCGGTGCGTATCAACCCGAAACATGAGGATGCCCTGTACAACCGCGCCATGGTGGCGGCCGCACTGCGATCGTACGATAAGGCTCTGGAGGATTTCAATGCCGCCATAGCGTTGAATACCGAAGACAGTGAGCTGTTCAACAACCGCGGGGCAGTGCGCCTACAGCTCAACCAATTGCGCGAGGCGGTCATAGATTTCGACAGGGCCGTGCTTCTGAACCCATCGAACGGAAGAGCTTATTACAACCGGGCCATGGCACGTATCAAGATGCAAGAGCATCAGTCGGCCATGAACGATCTTGCCGTGGCCGAACGGATGGGTGTACAGAATGCCCGCGAGGCACTGCGGGCCATGATCAACTGACCACACCATGCGGGGGCTCCTCTTCATATCGCTGTTGTGTGCCGCCATAGGAGCCGGGGCGCAGGGATCAAAAGACATCATGATCCAGGGGTTGCTGCTCACCAATAAGAATATGCACAAGGAGTCTATCCCGTATTTCACGCAAGCCATACAGATGCGGGCCGACTATACCGAGGCGTACATGGCCCGGGCCGCGGCATTGGTAAAGATCGGAGAATACCGTTCGGCTATTAAGGACCTTGACATGGTGCTTGGTCTGGGTGGCGAGAAGACCAAAGCCTACAACTTCCGGGCACATTGCTGGCTCGAAGTGGGCGACTACAAGAGGGCCATAGTCGATCTTGACGAGGTGTTGAAGGGCAAGACCGACCACGCCCCTGCCTACGAGAAACGTGGCAAAGCCTATCTGATGCTGAACAAGCACAAGGAAGCGGTGACCGACTTGGACAAGGCGATAAGCCTCGACCCGAAATCGGCCACGGTTTACCTGCTCCGCGCCACGTCACGCTACGCACTGAAAGACACCTCGGGCACATTGGCCGATCTGGACCAGTGCCTGCTGCTTGATATGAACAGCGCCCCGGCATGGGCCTTCAGGGCCAAGGTCTATTTCCATAAAGGGATGGATAAGGAGGCGATGCGCGACTCGGCCAAGGCCATAAAGCTTGACCCGACTAAGGATGAACCGTACCTGCTGCGGGGCGATGCCCAGATGAGGGCGAATAAGATGAAGGCCGCTTGCGAGGAATGGACTCTGGCCGCAGAGCGGGGCAATATCATTGCCAAGGGCCGAGCCTCGGCCCATTGCGAAGAGAAAGAGAAGGAAAAAGAAGAGGACAAGAAAGGGAAGTAAAGCCTTTTGCTTGTCCGTTCAGAACACTCCGTTCTTAGGGGTTGATTCCTTGCTTCCGAAAAGTGGATCAGGGTTTCCTGTCAGTTGATCGGAGGAAGCGGCATATCGATCCGGGTATTCGGGAAATAGATCAGGGGAAGCGGGAAACCGAATATGGGTGCCTGAATACGGATCATAGGTACCTGAATAAGGATCATGGGTACCTGAAAAACCAATTATGGCAGGATGAATGGACAATATGGCAGAAAGAACCTGATCTCGGGCAAGAGTTTAGAAGGGCTGGGCTTGAATTTGTTGAGCAGGAGACCAGAGACTGATTGGGCAGAGCAAATGGCCCACCCATACATTTGGGGACGATGTACACCACGACCATCCCTTTGGCCGAGCGCATGCGTCCGCAAGTGCTTGACGACTACATCGGTCAGGCCAAGGTGATAGGACTGGGCACCGCCCTGCGGAGGCTTTTGGGCAGCGGGCAGGTGCCGAGCATGATACTGTGGGGACCACCGGGAACGGGTAAGACCACGCTGGCGAACATCATAGCACTGACGCTGCAACGGCCTTTTTTCAGCCTGAGCGCCATAAGCGCGGGAGTGAAGGATGTTCGGGAGGTGATAGACAGGGCGAAGGAGAAATCGTTGTTCGCACAGGGGGCGCCCATCCTGTTCATTGACGAGATACATCGGTTCAGCAAGGCGCAGCAGGACTCGCTGCTGGGCGCGGTGGAGAAGGGTCAGGTGACGCTGATAGGGGCCACCACAGAGAACCCATCGTTTGAGGTGATATCGGCCCTGCTGTCGCGCTGCCAAGTGTATGTGTTGGAGTCGCTCGGGGTGAATGAGCTGCAGACGCTGCTGGAGAAAGGCACGGCACGGCTGAGCTCAGAGATGGTCGTGGCCATAGACCTGCGCGAGACCACTGCGCTGATGCGCCTATCGGGCGGTGATGGGCGCAAGCTGCTGAACAACCTTGAACTGGCGGTATCGGCCACGGATGGCGACCCGCGCGTGGTGGACGATGCCACGGTGACCGCGGCCGTGCAACGCAACCTGCCGCTGTATGACAAGGACGGTGAGGGGCATTACGACATGGTATCGGCATTCATAAAGAGCATACGTGGCAGCGACCCTAACGCGGCCGTGTACTGGCTGGCCCGCATGGTGGAGGGTGGCGAGGACCCGATGTTCATAGCCCGCAGGTTGGTGATAGCCGCTGCGGAGGATGTGGGCAATGCCAACCCCACGGCACTTGTATTGGCCAGTGGGTGTTTCCAAGCGGTGAACGGGGTGGGCTACCCGGAGGCATCGATCATACTGTCGCAGACCACCGTGTACCTGGCCACCAGCCCCAAGAGCAACGCGACCTATATGGCGCTGCGCAATGCTCAGGCCCTGGTGAAGGAGACGGGCAACCTGCCTGTGCCGCTGCATCTGCGCAATGCGCCCACCTCCTTGATGAAGGACCTGGGCTATGGCAAGGACTACGCCTATGCGCACGACCATCCGGGCAATTTCATCGACATAGATTATCTGCCCGAAGCATTGCGCGGCAAGGTGCTGTATGAGCCGGGCCAGAATGCCCGTGAACACGAGAGCCGTGAGCGGTTGCGGAGGTTATGGGGAGAGCGATACGGGTATTGAGCACAGTGAAACCACAGGCCATCGGCCTTTTGGCGGAGCATACCGGCCACCTGCTCACCATGCCCTGCTTCAGCTCACATACAGGACACTCAAAGACCTGATCATTAATGCGATATTATTGATAAGGAACGATATTATTCGTATATTTATGACATGGGAACACGCGTCAAGAACCAGAATCGGAGGCTGAGCATACCGGAAAAGAACCAACTCAGAAGGAGCATAGTGCGGCTTCA
>Ga0169931_10007350_pt1 | contig 16336 bp, 13 predicted proteins | sample Kivu_15m_20L_FD_129675 | JGI IMG/M metagenome (GOLD analysis project Ga0169931, IMG submission 129675) | Freshwater microbial communities from Lake Kivu, Western Province, Rwanda to study Microbial Dark Matter (Phase II) - Kivu_15m_20L... | ecosystem: Environmental > Aquatic > Freshwater > Lake...
GAGAACTTGATCCGCTCGGCGAACGCACCCACGATCAGCGCCGGGGTGATCGCCGCGAACGTCCCCTGGAACGCGATGAACACGAACTCGGGGATCACCACGCCCTTGCTGAAGGTCGCCGCCGCCGAATCCGGCGTGACGCCACCCAGGAAGAGCTTGTCGAAGCTGCCGTAGAACAGGCCCGGGCCGCCGAAGGTGAGCGTGTAGCCGTAGATCACCCACAGCACGGTGATCACCGAGAACACGGTCATCACCTGCATCAGCACCGACAGCATGTTCTTCGCCCGCACCAGACCGCCGTAGAACAGCGCCAGCCCGGGGACGGTCATCAGGATGACCAGCACCGTGGCGACCAGCATCCACGTGGTGTCACCCTTGTTCGGCGTGGGCGGCGCGGCTGCCGCTTCCTCCTTCTTCGCCTCCGGCGCGGCCGCCGTCGCCGCGGGGGCGGCCTCGGTCTTGGCCTCGGCCGGTGCGGCCGCCGGTGCGGCCTGCGCGAGGAGCACCACGTCGGCGCGGACGGCCGGGGTCTCAGCGGACGGGGGCGTGGCCGCACCCGCCCAGGACGACAGTCCCAGCGCTGCAACCAGCGCGAGGGATCGAAGCATTCGGTTCATGGTCGATGGATCCTGATGGTTCGTGGGGGTCAGAGTGCGTCGGCGCCGGTCTCGCCGGTCCGGATCCTGATCACCTGTTCCAGGTCATAGACGAAGATCTTGCCGTCGCCGATCTTGCCGGTGCGGGCGGCGCCCTCGATCGCTTCGATCGCGCGGTCCACCAGATCGGTGGCGACCGCTGCCTCGATCTTCACCTTGGGCAGGAAGTCGACCACGTATTCCGCGCCACGATAGAGCTCGGTGTGACCCTTCTGCCGCCCGAAGCCCTTGACCTCGGTGACCGTGATGCCCTGGACGCCCATACCCGACAGCGCCTCGCGGACTTCGTCGAGCTTGAACGGTTTGATGATCGCAGTGATCAGTTTCATTCGACCTCCTGTGTGCGGGCGATCGGGGGCGACGCGCCCCCGACCGGTTCAGAACGTCTTGCCGACCGACAGCACCAGACCCGTCTTGCCGACGTTCTCGCGGCTGCCTTTGGAGTCGGTTGCGAAGTACACATTCTTGTCGGCGTTGGTGCCGACGATGGCGGCGCCGAGCATCCAGCCGCTCAGGTCGTAGGTGACGCCGACCTTGTAGTCGAAGTACGAGAGGTCCGGGTTCGACGTGTAGTTGCGCACGCTCTGGTAGCCCAGGTGCGCCCCCAGCGTCAGCTTCGGCGCGATCTCGGTCGCGTAGTTGAGGTCGAGGTAGTACGACCCGCTCGAGGACTTGCCGCCGGTGGTGGTGTCCAGACCGAAGAAGTCGGTGACCGCGATGAATACCTTGGCGCTGAACGGGCCCATGGCCGCGCCGACGTAGACTTCGAAGTTGTTGTACTTGGGCTTGCCCGCGAAGCCGCTGTAGTACGCGCCGGGGTACATGTAGTAGATGCCGCCGACGTCGAGCGTGACGTCCTTGGCGACCTCGAACTTGTAGCCGCCGTAGAAGTCCATCTCGAGGCTGGCGCCGTTCGGGTACTGGTTGCCCGAGATGCTCGAGTTCCAGTTGCCGAGGTAGAAGCCGCTCGAGTGCGCCCAGTCGATGCCGCCCTGGACCGCCGGGAGCATGTAGCTCTGGGAGATGCCGCGGAACCGATAGTCGCTGGTGAGCGTGAAGTTGCCGGTGAGCGGGGATGCCTGCGCGCTGGCCAGGGACGGAGCCAGACTGGCGGCAGCGAGGACGACAGCGGTCAGGGTGGATCTCATTGTAGGTTCTCCGGGATCGCGCTCGGTTGGAAGTAATCGAGGCTCCACATCATTGCATTTCCCGTGCCAGCGGTGGTTGCACTCCGGCAGAGCGGGATGACCGACCGTCGGTCTGTTCAACGGGTCGACAGCCCAGCCGAATGAGCACATCGGCGGTGCGGCGCCGCACCGGGCCGGTGCCGTCGGTGCCGGCCCGCGCGATCCGCCGTGGTGCGGATCGCCGGGTGACCGCCTCGGCCGCCGTGCGAAGGTGCTAGGACGGGCGGTCGAAGCGACCCCCGTGAACCTCGGAAACCCCGTGCTATTCTGGATTTCAGGAGGTGCCCGATGGACCGCGCGAGTTATCTGCAGGACCTGCAGCAACGGATCGCCGAGCTGTTCCAGTCCAGCCCGGCGGCCGACCTCGAGCGCAACGTGAAGGCGCTGATGGCCCAGACGTTCCAGCGGATGGATCTGGTCACCCGGGAGGAGTTCGAGGTCCAGCTCGAACTGGTGCAGCGGCTGCGCCGGCGCGTCGAAGCCCTCGAGGCGCAGCTCGCCGCCCAGAGCACCGTCGGCACGACCGCACCTCCCGCCGCCTGATTCGGTCCGACGCTAGCGCTCACTTCGGGTTCGAGCCATGTCCCTGGCCGTGGTCCACAGCCGCGGGCTGGTCGGCGTCGAGGCGCCTCCGGTGTCGGTCGAGGTTCACCTGGGCAACGGCCTGCCGGCATTCCACGTGGTCGGTCTGCCGGACACCGAGGTGCGCGAGAGTCGGGAGCGGGTCCGTGCGGCGCTGCTGCACAGCGGCTTCGACTTCCCGAACCGACGGATCACGGTGAACCTCGCCCCGGCGGACCTGCCCAAGGGCTCGGGCCGGTTCGACCTGCCGATCGCGGTCGGCATCCTTGCCGCCGCCAGCCGGCTGCCCGCCGCCCGACTGGACGGCCTCGAGCTGATGGGCGAGCTGTCGCTCACCGGCGAACTGCGGCCGGTGCGCGGCGCACTGGTGCTCGCGCTCGCGGTCCGGCGCGCGGGCGGACAGCGCAGGCTGCTGCTGCCGGCGACCAGCGCGGCCGAAGTGGCGGTGGCCGCCTGCGACGCAGCGCTGGGCGCACGGACGCTGCGCGAGGCGTGGGCCGCGGTCGCCGAGGGCGCGCCGCTGCCGCCGCTGCCCGCGCCAGCGCCGGAACGCTCGGCGCGCCCGGCGGCACCGGACCTGGCCGACGTACGCGGCCAGGCTGCCGCGCGTCGGGCACTCGAGATCGCCGCCGCCGGCGGTCACGGCCTGCTGCTCACCGGCCCCCCGGGTAGCGGCAAGTCGATGCTCGCGCAGCGCCTGCCGGGGCTGCTGCCGCCGATGACCGACGACGAGGCGACCGAGGCGGCCGCGATCCGCTCGCTGAGCGGCGCGGCGGTGGACGCCCGCAGCTGGGGCCGACGCCCGTTCCGCGCGCCGCACCACTCGGCGTCGGGCGTCGCGCTGATCGGCGGCGGATCGGTACCCCGCCCGGGCGAGGTCACGCTCGCGCACCGCGGCGTGCTGTTCCTCGATGAGCTCGCCGAGTTCCAGCGCGGTTCGCTCGAGATGCTGCGCGAGCCGCTGGAGACCGGCCACGTCACCGTCTCGCGCGCCGGCCGCCAGGCCGACTTCCCCGCCGCCTTCCAGCTGATCGCGGCGACCAACCCGTGCCCGTGCGGCTGGTACGGGCACGAGAGCGGCCGCTGCCGTTGCGGCGCCGACGACATCGCGCGCTACCGGGCCCGACTGTCCGGGCCGCTGCTCGACCGCATCGACCTGCACGTCTCGGTGCCGCCGGTCGGGCGCGAGCAGCTGCTGTCGCCGCCCGACGGGGAGCCGAGCGCGGCGGTCCGCGCCCGGGTCGAGCGCGCCCGCGAACGTGCCCGCGAGCGCCAGGGCGTGCCGAACGCCGCGCTGGCTCCGGCCGACGTCGACCGGTACTGTGCCGCGGACGCCCGGGGTCGACGCCTGCTGGCCGACGCGATCGACCGCATCGGGCTGTCCGCCCGCGCGGTGCCGCGCGTGCTGAAGGTCGCACGCACGATCGCCGACCTCGCCGGCGCCGAGGCGCTCGCCGACCGGCACATCGCCGAGGCGCTCGGCTACCGGCCGCCTCGGCCGCAGTCGGTTGCCGTCGGCGACGGCCGTGGCCCGAGCGCTCCCGACCTGAGCCCGCCCGGCCACAGCCCCCCCGGCGACGACCGCGGCTGCAGCGACCACCGCGACGGTCCCGCCAGCGGCCCGCTGGCGGCGGCAGCCGCGCCGGACGCGGGGACAGCCGGCGCCCCCGCCTGACGCCCGAGACGCGCGCGGACAGGCCGCGCCATCGCGGCGAGCTAGAATCGGCGGCTCCGCTCCCGCGCTGGAGCGCCTGCCGCCCCGACGTCATGAACGCCGACTCCGCAGCGTCCGCCGGCCCGCTCGCCGGTATCGAGATCGTGGAGATGCACGCGATCGGGCCGGTCCCGTTCGCGGGCCAGCTGCTGCGCGGGCTGGGCGCGACCGTGCAGCGCCTGACCCCGCCGGACGATCCGGGGCTGGGCATCGGGACCGATCCGCGCTTCGACCAGTCCGCGCACGGCAAGCGGGTCGTCGCGCTCGACCTGAAGCGTCCGGACGGACTCGCGCAGGCCCGTGCGCTGATCGACCGCGCCGACGTGCTGATCGAGGGCTTTCGCCCCGGCGTGCTCGAGCGGCTGGGGCTCGCCCCGTCGCGACTGCTCCAGAGCAATCCGCGCCTGGTCGTCGGGCGGCTGTCCGGATGGGGCGCGCACGGCCCGCTCGCCGAGCGGGCCGGCCACGACATCAACTACCTGGCGCTGTCCGGCCTGCTGCACGCGATCGGTCCGGCGGACGCGCCGGTGCCGCCGCTCAACGTGGTCGGCGACTACGGCGGGGGCGCGATGCACCTGGCGGTGGGCGTGCTCGCCCGACTGGTGCGGCGAGGGATCGACGGCCGGGGCGGCGTGGTCGAGTCGAGCATCCTCGCCGGCTCGGTCGGTCTGTCGCCGCTGTTCTACGGGCTGATCGCCGCCGGCCGCTGGAGCCTGCCGCGCGCCTCGAACCTGCTCGACGGGGGCGCGCCCTTCTACCGCGTCTACCGCACCGCCGACGACCGTCATGTCGCGGTCGGCGCGATCGAGCCCAAGTTCTATGCGCAGCTGCTGAAGGTCACCGGGCTGGAGGGCGCGATCGAACCGGCGCGGCAGATGGACCGGGCGAGCTGGCCCGAGACCGCGCGCCGCTTCGCCGAGCGCTTCGCCGAGCGCAGCCGCGACGACTGGGCGCGCGCGGCCGAGCCCACCGACGCGTGCCTGTCGCCGGTGCTCGACTTCCTCGAGGCCGCGGCGCATCCGCACAACCGGGCGAACGGCCTGTACGTCGACGAGCCGTTCCCGCGGCCCGACCGCACGATCGAGTTCGCGGGCTGAGGCGCGCGCTGGACCGCGCCCGCGTCCCGCCGGCGATCGCCTCGGCCGACCTCGCCGCGGGCGTGGGCTGCGCGCTCGTCGCGGGGCTCGCGTGGGGCCTGGTGTTCGTTGCGCCCGCGATGCTGCCGCAGTATCCGGCGGTCGTGCTGTCGGTGGGGCGGTTCGTCGCGTTCGGCCTGATCGCGGTCGCCCTCGCCTGGCCGGCGCGCACCGCGCTCGCCGGCCTGCGGCGCACCGACTGGATCGAGGCGGCCCGGCTGTCGCTGGTCGGCAACCTGCTGTACTACGCGTGCCTCGCCGCCGCGATCCAGACCGCGGGCGTGCCGCTGCCCACGGTGATCATCGGCACGCTGCCGGTGGTGATCGCGATCGTCTCGAACCTGTCGCAGCGCACGCTGTCCTGGTCGCGCCTGGCGCCTTCGCTGGCGGTGATCCTGGCGGGCATCGCGCTGGTCAACCAGGCCGAGCTCGCCCGCGCGGCCGGACAGGGCGCCGGGGCGCGGCAGGCGCTCGGCGCGGCGCTGGCGATCGTCGGCGTGGCCTGCTGGACCTGGTACCCGATCCGCAACGCCCGCTGGCTGCGCGAGCATCCGCAGCACTCCGCCGCCACGTGGACCACCGCGCAGGGTCTGACCACGCTGCCGCTCGCGCTGGCCGCGGGCGGGCTGGTCGCGGCCTGGCACGCGCTGTGGCCGCTCGGTGCCGACGACGCGCCGTTCGCCTGGCCGCTCGGACCGCGTCCGATCGACTTCGTCGCGCTGATGGTGGCGCTCGCGCTGCTCGCGTCCTGGCTCGGCGCGGTGCTCTGGAACCGCGCCTCGCGGCTGCTGCCGACCTCGCTCGCCGGCCAGCTGATCGTGTTCGAGACGCTGGCGGCGCTCGCCTACGGCTTCCTGTGGCGTGGCACGGCACCCGACCCGGTGGCGCTCGCGGGGATCGCGGCGCTGGTGCTGGGCGTGGTGCTCGGGGTGCGCGCGTTTCCGCGCGCCGGCTGAGCCGGCACCCCGGGACGGGCGGTGGCCCCGCGCGCCGGCGACGGCGCGCGCGCCGCGGTCGCGCGGTCTTCGCGACGCGCCGGCGACCGGCGCAGTACCATCGCGGGCCCCGCCGTCGCGGCGCTCGAGGCACCGAGGTCCGATGACCGCACCCGCCCCGTTCCGATTCGACAACACCTATGCGCGCGACCTCGAGGGCTGCCACGTCCCGTGGCCGCCCGCGAGGGTGCCCGTGCCGCGACTGCTGTTCCTGAACCGCCAGCTCGCCGAGGAGCTCGGTGCGGACCCGGCCGCGCTGGCCGGCGACGCGGCCGCCGAGCTGTTCGCCGGCAACCGCGTGCCCGACGGCGCGACCCCGATCGCGCAGGCGTATGCGGGGCACCAGTTCGGCGGGTTCTCGCCGCGGCTGGGCGATGGCCGCGCGCTGCTGCTGGGCGAGGTGATCGACCGGCACGGCCGACGGCGCGACCTCGCGTTCAAGGGCTCGGGCCGCACCCCGTTCTCCCGCGGCGGCGACGGCAAGGCCGCGGTCGGCCCGATGCTGCGCGAGGTGCTGATCGGCGAGGCGATGCACGCGCTCGGCATCCCCACCACCCGCGCGCTCGCGGTCGTGGCCACCGGCGAGCCGGTGTTCCGGGACACCGGCGCGCTGCCGGGCGCGGTGCTCACGCGCGTGGCCGCGAGCCACCTGCGCGTCGGTACGTTCCAGTACTTCGCCGCACGCGGCGAGCACGACCAGGTTCGCCGGCTCGCCGACTACGCGATCGCGCGGCACGACCCGCAGCTCGCGGCCCGGACGGACCGTTACCTCGACTGGCTGGGCGCGGTCGCCCGGCGGCAGGCGGAGCTGATCGCGTGGTGGATGAACGTCGGCTTCATCCACGGCGTGATGAACACCGACAACATGACGATCTCCGGCGAGACGATCGACTACGGCCCGTGCGCGTTCATGGAAGTCTACGACCCGGCCGCGGTGTTCAGCTCGATCGACCACAACGGACGCTACGCGTACGGGAACCAGCCGTCGATCGCGCTGTGGAACCTCGCGCGGCTCGCCGAGTGCCTGCTGCCGCTGCTGGACGCCGACGCCGAGCGCGCGGTGGCGCGCGCCACCGAGGTGCTCGACGCCTTCGCGCCGACCTTCTCCGGCGCGCTGCTCGACGGGCAGCGCGCCAAGCTCGGACTGGGCAGCGCCCGCGACGGCGACGAGGCGCTGGTGGCCGACTGGCTCGAGCTGATGCGCACCCAGGCGCTGGACTTCACGCTCGCCTGGCGCGGGCTCGCCGACGCGGCCCACGGCGATCCCGCACCGCTGCGCGACCGGTTCGTCGATCGGGACGCGGGCGACGCCTGGCTCGCGCGCTGGCGGACGCGCTGCGCGGCCGAGCCGGCGGCGCCCGAGGTGCGCGCGGCGTCGATGCGGGCCGCGAGCCCGCTCGTGATCCCGCGCAATCACCGGGTCGAGGAGGCGCTGGAGGCGGCCGCGGGACGCGACGACCTCGGCCCGTTCGAGCGGCTGCTCGACGCACTGCGCCAGCCGTTCGACGACCGGCCCGAGCACGCCCGCTACGCCGAGCCGGCGCCGGCCGAGACCACCGCGAACTACCGGACCTTCTGCGGCACCTGAACGCGCGCCGGCGCGCGCAGCGCGGCCGCTGCCTGCGCGTGCGGCGCGCTCAGCGCTGCAGCTTCAGCGACTCGAGGAACACCGCCGCCTGCTCGCGATCGGGCGTGGGGCCGAGCACCACCGCCTGCCAGACCCGCGTGCCCCGTGCGACGAAGCGCGCGAGCAGCACCGCGTCGGCGTCGCGCATCCGCCCGGCGGCCTCGACCTCGACGCCGGGCACGGTACCCGCCGGCGCCCCGCCCGCATCGATCATCGCCACCGCCACCGGCCGCGACCCACGCTCGGTGCCGCCGATGTTGCGGACCATCGCGACCCGCATCACCGCGAGCGCGCGCTCGCGCGTCGCCTCGGTGTCGTCGGGCAGCGTCGCGGTGGCCACCGTGTAGGCGACGCCGCGCGCCTGCGCACCGTACATCGTCATGTCCACGCGCAGCCCGTCGAGCTCGACCGCGCGGGTCATCCTTGCCGCCCGTGCGGGGAGCATCACCCGGTAGCCGCCGTCCTCGGCGCGGACCTCGCGCCAGTCGTGCTCGGGCGAGCACGCGGCGAGCGACGCGGCGGCGGCCAGCGCCAGGGCGGCGCACGCGATCCGCGCCGCCGGCCTGCGGGTTGCGTCCATCGCATAATGGTAGCAACCCGCCGCGGACCCGCCGCGGCGCCCCGGTCACGGAGCTGCGCCATGCTGTACGAGTTCAAGTCGCGGGCCGCCGGTACGGTGACGATGACCGCCGCGGTCGCCGAGCGCCTGCTGGCGATCGTCGGCAAGACGCCCGGGCCGCAGGGCGTCTTCACCGTCGATCAGATCGGCCCCGCGATCCACGCGCTGCGGCAGGCGGTCGCCCGCGAGAAAGCCGAGTCCGCGCCCGCCGAGGACGACGACGACCGCGACCGCCGCGACGGCGCCCGCAGCGTCTCGCTCGCGCAGCGTGCCTGGCCGCTGATCGAGCTGCTCGAGTCGGCGATGAAGGCCGAGCAGGTGGTGACCTGGGGGGTGTAGCGCGGGCAGCGGCGCGCGCGGTCCGGTGTACTCGCCCGATCACCGCCGGTCCTCACGCAGCAGGGCTTCGGCGCGGGCTCGGCCCGGCCCCGGGACCGAGCCGGCGCGTTCGCGATCGGGCGGGCGTGAGCGGGCGTGAGCGGGCGTGTGGCGCAGCGCCAACCCGGGCGTTCCGCTCGTCGGTCGCGCGGGCTCGACACGGGCGGATCGCACACACTGGTGCCGCAGTGCGGCGCCGGCCGGGGCCGACGCGGGCACCGAGGGAGCAGCCGGGTCGAACCATGGCCGTTGCGATCGACTACATGCCGGAGGCCTACACGACGACCGGCGAGAAGCTGATGGGACGACATGCCGCGGGCGAGTCGTTCCTGCGCGGGTTGTTCGCCCATCACCAGTCCGACCGACTCTGGATCAGGGTCGGCAGCCGTAGCCACGCGGACCACTTCGTCCGGGCTGCGCGTGCGTCGGGCCGGCGCGAACCGGTCCACGTCATCCAGTCCTCGAACCTGCAGGCGCTGGCCGAGCCCGGGGTGCTCCAGCACCCGGCACCGGGCATCGCCGACCTCGCCTACCAGCGGGCCGTTCACGGGCACGCCCGGTGGAGCCTGTGCGGCGTCACCCACACCACGGCGTCGAACCACGTGATGGACACGCTGACGGATCTGCTCGTCGCCCCCGTGCAGGCGTGGGATGCGCTGATCTGCACGAGCACGGCGGTGCGCGACAGCGTCACGACGGTCCTCGACGCACAGGCCGAGCACCTGCGCAGGCGGTTCGGCGCCTCGCGCATGCCCATGCCTCGTCTGCCCGTGATTCCCCTCGGCCTGCGGGTCGCGGACTTCGCGTGGCGCGACGAGGATCGGGCTGCCGCCCGCCGCGCGCTCGGCGCCGACGATCGGACGATCGTGGTCACGTTCTTGGGCCGATTGTCGTTCCACGCGAAAGCCCATCCGCTGGCGATGTACCTGGCACTGGAGCGCGCGCGTCGCGCCACCGGCGCCAGCGTGATCCTGGTCGAGTGCGGCTGGCACGCGAACCAACCGATCGCGGACGCCTACGCGCAGGCGGCCGCCGAAGCCTGTCCCGGCATCGTGGTGCGAACCCTGGACGGCCGGCACGCGGACGAACGACGCACCGCCTGGGCCGCAGCGGACGTCTTCTGCTCGCTGTCGGACAACATCCAGGAGACGTTCGGCTGCGTGCCGATCGAAGCGATGGCCTCGGGTCTGCCGGTCGTGGTCTCCGACTGGAACGGCTACAAGGACACCGTGCGCGACGGGGTCGACGGGTTCCGCATCCCGACCATCGCACCGCAGGGCGGGCTGTCGGCCGACCTCGCCGAGCGCCATGCGTTGGCGATCGACACCTACGACATGTACTGCGGACAGACCTGTTCGCTGGTCGCGGTCGACGTGGATGCGGCGGCGCGCGCGTTCGCCACGCTGTTCTCGTCGGCGAGCCTGCGACAGCGGATGGGACAGGCCGGGCGCGAGCGGGCCCGGGCGGTGTACGACTGGGGCGCGATCATCCCGCGGTACGAGGCGCTGTGGAGCGAACTCGCCGAGGTTCGACGCTGCGCCGACGGCTGCGATCCGGCCCCGGCACGGCATCCCTGGGCCGCCCGCATGGACCCGTTCGACGCCTTCGCGGGCTACCCGACCCGAATGCTGACCCCGGCGACTCGCCTGGCGCTCGGCTGGAACGACGACGGTGCGCTGCTCGTCCGGGTGCTCGCCCACCGACGGCTGTCGATGGTCGCTTTCGCCGAACGCGTGCTGCCGAGCGAGCCCGGGATCGCCGCGGTCCTCGCCGCGCTCGCCGACGGCCCGAGGCTGGCCGGTGATCTCGCCCCGTTGCTCGGGGGCGAGACCTACCCCGCAGCCTTGCGCAGCCTGGGCTGGCTGCTGAAGGTCGGCGCACTGCGGGCGCAGTGACGGCGCCTGCGGTTCGGCGCCGGCGACCGCCGCGCGCGGCGTGATCCGCGCGCCCCGCTGCGCTCACCCCAGGCTGGTGGACAGCGCGCGCCGCAGGTCCGCCTCGTCGCGGCCCGAGCGGTGCGCGAGGTCGCGCAGCTGATCCTCGCCGATGCGCCCGACGTTGAAGTACTGCGCCTGCGGGTGCGACAGGTAGAAGCCCGATACGCTCGCCGCCGGCGTCATCGACAGCGACTCGGTGAGCCCCATGCCGATGTCCTCGGCGCCGAGCACGTCGAACATCGCCCGCTTGATCGTGTGCTCGGGGCAGGCCGGATAGCCGGGCGCCGGCCGGATGCCGCGGTAGCGCTCGCGGATCAGGTCCTCGTTGGACAGCGCCTCGTCGGATGCGTAGCCCCACAGGTCCTTGCGAACGCGCTCGTGCAGGCACTCGGCGAAGGCCTCGGCGAGCCGGTCGGCGATCGCCTTCAGCATGATCGACGAGTAGTCGTCGAGCAGCCGCGCGAACTCGGCCTCCTTGCGCTCCACGCCCAGACCGGCGGTGACCGCGAACACGCCGATCCAGTCCTCGATGCCCGAGGGCCGCCCGTCGATCGACCTGGGCGCCACGTAGTCGGCCAGGCACTTGTTGTCGACGCCCTCGCGCTTGGCGGTCTGCTGGCGCAGGTTGCGCCAGGTGAAGGCCACCTCGCCGCGCGACGCGTCGGTGTAGACCTCGATGTCGTCGTCGTTGACCGAGTGGGCCGGCAGGAACGCCACCACGGCGTTGGCGGTGATCCAGCGCCCGTCGATCACGCGCTTGAGCATCGACTGGCCGTCGGAGTACACGCGCCGCGCCGACTCGCCGACCACCGGGTCGTTGAGGATCGCCGGAAACGGCCCGTGCAGGTCCCAGGTCTGGAAGAACGGCTGCCAGTCGACGTAGCGCGCGATCTCGGCCAGGTCGTAGTTGCGGAACAGCCTTCGGCCGACGAACTTGGGCCGCGGCGGGTGGTAGTGGACGACCGGGTGCGGCGCCTCGCCCGGGTGGTCGTCGGCCTGCATCGTCCACGCGATCCGGGGCTTGTTCGCGCGCGCCTCGGCGAGCGTCACCAGCGCCGGGCCCTTCTTGCCGGCGTGCTGCGCGCGCACGGTCTCGTAGTCGGCGCGCCACTGCGACAGGAAGCCCTCGCGCGCGTCGTCCGACATCAGGTTCTGCGCCACCGGCACCGAGCGCGAGGCGTCGGCCACGTGGATCACCGGGCCCGAGTAGTTCGGCGCGATCTTGACCGCGGTGTGCACGCGCGACGTGGTCGCGCCGCCGATCAGCAGCGGGATCTTGCGCACGCGGAACCACTCGTCGCGCTCCATCTCGGCGGCGACGTGGGCCATCTCCTCGAGCGAGGGCGTGATCAGGCCGGACAGCCCGACGATGTCCGCGCCCTCGACCCGGGCCTTGGCCAGGATCTCGGAGCACGGGACCATCACGCCCATGTTCACCACCTCGAAGTTGTTGCACTGGAGCACGACCGTGACGATGTTCTTGCCGATGTCGTGCACGTCGCCCTTCACGGTGGCGATCACGATCTTGCCGCGCGCCCGCGTGTCGCCCGCCGCCGCCTTCTCGGCCTCGATGAACGGCACCAGGTGCGCAACCGCCTGCTTCATCACGCGCGCGCTCTTCACCACCTGCGGCAGGAACATCTTGCCCGCACCGAACAGGTCGCCCACGACGTTCATGCCGTCCATCAGCGGCCCCTCGATCACCTCGATCGGCCGGCCGCCGCGCGCCGCCGCCTCCTGGCGCGCGGTCTCGGTGTCCTCGACCACGTACTGCGTGATGCCGTGGATCAGCGCGTGCGCGAGCCGCTCGGCGACCGGCTTGCCCCGCCAGGCGAGGTCCTCGGCCTGCCGGGCCGCGCCGCCCTTGAGCGTGGCCGCGAACTCGATCAGCCGCTCGGTCGCGGTCTTGCCGCGCTCGGGCGAGTCGGCCGGCAGGTCGGCCGGCAGCGCGGGCGGGCGGTTCAGCACGATGTCCTCGACGCGCTCGCGCAGCTCGGCGGGGATCTGCTCGTACACGCCGAGCTGGCCGGCGTTGACGATGCCCATCGTCATGCCGGCGCGGATCGCGTGGTACAGGAACACCGTGTGGATCGCCTCGCGCGCCGGGTCGTTGCCGCGGAACGAGAACGACACGTTCGACACGCCGCCCGAGACCTTCGCGTACGGCAGGTTCGCGCGGATCCAGCGGGTGGCCTCGACGAAGTCCACGCCGTAGTTGTCGTGCTCCGGGATGCCGGTGGCGATCGCGAAGACGTTCGGGTCGAAGATCACGTCCTCGGGCGGGAATCCCACCCGGTCGACCAGCAGCCGGTAGGCGCGCTCGCAGATCTGCGTCTTGCGCTCGAACGTGTCGGCCTGGCCCTGCTCGTCGAAGGCCATGACGATCACCGCGGCGCCGTAGCGCCGGCACAGCGTCGCCTGGCGCAGGAACTCCGCCTCGCCCTCCTTCAGCGAGATGCTGTTGACGATCGACTTGCCCTGCACGCAGCGCAGACCCGCCTCGATCACCGACCACTTCGAGGAGTCGATCATCAGCGGCACGCGCGCGATGTCGGGCTCGGAGGCGATCAGGTTCAGGAAGCGCGTCATCGCCGCGGCCGAGTCGAGCATCGCCTCGTCCATGTTCACGTCGATCACCTGCGCGCCGTTCTCCACCTGCTGGCGCGCCACGGCGAGCGCCTCGTCGTAGCGCTCGGCGAGGATCATCTTGGCGAACGCCCGCGAGCCGGTCACGTTGGTGCGCTCGCCGACGTTGACGAAGAGGCTGGATTCGCCGACGTTGAACGCCTCCAGGCCGGACAGGCGCAGCTCGCGCGCCCGCTCGGGCACCGCGCGCGGCGGCATGCCCGCGATCGCCGCCGCGATCGCCGCGATGTGCTCGGGCGTGGTGCCGCAGCAGCCGCCGGCGACGTTGACGAAACCGGCCTGTGCGAACTCCTTCAGCAGCGCCGAGGTGACCTCGGGCGTCTCGTCGAAGCCGGTGTCGGACATCGGGTTGGGCAGGCCGGCGTTCGGGTACACGCACACGAAGGTGTCGGCCTTCTTCGACAGCTCCTCGACGTAGGGACGCATCAGCGCCGCGCCCAGCGCGCAGTTCAGCCCGATGGTGAGCGGCCGCGCGTGCCGCACCGAGTTCCAGAACGCCTCGACGGTCTGGCCCGACAGGATGCGGCCCGACGCGTCGGTGACCGTGCCCGAGATCATGATCGGCAGCCGCCGTCCGCTCGCCTCGAAGGATTCGTCGATCGCGAACAGCGCCGCCTTCGCGTTCAGCGTGTCGAAGATCGTCTCGACCAGCAGCAGGTCCACGCCGCCCTCGACCAGCGCCTCGACCTGCTCGAGGTACGCCGCGCGCAGCTCCTCGAAGGTCACGTTGCGCGCGCCCGGGTCGTTCACGTCGGGCGAGATCGACGCGGTCCTGGGTTGCGGCCCCAGCGCGCCCGCCACGAAACGCGGCCGCTCGGGCGTCGAGTACCGGTCGGCCTGCTCGCGCGCGATCCGGGCGGCGGCGAGGTTCATCTCGCGGGCCAGCTCCGGCATCCGGTAGTCGGCCTGCGCGATCGAGGTCGCGCCGAAGGTGTTGGTCTCGATCAGGTCGGCGCCGGCGGCCAGGTACTGCGCGTGGATCTCGGCGATCACGTCGGGCCGGGTCAGGCACAGCAGCTCGTTGTTGCCCTTCACGTCGTGCGCGAAGCCGGCGAAACGCTCGCCGCGGTAGTCGGCCTCGGTGAGCCGGTAGCGCTGGATCATCGTCCCCATCGCGCCGTCGAGCACGAGGATGCGGCGCGCGAGCAGCGCGCGCAGGCGGGATTCGACGTCGTCGGACCGGAGGGGGGTCGTGTCGGCGGGCATGGTCTGGGCCGGGGAGAGGCTGAGCCGCGATGGTATCGCGCGCCGCCCGACCCCTTGCGGCGGGGGCCGGTCGCGCTGCCGGCGGTCGGCTGCGGCCCGACGGGCGGCGTCCGGGCGGGCGCCGGGGCGTCGCGCCCGGACCGACGCGGCCGGCCCGCGGGGCACCGCAGCGTGGCCCGACGGCGTGCATGCGAAGCGCTGGACTGCATGCGGCGCGGTCGAACCGCCCGGGTGACTCGATGGCGATGATCACCGCCCGCAGCCTTCCCGACGAGGTCCAGCGCGCGCTGCGCGTGCGGGCCACCCGTCACGGCCGCAGCACGGCGGGTCGTCCCGGAGACCGCACGGGTCGCGTGCTAGCATCGACCGTCCCGGCCGCGCCCCGGCCGTTGTGCCCGCCCCTGCATTGACGCCTCCTTCGCCCCTGCACGTCGTCGGCCTCGGCGGCACCAGCCGTCCCGGCTCGACCACCGAGCGCGCGCTCGTCGCGGCGCTCGAGGCGGCCGCACGGGCCGGCTGCACGACGCAGCGGGTGGGCGCGGCGGGCATGCCCATCGAGCTCTACGATCCGGTCAACCCGGAGCGCAGCGACGCGGCGCGCACGCTCGTCGAGGCGCTGCGCCGCGCCGACGGCCTGCTGATCGCAACGCCCTCGTACCACGGCGGCATCTCGGGGCTGGTGAAGAACGCGATCGACTTCGTCGAGGACACCCGCGACGAGCCTCGCCCCTACTTCGAGGGCCGCGCGGTGGGTTGCATCGTCGTGGCCGATGGGCCGCAGGCGCTCGGCTCCACGCTCGCCTCGCTGCGGGCGATCGTGCACGCGCTGCGCGGCTGGCCCACCCCGTACGCGGTGACGCTGAACGGCCGCGACCGCCCGTTCGACGACGCCGCCAGCCCGGCGCACGCCGCCGCGCTCGATGCATGCCAGCGGGTCGCGATGCAGGTGGTCGAGTTCGCGGCGATGTCGCGCGCCGCGCGCCGCTCGGGCGCGGTGCCCGCCGACTCATCGGCCACGCGACCCGCCGAGAGGTTCCCATGACCGACCGTATCGAGAAGACCGACGCGCAGTGGCGCGCCGAACTGAGCCCGCAGGCCTACCAGGTGCTGCGCCACGAGGGCACCGAGCGCGCCGGCAGCAGCCCGCTGAACGACGAGCACCGCACGGGCACGTTCGTGTGCACCGGCTGCGGCACGGCGCTGTTCACCAGCGACATGAAGTTCGACAGCGGCACGGGCTGGCCGAGCTTCTTCACGACGCTGCCCGACGTGTTCGAGACCCGGCGCGACTTCCGGCTGGTCTGGCCTCGCACCGAGTACCACTGCCGGACCTGCGGCGGCCACCACGGCCACGTGTTCGAGGACGGCCCCAGCCCCACCGGGCTGCGCTACTGCAACAACGGGGTGGCGCTGCGGTTCGTTCCGAACGAGGGGTGATCGCGCGCCACCGGGGCTGCTAGAGTCACGGACGTCCCCGTCACGAGCGATTCCCATGACCCCCGTCGTCCCCGCCCCCTCCCCCGTCCTCGTTCCGGTCGCCGGCGGCGGCGTCTGGCCGGTCCGCCGCATCTACTGCGTGGGCCGCAACTACGAGGAGCACGCGAAGGAGATGGGCTACACCGGGCGTGAGCCGCCGTTCTTCTTCCTCAAGCC
>Ga0169931_10007351_pt1 | contig 16335 bp, 15 predicted proteins | sample Kivu_15m_20L_FD_129675 | JGI IMG/M metagenome (GOLD analysis project Ga0169931, IMG submission 129675) | Freshwater microbial communities from Lake Kivu, Western Province, Rwanda to study Microbial Dark Matter (Phase II) - Kivu_15m_20L... | ecosystem: Environmental > Aquatic > Freshwater > Lake...
ACCTTCATGGCGGGCGCTTCGGTGAACGATGCCGCCATCCACGACCGCTTCTGGGCGGACGACCTCATCTACACCAGCTCCACCGGCCGGCGCTTCGGGAAGGCCGAGATCATGGCCGGATTCACCGCCGAGCGGCCCCCATCCACCACCACCTACACCGCGGAGGACATCCGCATACAGGTCTATGGTGATGCCGCGGTGGTCGCCTTCCGGATGAAGGGGGTGGACACATCCGCGGCCGAGCCCACCACGACCCATTATCTGAACAGCGGCACCTTCGTGAAGCGGGACGGGCAGTGGCGCGTGGTCAACTGGCAGGCCACGCGGGTGCCGTGAACCGGATCAATTCCGCACAATCCTCACCGCCTGGCCGCCGCCCGGGGCGAGCTTCATCTTCAGGATGGTGGTCGCATCCACAAGCCGCTCTTCCACCACCAAGTCATAGGGATTCGTGACCCAATCGGCCGCATCGCCATCCCGGTAGATCTGCGCGGTGTAGGTGAGGCCCGGTGTCAGAAAGTGCAAGGGCACATCGAAGACGCGGCCGGTCTCGGCGGTCATGCTGCCGATGAACCATTCGTCCTGGCCGCGGGTCTTGCGCGCGATGGTGACGTACTCGCCGATGCTGCCGTTCACGACCAGCGTGGTGTCCCAATCCGTGGCCACATCCCGGATGAACCGGAAGGCCTGCGGGTATTTGCTGTAGTTCTCGGGCAGGTCGGCGGCCATCTGCAGCGGACTGTAGATGGTGATATACAGCGACAGTTCTTTCGCGAGGGTGTGCTTCACGCGGTTGCCTTCGCGGTAGGGCTCCAGGGTGAGATGCAGAACGCCGGGCGTGTAATCGAAGGGTCCGGCCAGGCTCCGCGTGAAGACCACGTTCAGCAGATGGTTCGGCGGATTCCCTTTTTCCGAGCCCCAGGCGTTGTATTCCTGGCCGATGGCGACCTCGCGCGTCATCAGGTTGGGCCAGGTGCGCCGCAGGCCGGTGTCCTTGAGACCTTCGTGCACGTTCAGGGAGATGCCGTGCCGCGCCGCGAGTTCCACCACTTTCTGATGATGGCGCACCATGAACTGGCCGTGATGCCATTCGCGCTGCTCCTCGCCGGCCGCGTTGAACCATTTGATCTCGCGTCCGTGTCCCACATACCCGGTCTTCACGGCGCGCACGCCGAGACGCTCATACAGGGCGAAGGCGGAATCCATCTGGGCCTCGTAATGCAGGATGGTGGCGGAGGTCTCGTGATGACCCATGAGCATCACGCCCTTCTCCTTGGCATAGGCGGCCACGCCGTGGAGGTCGAAATCCGGGTAGGCCTGCGTGAAATCGAAGACGGCGCCATCCCGGTACCAATCGCCATCCCAACCCAGGTTCCATCCCTCCACCAGCACATGCGGGAAGCCGTTCGACGCGGCGAAATCGATATATCGTTTGGCGTTCTCCGTGGTGGCGCCATGTTTCCCGCCGCTGCCCCAGGTGGCCTTGTCCAGGTGCATCTCCCACCAGATGCCGACATATTTGGCCGGACGGATCCACGAGGTGTCTTCGATCTTGCTCGGTTCGTTCAGGTTCAGGATGAGGTAGGAGGTGATCAGTCCGCCGGGTGTGTCGCTGATCTGGAGCGTGCGCCAGGGTGTCTTGAAGGGCGCGGATCCTTTTACGAGGGTGCCGTCGGCCCAGGGCATGAGGTTGGCCTTCAGCACGTTTCCACCAATGTTCTCGAGGGTCATGGTGCTGTAATCGACGAGGGCGGCTTCGTGGAAGCTCAGATACAGGTCTTCGGCCGTGCGCATGGTGACGGGCGTGTGCACGGTGTCGAGCGCGCTCAGGGGACGCTCCTCGAAGAAATATTCGAACCGGTTCCATTGGTAGGCGTCGATGGACCAGGTGGTGTGGTTGCCGGCCAGGGCGAAGGTGGTCTTCTCGTTGGTGATCGTGAAATCCCGGATCATCGGCTGATGGGGGAATTCATAGCGGAAGGCGACGCCGTCGTCATAGGCCCGGAAGACCACGATCAGGGTGCGGGCGTTATCACCAGTTTCGCGCAAGGTCACCCGCATCTCATTGTACTGGTTGCGGATGAGGCGTTGCTCGCCCCAGACCTGCTCCCAGTTCTCATCGAAGCTGCTCCGGCTCACATCCGCGATCCGGAAGCCGCGGTCGAGCGGCCCTTGGCCCGATAATTCGAAGCCGAGCGCCGATTCGAGCAGGACCGGACGTTTCATCCGGTCCACGGCGTAGGTGGGCGCGCCGTCTTTCAGGGTGAAGGTGATGGCGTTCACACCACCCGGCGAGAGCAGCGAGTGGACTTGGAAGAGCAGGATGATCAGGTTCATGGGGTCGTCTTAGGGGCGTTTTTCGCCGGCTTCGATCCGAACCCTCAGGATGTTCGATTTCGGGGGGAGCTGGCAGGTGGTGTAGGCCGAGAAGGAGCAGGGGGGATTGTAGGCCTTGTTGAAATCCAGTTCGGTGAAGGCGCCGCCCTCGGGCGGGTAGTCGGTGTACAGATAACGGCCGGCGGGGTAGGTCTCCGTCTGGTTGGTGGCATCCCCGAAGATGATGAACAGGCGCCGCGCTCCTTGCAAGGCGGTCAGCCGGTGGCGTCTGCCATCCAGGTCGAACTCCAGGATGCCGGGTGAGGGGGTCTCCTCCGTGATGCCGAGAATGTTGGTGATCGGAATGGTGGTGCCCTCCGGATTCGGAATGAACCGCGCGCGGCGCACCAGGGTGGTGTCGATGGGGAAGGTGTCGAAGCGTTGGAAGGTGTTGGCCAAGGAGTCTTGGGTGTCCCACACGCGGATGGCGAACCGCCCGCCGCGAAGCACCGTGATCCAGCGGAGGTTCCCGTACATCAGCGTGTCGGAATCGGTGCCGTCGTGGATCATGCGGCCTTGGAAATAGGCCTTTCCCTCGGCGATGCGCAGGGTGTCGCCGGCATAGGCATAGCGGTCGCCTTCCAGCCAGATCATGTCGCTCAGACGCATCCACCCGGTCGGACCCGTCAGCGAGGCGAAGCGGCGCTGCCACCAGGCTTCATGCTGTTCCAGGTAATCGGCCGGGATGGGGGCCTGGCCGATCTGGGTGCATGCGGTGGCGGCGGTCAGAAAAAGGAAGATCCGAAGCGTTGTTTTCATGTGCCTAAGATAGCATCCTCACCCGAAGCGCCACGCCAAAAACCGGCTTTTCTTCTGGCCTTGGGCCATGTCGATGATGCGTATGTCACTGGCGCCGGCGCTTGTCGCGGCATGATGAAGGGCGTCCACATGCGAGGCCTTCGCCACCAGGCTCGTGAACCAAGCGACCTGGCCCGCGAAGCGGACGCTTTCGGCGACATAGGTGCGGATGAAGGCTGTTTCGCCGCCCTCGCACCACAGTTCATGGGAACGTCCCGAGAAATTGCGCATGGCGTCGAGGGCCTTGTCGCGACCGAGGTTCTTCCATTTGCGTCGGGTGGCGGCGCGCACCTGTTCCTCGCTTTCATGGAAGGGTGGGTTGCACATGACGGCGTCGAAGCGGTCGCCGCGACGCACGACGCCGCCCAGCACGCGCCGCGCATCTTCCTGAAAGCGGAGCTGGATGCCGCTTTTCAGGCGTGGATTGCGATCGAGGATGGATGCGGCCGACGCGTAGGCGTCGGGGTCGGCGTCGGTGGCCACGAAGCGCCAGCCCAAGGCGGAACGGCCCAGTGCGGGGTAGATGAGGCTGGCGCCGGTGCCGATGTCCAGCATGCGGACGTCCTTGCGTTCCCCGATCAGATCCCGAAGATGCAGCAGGTAGTCGAAACGGCCCGGAATGGCTGGACAAAGAAACCCATCCGGAATGTCCCAATCCGGGATGCCGTACTGATGCGTGAGCAGTGCCCGGTTCAGGCACTTGATGGCCGCCGGATCGGCGAAATCCAGGCGGATGGCGCCATCCGGATTCGGGCGGAGAAAGGCCTGCAGGTCCGGAAGCGATCCGGTCAGCGCCTCGAAATCATAGCCGTCGATATGGGGGTTGGCGGGGTGTATGGGTGGCGCGTGGAATGATGGATTCCGAAGCTATGGCTTTATGACTACCTTTTCAACGCACAACCTGTCTGCCGGCAGGCAGGCGCACAACGAACATGATCACACGTCCACTAGGAAATACCGGATTGACCGTATCCGCGCTGGGTTTCGGTGCCGGGCACATCGGCTCACCCCATCTCAGCGAATCCCATGTCGAGGCCGTTCTGAACGCGGCCATCGACCATGGCATCACCTTCTTCGACACCGCCCGGAGTTACGACCTATCCGAACAGCGTCTTGGACGTTTTTTCCAGGGCCGGCGCGACCAGGCCGTCATCGCTACGAAAGTCGGGTATGGCGTTCCGGGCGTCGCGGATTGGAGTTATGACGCGGTCCGCATCGGCATCGAAGATGCGCTTCGGAATCTGGATACGGAGGTGATCGATGTGGTCTTTCTGCATTCCTGTTCCCTGCACGACCTCAAATGGGGCGAGGCCGTCCGGGCGCTGACGGATGCCAGGCAGGCGGGCAAGATCCGAGCGGCCGGATATTCCGGCGAGAACGAGGCTTTGGGTTGGGCCGTGGAATCGGGTGCTTTCGACGTGATCGAGTGTTCGGTGAACCTGTGCGACCAACGGTGCATTTCCTGGCAGGTGGGTTCGGCGATGCGCCGGGGGATGGGCGTGGTGGCCAAGCGGCCCCTCGCCAACGCGCCATGGCGCTTCGCGGAGGTGCCGAAGGGTGATTATGCGGAGGAATATTGGTGGCGGTGGACCACCATGAACGTGGACCGCCAGGGCCACGGCAAATTGGAGACCGCCATCCGGTTCAGTGCCTTCACGCCGGGTGTGTGCACCGCCATCGTGGGCACCTCACGTGTGGAACATCTGGCACAGAGTGTCGCCGAGGTGGCGAAAGGTCCACTACCCGACGACCTCTACCGCCTCATTCGGGCCGCCTTCCATGCCAGCGATCCGGGTTGGTGGGTCGGCCAAGTATGACCCTCTGGCCATTCCTCAAGCAGGTCCGCTTCGCGTACATCGCCGGCACCAGCGTCCTGATCTTCCTGTTCATCGTCGGCTTGTTCGAAATCATCCGTTACGCGTTCGACCAGGCCAGCGATCCCGAACTGATGCAGTATCTGCATTTCACGCGCGGCGTGGTGACGGTGGTTGTGCTCTTGGGCTGGATCGGGTGGACCCTCTTCGAATTCCGCGACCGATTCGCCGCGACCTTGCGTCAGCACGACAGCCAGTACCGGCGCATCCTCGACTCGACGGCCGACGCGGTCGTGATCCTGGGTCCGGGCGGGGAACTCGAATTCGCCAATCCGGCCGCGGATACCTTCCGTCGCGAAATGGGTGAGTCCTGGCTCCCCTTGGACCGCATCCTGAACCAGACCGCCGACCGGGAGATCGAGTGGATTCCGGCCGGTGGCCATCGCCGCATCCTGAATGCGACCGTCTCGAATCTCATGGATGCCGATGGCAACATCGAATCCAGGGCGCTTGTGATCCGCGACATCACGGGCCAGGCCCTGCGGCTCGCGCAGATGGAACGCTCGGAACGTCTGGCCAGCCTCGGTCACATGGCCGCTGGTGTGGCGCACGAGATCGGCAATCCCTTGACGGCGATCTCCTCGATCACCCAGTTGCTGCAACGTCGCATCAAGGATCAGGAGCCCTTGGAGATGCTGGGCCAGATCCGGGACAACATCCAACGCATCACCCGCATCGTCCGCGATCTGGTTGATTTCTCGCGACCGAAGCCGGTGGATGTCACGGATGCGGACATGAACGCGCTGATGGAGCAGGTGGTCGGACTCATGCGGCATGATGCCCGATGCCGGGACGTGGATTTCCAATTGATCATGGCGCCCGGCCTGCCATCGATCATGACCGTGCCGGACAAGCTCCACCAGGTGCTTGTGAACCTGGTCCTGAATGCCGTGGATGCGACCGCCGCCGTTGCCGCACCCACGATCACGCTTCAAAGCGAGGTTGCGGGCGGTTTCGTGTCGGTGACCGTGTCCGATAACGGGCCTGGCATACCGCCCGAACTGCAGACGCGCGTGTTCGAGCCGTTCTTCACGACCAAGGCCGTCGGCAAGGGCACCGGTCTGGGGCTGTCCGTCTCCCACCATCTGGTCGAACAGGCCGGCGGACGTCTGGAGCTCCGCTCGCGGCCCGGCCATACCGAGTTCCGGATTTTGGTACCTTTGCCGGCATGAAGGCGCGCATCATCATCACGGACGACGAGGAGAACATCCGCAAGACCTTGGCTTTTTTCCTGCGGGAGGAAGGCTACCATTGCGACGTGGCCGAAAGCGGCGCCCAAGCGCTGGAACTCGTCCGGGAGGGTGGCATCGACCTGGTTCTGACCGATGTGCGGATGCCGGGCATGGACGGCGTGGAACTCATGAAGCAGGTGCACCAATGGTCGCCCGAGACCTTGGTCGTGCTGATGACGGCCTTCGCCAGTGTGGATACGGCTGTGGCGGCGCTTCGGGCCGGTGCGGCCGATTATTTCCTGAAACCCCTCGATTTCGATGAACTGGCCGTGCGCGTGCGCACGCTGGTGCACCGGCAGGAACTGCTCCGGGAGAACCGCTATCTGCGGGAGGTGATCGACCGCTCCTTCAATTTCAACTTCATCATCGGCGAGAGCGAGCCGATGAAGCGCATCTACAAGATGATCGACAAGGTGGGACCCACGCGTTCCACCGTGCTGATCACGGGCCCCTCGGGCAGCGGCAAGGAACTCATCGCCCGGGCGCTGCACCAGCACAGTCCGCGCAAGGACAAGCCCGTCGTGGCGGTGAATTGCGGCTCCATCCCGGAACCGCTCTTCGAGTCGGAGTTGTTCGGCCACAAGAAGGGCTCCTTCACCGGCGCCATCGCCGACCGCGACGGGTATTTCGTCCTGGCCAACGGTGGCACCTTGTTTTTGGACGAGATCGGTGAACTGCCCCTGGCCATGCAGGTCAAGCTCCTGCGTGTCTTGCAAGACAGCGAGGTGAAGCCGGTGGGTGCCACAGCGGGCCACAAGGTGGATGTGCGCATCATCGCGGCGACCAACCGCATCCTGGAGAAGGAGGTCGAAGAGGGCCGCTTCCGCGAAGACCTGTTCTACCGGCTCAACATCATCCGGATCAATCTGCCCACCTTGCGCGAACGTGCGGACGACATCCCCTTGTTGTGCCGCCATTTCATCGAGCGGTTCAACCGGGAGTTCCGCAAATCCGTGAAGGGCATCCGGTCCGACGCGATGTCCATGCTGATGCGCCACGCATGGCGGGGGCAGATCCGCGAGCTGGAGAATGTGCTCGAACGCGCCATGCTGCTGACGGAATCGGATTATCTGCTTCCGGAGGACCTGCCTTTCGGGGAATCAGCCGACGGCCTGAACGACGTCGCCTCCGACGATGCAGCCGCCCTGAACGATGCCGTATCCTCCTTCGAGCGCCAATACATCCAACACATGCTGCATCGGTTCAACGGGAACCGGTCCGAAACGGCGCGGGCCTTGAACATCGACCCGTCCACCTTGTACCGCAAGATGGAGCGCCATCAGTTGACGGAAAACGACTGACGGTCGGCGCGGAAGACCACGTCGAAATACACGTTCAATTCCTTGTTCACTTTCACCAGGCCCATCATGGGCGCGGGTGGAACGACCTTGAAGTCGGTCATATCCACCGGCAGGTGCCCGGTCAGCCGCATGCCCGTACCGGGATCGGGTTGCCCCAGGACCCGGATGTTCACCGGACGCGTCTCGCCGGCAACCGACAGCTGGCCGGACGTGTCCACCCATTGGGCGATGCGGTAGGGTTGCGAGACCGCATAGCGTCCCAAGGAATACCGGATGGCCGGATGCCGGTCGGATTTGAGCGCCGCGCGGAGGTCTTTGTTCATGGCGGCCAGGCCGCAATCCATGGCTTCGACCGGAATGGTCACGAACAGCTCCACCTGGTCGTGGCCATGGCCATGCGCCCGAAGCCGCACCTGTCCGGTCACCTCCACCTTCGTGGCCTGGCATGAGAAATGAACCGGCCCCGCGGTGCCTTGCAACCAGATCCGTGAGCCGGTTTCCAAGCGTATGGGCACGTTCTGCGCATGCGTCAGGCCCGGCAGGACAAGCATCAGACCGATGAGGACCTCAATTCGCATTCGATTTCAGGTCGAACCGCAGGGTGATGGCGTCTCCGGCCTTGATGGCGCCCAGCATGGCGGTGGGTGGAGATACCTTGAAATCCGTCATGTTGAAGGCGATCCGACCGGTGTACGACGCGGTGGTGCCGTTCACCGTACGGGTGACTGTAACGGGCAGGGTTTTCGTCGTTCCGGCGATCGTGACCGTGGCTTGGACGGTACCGGAACCGGTTGTCAGATCCACACGGCCCGCCCGTACGTGGATGTTGGCATGACGGGTGGCCTGGAGCGCCTCATAGACCTTGTCGTCCATGCCGCTCTTGCCGCTTTTCAAGGAACGGACGCCGATGGTCATGCTGACGGAATCGATGACGGCGCCCTTGGCATGGATCCGGCCGTCGACCCGCTGGGTCTCGATGGTCCAGTCATGGATGGTCGAGGTGCCGTCCACCCACATGCGGGATGCGGCGGTGAACGGCTGGGCGATGGCGGTCGAAACGGCCAGGAGGGCGATGGCGAGGAAGGTCGTAACCGGTTTCATGGGGTATGGGATATGATGTGGTAAGGATAGCGCTTCGGGTCCAATAATCATGCCAACACGGATTGGAGCCCGGGAGGGGCAGCGGCCGTGCATGCCTGCACGATGGTCGCACTGCGTCATCGTGCGATTCTGCACGGTTTTTTTGCCGACTCCGCCCATCCTTCCCTCCTCACTGTTCAAAAACAAGGATTTACGAGTTTGGCACGGCGTTTGGAAAGGGGGATGCCATGACCGACGATCCCCTTACCACTTCCTAACCAAGTTCCCTCACCTATGAAATGCTTCGCAACCTTCGCCACCCTGCTCTTCCTGAGCACCGCCGCCTTCGCCCAAGTGATCGACGGCGACCGCCCGAACGACCAGACGGGCATTGTCGAGTTTGAAAACCCGAAAACCACCCTTCAGGAGTTTGACGGGATCAAGATCCGCATCGGCGGTTTCTTCAGCCAGGACCTGCAGATGCTCAAGCACAGCAACGCCGCTACGCCGAACGTGGTGGGTGGTGTGGACCGCAACTCGCTCATGAAGATCGGCAACAACTTCAACACGGCGCAGGCCAACCTGGACTTCGACGTGCAACTCGAGCGCGGTGTGCACATGCACCTGACCACCTACCTGTCCACCCGCCACCACAACGAGGCATGGGTCAAGGGCGGTTACATCCAGTTCGACGCGCTTCCCTTCCTGCCCTTCGACGTGGTCGACAAGATCATGGAGAATGTCACCATCAAAGTGGGTCACTACGATGTGAACTACGGGGATGCCTCCTTCCGCCGCACCGACGCTGGTAACGGCATGTACAATCCCTTCGTGGAGAACTACATCATGGATGCCTTCACGACCGAGATCGGCGCCGAAGTGCAGTACAAATGGAACGGCTTCCTGGGCAGCGTGAGCGTCACCAACGGCGAGATCAACGGCCGTGTGGACGTCGCCGACAAAGTGGGTCCCGCCTTCATCGTGAAAGCCGGTTATGACAAGCAGCTGAACGACGACCTGCGCGTCCGCCTCACCGGTTCCATGTACACCACGAAGAAGTCGAACAGCAACACGTTGTACGGTGGCGACCGAGCCGGTTCCCGCTACTACCTCGTGCTGGCCGCGCCCTTCCAGAGCGCCGCACCGAGCGCCGCCGCCACCACGGCCGCCAACACCTTCACCTCGGGCCGTTTCAACCCCGGTTTCCGCAACGAGCTGACCGCCTTCGTGATCAACCCCTTCGTGAAGTTCCAAGGCATCGAGCTCTACGGCAACATCGAGTTCGCCAGCGGCGCCGCCGCCGGTGAGGCCGATACGCGTGATGCCAGCCAATACGCCGCCGACCTGCTGTACCGCTTCGGTCCCCGCGAGCAGTTCTATGTGGCCGGCCGCTACAACACGGTCACGGCACGTCCGCAAGGACTGGCCGCCGATGTGACGGTGGAGCGTCTGGTCGGTGCCGCCGGCTGGTTCGTGACCCCGAACATCCTGGCCAAACTGGAATATGTGACACAGAGCTACGACGGCTACCCCGCCGCCAACCTCCTGCACAAAGCCGAGTTCAGCGGACTGATGTTCAGCGCCAACGTCGGCTTCTGATCCATCGAAACGAGACAAGAGACACAGAGACGTTGAAACACCGACCCGCACCCCTTGACCGGGGTGCGGGCCTTCACCGAGCCGAAACCCCAACCCTTGGCGCCATGCATCCCCTCCGAATCCTGCTGATCGAACCCGATCCGGACGTCTGCGGCAGCATCGCCGCCGTGCTGGAGGAAGCCGGCTTCATCGTGGCCGCCTCCGACGACATGCAGATCCTGCAACACCTGGACACCTTCATCCAGGTGGACCTGGTGATCGTGGATCTGGATGCCGACGCCGCTCGCCTTCCGGGTCTGCTGGCTCTGCTGGACGATTCCCGATTCACCGGCCGCATCCTGCCGGTGATGTGCGCCTGCATGGACGACCACGCCTCCCGGCTCCTCCGCAACGGATACGGTCCGGTTCTGGTCAAGCCCTTGGAGTTGGACGAGCTGGTCTCCGCGGTGGACGCGATGCTGGTGCGGCGTTAGTGGCCGGAGGCCGCGACCCGGCCGGCACCTTTCGTATCGCTCACCAACAGCCACAAGGCCGCCGAGACACCCAGGCTGACCGCGCTGAACAGAAAGATCACGCTGCGGTCGTCGAAGCCGCCCAACCACCCGCCCATGAACGAGACGAGCAGCTGCGGGATGACCACGCTCAGGTTGAACAGACCCATGAACAGGCCCATCTTGCCCTGGTTCACATGTTCGCTCATGATGGCGAAGGGCAGGCTCACGACGGCCGCCCAGCCGATGCCGACCACGGCCATCAGCAGGAAGAACCCGATCAGGGTGCCGCCGCCATAGGCCAGTCCGAGGTAACCCACAGCCATCACGGCGATGGCGATGGTATGGGTCTTCACGCGGCCGATGCGTTCGGTGATGGGTTCCAGCACGAAGGCCGGCAGGATGAAGCCGACCGTGTTCAGGACCGCGAAGGCGATGCCCAGGGTGAAGCCGATCTCGTTGTTGACGGCATCCGGCAAGGTTTCGGCCGCATCGTAGCCCTGGATCACTTCCTTGATGTAGAAGAAGCTGTACACGAACATGGTCTGGATGCCGAGCCAGGAGAAGGAGTGCGCGCCGCAGATCTTCAGGAATTCCGGCATGTTGGTGTCGGTCCGGGCCGCGGTGCCGCCTTCGGCCGCCGGCGCGTTCAGCTCCCGCGGCTCCGTGACAAACAGGATGGGCAGCACCGACATCCCGAAGACCAGGAATACGGAGATGTAGATGAGTTCGATGTTGCCGACGAAGGCGCCGATCAGATAGGCCATCACACCGAAGAAGCCGGAGATGGTCTGCATCCAGGTATATCCCTTCGTGCGCTGGTCGCCGACGGGCGTCACGTCTGCGATGACCGACCGCGTCGGGTTGAAGCTGATGTTGATGGCCAGGTCCAGCGTCAGCGCCACGGTGATGGCCACGCCCACGATCGAATCCAAGCCCAAGGCGTCGTTGATCACCCCGATGTTGGGCAAGGCCAGCAGCATGAGCGCCGCGATGGTGCCGCCGATCAGGATGAAGGGCCGGCGCCGCCCGTTCCAGAACCAGACGCTGTCGCTGATGAATCCGATGATGACCTGGCCGAAGATGCCCGCCAAGGGACCCGCCATCCAGACCAGTCCGATCCCCTTGATGTCCAGACCGAATTTCGTGTTCAGGATCCAGCTCAGCGCCGCGATCTGCACCGACAGGGCGAAGCCCATGGCGGTGGCGGGCAGGGCCAGCAGCGCGTAGAAGCCGTTTGACAGACGTTGTTGGAAATCGAGCATGACAGTGACGTGATGTGGATGGTGACGGTGCGCGAATATAGAACGGAACCCGTCCGTTTGATGTACCTAAACCAAGTCTAAATTGGTGCGCAGGTCGGTTTTCATGAATGGTAAGGCCTCCGATGGGGTTACCTTCCTCACATCCACCAAATCGTACCGACCTATGGAATCCAACTCCGTTTCACGCAAAGACTTCTTCAAACAGTTCGGCCTGATGGGCCTGGGTGCCGTCGGCGCCGGAGCCATCCTCACCGCATGCGGCGGTGGCGGGTCCGAATCCAAGTCCGAGGCCGCGCCAGATCCGTGCACCGATGTGTCCGGCCTGGATGAGAACGCCCTGGCCATGCGCAAGAATCTCGAGTACGTCGAGGCCTCGACGGTGACGGGCCAGAACTGCGCCAATTGCCAACTGGTGAAAGCCGCCGACGCCAAGGGGTGCTACGGCTGCCTGCTCTTCGCAGGCCCCGTCACCGCAGAGGGCTGGTGCAAGAACTGGGTGGCGAAAGCCTGATCCCGGTTCACCGGCGCTTCATGCGCACGATCCAATCCACGTAGAGGAATTCCAGCGCGCTGGATTCGAACCCGCGCCATGTCCGGATCAGGTCCTGATAATCCGATTCGGAAATGGTGTTCGGGTCGGCTCCGTAACTGGAGACGATCCAGCGCCGGAAACCGACCTCGATCCCTTTTTCGATACGGGACGGATACACACCGTCGGTCCGTTCCCGGTACAGCATCAGGTCCTGCGCGATGGTGGGACCGATGCCCCGGATCTTCGTGATGCGGTCCAGATACGCGGCCGGATCCGCCGCCTCCAAGGCCACGGGGTCGAGGTTGCCGGACACGATCTCGTGCGCCAGTCCGATGATGTATTCACCTTTGCGCTCCGACAAGCCGTGCGCCTTCATGGCCACCGGATCCGCACCCAGCAATCGCAACGGCCGCGGCCAGGCCGGAATCGGTCCGTCCGGACCCTCCAGGCGCTGCCCGTAGGCCTCCCGCACGTTGAACACCATCTTGCGGGCGGTCGGCTTGTGCTGGATCTGACTCGTGATGATCCGGTTCATCGCCTCTTCGAAGAAACCGGCCCGCGCCATGCGCTTCAGACCGTAGAACTCGGTCATGGGGCCCTGGAGCACCGGATCGCCCGCGGCCTGCTCGTACAAGGGCCTCAGGTCGATGTCGCAGCCCAGGATGCGCCGGATCACGCGCGCGCCTTCGTCCTCCTCGCCGACCGAAACAGGCTCGTGGAAGCGCACATCGAAGCGGGGATCCTCCGCATCCCCGTTGAACCGGATGGTGGCCAGCACATCGCGGTCGCCAACCGGTACGGGACGCGTGAACCCGCGTTCATAGATGGTCTCCGGATCGTGCTCGTGGTCGAAATACGACTCGACGTCCAGGTTCAGGAAGAAATCGTGCGGCGGGATGGAGTGGAGGATCATGGTCACCAGGTGAATTCGGCGCGATGGCGGCGGGCGCGTTGTTCGTACAGACGCTCGACCGTGGCCAAGGTATCGATTTCGTGCGGCTCCTTGTCCCATCGGATCGCCTTGAAGCGCGGAAACCGCAAGGTGTACCCCGCCTTCGCCCGGCGGTTGACCTGGATCTCGTCGAACTCGATCTCCACCACGATCTCCGGTTTCACCAGGGAGGTCGGACCGAAGGTCTCCACCACCAGGGGTTTGAGCCGCCGGTTCAACTCCTTCAGCTCCGCATCGGTGTACCCGCCATAGGCTTTTCCGATGGGGATCACATCCTCGGCGTAGCGGTCGTCTCCCGACACATCGATCCCCAGCGTGAAATCGGACCAGGTGCCGCCGCGCCGTCCCGACCCGGCCGTCGCATACAGGATCACCGTATCGAGCGATCCGCCCGGCCGCTTCACCTTCAGCCAGGAGGCCCGCCGCTGCCCGTATTCATACGGACTGTCGGCGCGCTTCACCATCAGGCCCTCGTTGCCATCGGCCAGGGTCCGCTCGAAGAGGGCGGGAATCGCATCGAAAGTCGTCAATTCCTGAACCGGCGTGAGGGGGAAGGGCAGGGGGATGGCTTCCAAACGGCGGCGGCGTCCGCGCCAGGGCTCGTCAAAGAGCGAGCGCCCGTCGTGATGCAGGAGGTCGAAGGCCACGAACACGGCCGGAACCTGGGTGAGCAGGGATTTGGAGGGGGATTTCACGCCCATACGCTTCTGAAGGTCGTTGAAGGGCAAGATGCGTTTATCCGCATATCCACATACTTCGCCGTCCAGTACGGTGGGAGGGAGCCCGGCGTCGGCGATCGCACCGGTGATATCGGGGAAGGAGGCGGTGATGTCGTTCAGGTCGCGGCTGTACAGGCGCACCTCACGGCCCTTGGCGTGCAGCTGGGCCCGCATGCCGTCGAACTTGGGTTCGGCCACATACCGAGCGGCCTCATCCGGATTGCGGGCTTCGATGGGCGAGGCCAGCATGAAGGCGATGGGCTGGAAAAGGCGGAACGTGGCGTCGGCGAGGGTGTCGCGGAAGGCCATGGACGCGGTGTCGGCCAGGGAACCCGTCAGGGTATGGGCGTATCGGACGGACTCCGGGTCTCGCCCGAAGGCCAGGGCGACCGCCTGCAGGATGGAGCGCAGCTCGAAGCCGATGCGCAGGCTGCCGCGGCCCAGCATGCGCAGGAAAAACTGGGTTTCGAGCGGGGTGAGTTTCGTGAAGGCGTCGATCAGGGCGGTTTCCTTGGCTTCCCGGCCTCGGGCCGTGCGGATGGCGGCGAACAAGGCTTCGGCCTCGGCGAGTGTCGGCGGGGGTGTGGATGGCGGCGGTGTCAGGTTCTCCATCAGCAGGCGGATCGCCTCCGAGGAACTGCCCGTGGCCAGGCGGCAGGGGAGGAAGACCGCCTCGGGGTCGATGTCGAGGTAGCGGCAGGCGACCTCCGCGATGGTGGCATGGCCCACCGAGGCGCCGCCGCCTTCCCCGGCGAAGGCCACCGCGCGCCGCACATCGGCCTCATCGGAAAGGGAGCCCAGCACGTCGGCGAAACGGCGCACCTTGCGTGAGGACTTGCGCGTTTCCCGGATGTCGCGCAAGGCATGGCAGAGCTCGAGGAAGGTCATGCGGGAAAATAGCGGTGGGAGTTGTAAAACTGTGTCATGGCGGGGGTACGGAGCACCGAAGCGCTGTACTTTTGAGCGGCCGTTCCGTATCCGGATACCCTCAGGCCTCCCACTGCTTCCATGCTCCTCTCGCTCGCTCTTCTCATGTTTCAAGCCACGCCACCCTTGGCGTGGCGCCTTCCGGTGGACGTTGCTCCGCCTCAGATCGATGGTATCGTGTCGGATGCCGTTTGGGAACGGCATCCCGACCGACGCCGCCATCCCTTCGTGCAGGTGCGTCCGGACTATGGCAAACCAAGCACGCAGGATACCGAGTATGCCATCGCCTATGACGACCGCAATGTATATGTGGTCATACGCATGTATGATGCCGACCCGGCCGGAACCCCGCGCGAGATCACGCCCCGCGACCAGTTCAGCAACGGTTCGGACTGGGTCGCCATCGCCTTCGACACCTACGGCCGCATGCAGAACGCCTACGGGTTCTTCGTGAGCGCGGCCGGCACCCAGGCGGACATTCTCTTTTTCGGCAACGGGAACGATGACAATGGGTGGAACGCGGTCTGGGAGAGCGCGGTCGGCTTCGATGCGGCCGCGTGGACCGTGGAGATGCGCATTCCGCTGGCCGCGATCCGCTTTCCGGCCTCGATGGAGCAACCTTGGCGGGTTCTGCTGTACCGGGTGGACCGGCGTCGGAACGAGGAAGCCATGCACATCCCCTTCGACGCCACCCAGAGCGGCATCGTCTCGCAGATGCAGCCGCTTGCCGGTGTGAGCGGCATACAGCCGCCGCTGCGGTTGGAACTGTATCCGTACGCGTCCATCGGAGGCACGAAGACGGATGGCGGGTCCGCGTCGGGTAATTGGAGTCTGGGCACCGACCTAAGGTATGGCATCAACGAGGCGTTCACGTTGGACATGACCCTGATTCCGGATTTCAGCCATGTCAAAAGCGACGAGCAGGTGCTCAACCTGTCGGTCTTCGATGTGCGGTATGACGAGAACCGTCCGTTCTTCACAGAAGGGACCGAGTTGTTCGACCAGTACAATCTCTTCTATTCGCGGCGCATCGGCGAGGCCTACCTTGGTGATGAGCCTCCACCCTTGTTCAACGCCTTCAAGGTGACGGGCCGCACATCCAGGGGTACGGGTTTGGGCGTCCTGAACGCTGTGACCCAAGCCACGGACTCCGGTGATCCGTGGATGAACTACAACATCCTGACGGTGG
>Ga0169931_10007352_pt1 | contig 16333 bp, 11 predicted proteins | sample Kivu_15m_20L_FD_129675 | JGI IMG/M metagenome (GOLD analysis project Ga0169931, IMG submission 129675) | Freshwater microbial communities from Lake Kivu, Western Province, Rwanda to study Microbial Dark Matter (Phase II) - Kivu_15m_20L... | ecosystem: Environmental > Aquatic > Freshwater > Lake...
GCTTTCCTGCAAAAGCATGCGGGGCAGGCAGAACACCGAAACCATAAGAATTTGGGCAAACATTTCTATTTTCCTGCCACTTTCTTGAGGAAAGAAAACCACCTACCAACGACTATGATTCTTTAACAAAAAAACAGTATTGGCTACTTAATATGTCGCACAATCAATCAGCGCCCCTTGGCATGCTCGATCACAAAAGCAACCAGTTCCTCGCACCGGAAGAAGCCATCCCACATGGAATGCCCCTGCCCCTTGGGCACCAGCAACTCCATCGGGCCGCCCATTGCCTGGTAGCGGGTTTTCACCAGCCCTGAATTGGCCTCCAGGGGCACCACCGTGTCCACATCGCCATGGATGCCGAACAAGGGCACTTTGGCCTTGGCCAGAGGCGCCAGCCGGTCCACCGGATCGAACTCCGCCAAACGCCCCTTCAATTCTTCCCCCTTCAATCCATAGGCGGAGGCCGCCTTGGCCACCCCGGGGTAACTGGCCACGCTGCATACCGGGTAGATGCCGGCAAATCCGGCCACTTTATCCGGGTTGTCGGCAGCCCACGAGAGAGTCATCAAACCTCCCCGGCTGCGGCCCAAAAGCACCGGCTTTTTGGCGAAGCCACGCTTCTCGGTCATTTCGCGGTAAAGCTCGGAAAACAGCTTGCGGCCCGCCGGGCTGCCGTAGGATTCCCCCACATCCACGCCGGCGATGGAAATGCCCGCCCGTGTGAAACGCTCGAACATCCAGCGCTCTTCCGGCCCAGGCAAATTGGGCAGCGTGGGCGCATACCAAACCCACCCCTTCACCTGGCCGGGCTCCACCTTAGCCTCGATCAAAAAAGCCGTGCGCCCCGCGACGGTGAAGACCTCGCCCGGCATCGGCAGCTTTTTGGCTGGAGGCTGTGGTGGCTCAGCCCGTACGATGGCTCCGGCAACAGCCAGCATAATACATACCCCAAGGTGTTGCCAGTTCATGGAAGTGTTCCCTCTCAGATCGATCGTTTCCCGACGCACGGCCTGTTGCTCACGAACTGCACGACAACATCGAACACCCCGCCCGGCTCCGGGCCCAATCCGGCCGCTTGGCAGCATACTCTTCCTTGCCCGGCTGCTCCGAGTAGGGGTGACGCAGCACCTCCAGCAGGTCCCGCACCATCCCGTAGTTGCCATGCTCGGCCTTGTCGATCGCCAATTGCGCCAGGTAATTGCGCAGCACATAGAGCGGGTTGACGCGGTTCATCGCCTCCCGGCGCACTGGATCAGGCACACCTTCCAGGCGGACCCGCTGCTGGTAACGCCGCAGCCAATCGGCCAGCCGCGCCCGGTTTTCAACCCCTACCTGTTCGGGTTGGTAATACGCCTGTTCCACAGGGTTCAGCAGATCCCTGTCCGAATCGGGCGTTCCCGCCTCGCACCGCAGATCGGCCAATCCCCTGAAAAACAACGTCATGTCGGTTTCCACGGCAGACAAGAGCGGCCACAGCTCCGCCACCAGAGGTTCATCCTGATCCGGATCATGCAGGCTGAAGCCCAGCTTGCCGGCCATCATCTTCCGGTGCCCGGTCTGGAATCGGGTGGCGTAGGCATCCAAACCGGCCTCCAGCGGCTTGGCATCCCCCACCAGCGGAAAAAGCGCGTTGCCCAGTTGCAGCAGGTTCCACAGGGCGATCTGCGGTTGGGCTCCGAACCGGTACCGGCGCCCCTGCGCGTCGGTGGTGTTGGGCGTCCAGTCCGGGTCGTAATCCTCCAGCCAGCCATAGGGGCCATAGTCGATGGTCAGCCCCAAAATCGACATGTTGTCGGTGTTCATCACGCCATGCACAAACCCCACCCGCATCCAATGGACGATCATGTCGGCCGTGCGCGCGCACACCTCGTGGAACAGGGCGCTGTATGTCTCGGGAGAGGGTTCTCCCAGATGGGGAAAATCGGTGCGCAGCGTGAAATCAGCCAACTGTTTGAGCAGGTCATGCTCCTGCCGCGCGGCGAAGATCTGGAAGTTGCCGAATCGGGTGAACGAGGGTGCCACCCGGCAAACCACAGCGCCCGGTTCATGCTTGGGGTTGCCATCATAGAACATGTCCCGCACCACGTTCTCGCCGGTGCTGACCAGACTCAGGGCGCGCGTGGTGGGCACGCCCAGGTGGTGCATCGCCTCGCTGCATAAAAACTCGCGCACGCTGGAGCGCAGCACCGCCAGACCGTCCGCCGTGCGGGAGTAGGGGGTGGGACCGGCGCCCTTCAACTGCAGCGTCCAGTGCTCCCCCCTGTGGTTGACCACCTCCCCCAGATTGATGGCGCGACCATCCCCCAGTTGCCCGGCCCAGTTGCCGAACTGATGGCCGCCATAACACATGGCGAAAGGGTCCATCCCCTCCAGCAAGCGGTTGCCACCAAACACCTCGGCAAGCACCCGCTCATTGTCTGGAGTGACCTGCAGGTCCAACGAATCCGCCACCTCGCGGGAATAGGCCACCAGTTCAGGCTTGGCCACAGGTGTGGGATTCACGCGTGACCAACACGCCCCCCGGACCTGCCGGCGCAGGTTGCGGGTATCCGGATCACCAGGCAAATCGCGGGTGAACCGGTTGATGAAACGCAGCGATTCAAGGCCGGCCATGGTTCGTCCTGACAGAGAGGGAATTCAGCACGGCGTGAACAGGTTCACCGGTCCGTGGCCCTTGCCCAGGCCGGGATTGGTGGCGATGGCACGGTGGACAAAATCCTTGGCTCCCCGCACCGCCTCCTCCACGGCTTGCCCTTGGGCCAAACGGGCGGTGATGGAGGCGGATAACACACAGCCCGTGCCATGCGTGTGCGGCGTGTCCACACGGCTGGCAGGCAGGTGTACCAGTTCCCCATAGGCCAACAGCACATCCACCGCCTGACCTTCCAGATGGCCGCCCTTCACCAGCACATGGCGGGCACCCAAATCAGCCAGGGCTTGGGCCGCAACATCCATCTCCGCCACGGTGCCGACACGTCGCCCGGTCAACCGGGCCGCCTCATTCAGGTTGGGTGTCAGCAAAAAGGCGTGGGGCAGCAGATGCCGCATGAAACAATCAATCGCCTCGGGATCGATGAGCGGCAGGCCGTGCTTGCTCACCATCACCGGGTCGATCACCAGCGGGAAGGAAAAGCCTTTGGCCCGCTGCCCAATCGCCTCGATGATGGAGGCATTGCCCAGGGCCCCTGTCTTCGCGGCCCGGGGAGGGATATCCGTCAGCACGGCGTCCAGTTGAGCCAGCACCATCTCGGCAGGCAGGCATTCCACCGCGTCCACCGTGACAGTGTTTTGCACCGTCAGCAGCGTGACCACGCTGGCCCCGTAGACACCATGCTGATGAAACGCCTTCAGATCGGCCTGCAAACCGGCGCCGCCCGATGGATCGGACCCGGCAATGGTGAGGGCGACCGGATAGTTCTGCGGATTTTCAGCCATGCAACCCATGCACCTTCAGGAAGGAACAGCCCTGAATGCATGGTAGCGAAAACCTCAGGGGCATTTCAGCCCCCGGGGGCGAGAGTGCCTTGTCACTTCGGCAACCAGATCACCGGCAGGTCCAGCTTCTTGCCCAGGGCGTTCAGCTTGGTCATCTCCTCACTCACCACTTGGGTGAACTCGCCGGTCAGTTGTGCCTGCTCCTTGTCCAGTTCGGCCATCAGTTCCCGCATGCCCTGCGTTGGCGCGCCATCCCCATCGATCACCTGGACATACAACCACACCAGTTGGCTGTACAGTTTCGCGCCACCTCGCATCGCCAGAATGTCGTAGCTCACCCGGGCCGTGGGGTTGTGCAGCTTTTTCTCCAGCGCGTCGAGCTTGCCGGAAAGGGCCTTGGCCAGACCCACCCATTCCTTGGCGGCAGACTCATCCTTTTGCAGGTCCACCTGCAACTCAAGTTGCCGATGCACCTTGCGCAACCGCACCACCGTGTCGGACAGATGACTGATCGCGTCACGTACCCGCAGGGAGAACTGCTCCTGCTCCCGCAATTCAGACAGCAGGGGCGCCGGAGTTACCCCATCCACCTTGCCGGCCAGCAGGGTTTGGCCGGGTTGCGCCAGCCTGGGGTCAGCCCAGACCTGGAAGGTGCCCTCTGCCTTTTGGCCGTCCACCGTCAGCACCACCTTGTAGGTGCCCGGGCAGGCCGGCGCACCGGCCGCTGGACTACCCATATCGGCCAAGGCCTTGGGAATGATACGAGCAGGGCTGTGGCACAGGTCCCAGATGAACCGGTTGATCCCCTCCGAATCGGGAACCTCCGGTTGTTCCACCTCGGGGTATTCGGAAGCCTCATCCGGTTTTTTCTTACGGTGTTTCGCCCCGTCGAAGAACGCCACCCGTTTGCCGGCGGCGTCCAGAATCTCCAGGGTGGGCTTCGCCTTCGGCTTGGCCTTCAGGTGGTACTGGATCACCGCCCCCTGCGCGGGGTTCTGCCCCATGCCGATCTCCTGCCCGTGGCTCACCGTGCCAGATTGACGCCACCGCACCGCCGGACGGATCGGATAAAGGTGGGCATGTTTCTCGGCATGCTCGTCCCTCCATTCCCTGAGCGGGCTGATGTCATCGAGAATCCAGATCGACCGGCCGTTGGTACCCACCACCAGGTCACCCTGATGTACCTGCAGGTCATGTACCGCAACGGTGGGCATGTTCAGCCGCAACGGCTCGAAACTGTCTCCGCCATCCGCGCTGAACACCACGCCCCGCTCGGTGCCCACAAAGAGCAGATCCTTCTTCACCGGATCTTCCCGAACCACATGCAGGTACACGGCCGGGTCCAGCCCGTCCTCCAGCCGCTTCCAGGTGCCGCCGAAATCGGTGGTCTTCCACAGGTATGGCTTGTAGTTGTCCAGCCGGTGCGCGTCCACCACCAGCCAGGCGGTGCCGGCATCGTGGGGCGAGGCCTCGATGCAACTCACCGTGCCCCAGTCGGGCAGGTCCGGGATGTTCTTCGTCAGGTTGGTCCAGGTCTTGCCATCATCCCGTGACAGATGCACCAGACCGTCGTCGGTGCCGGCCCACAGCAGTCCCTTCTGCTTGGGCGATTCCGCCAGCGCGAAAATGGTGCCGTAAAACTCGGCCGTGGTGTTGTCGCCAGTGATCGGCCCACCCGACCACCTCATCTTCGAACGATCGTTGCGGGTCAGGTCGGGGCTCACCTGCTCCCAGTTCTGGCCATTGTTGATGGTCCGGAACAGGTGGTTGCCGGCGTGGTAGACCACCTTGGGATCATGCTTCGAGATCACGATGGGCGCTGTCCACTGGAAACGGATGCGCAGATCCTCGGCCCCGTGGCCCGACGCGTTGTACGGGTAAATGCTGATATTGCGGGCCTGCTTGGTGCGGTGGTCATATCGGGTGATGATGCCGGCGTATTCGCCTGCATAGACCACATCGGGATCGGTGGGATGCGGGATGCTGAAGCCAGTTTCGCCACCACCCACCCCATGCCAGTCGGCCAACGGGATACCCATGTAACGCAGCGAGTTCGATGGGCCGGATGCGGTGCCCTGATCCTGCATGTTGCCCATCACCCGGTAGGGGAACCGGTTGTCGCACGCCACATGGTAGAACTGGGCGATTGGCAGCGCCGGGGCGTGCCAGGTTTTGCCGCCATCGGTGCTGATGTCCACGCCGCCATCGTTGGCATCGATCATGCGGCGGGGATTTTTCGGATCGATCCACAAGTCATGGTGGTCCCCGTGGTGCGGCCCCTCCACCTTCTGGAAGGTCTTGCCACCATCGATGCTTCTCAAGAGCGGCACCTGGGGCGCCCAAACGATGTCCGGATTGGTCGGGTCCACCGTCAGGGTGGTGTAATACCAGGCCCGCTGGCGGATCACCCGCTCATCATTCACCTTGTTCCATGAACCGCCGCCATCGTCCGAACGGAACAGCCCACCTTTATCCGCCTCGATCAGCGCGTACACTCGGGAGCCATCCGATGGCGCCACCGCCACACCCACCCTGCCCCACGGCCCTGGTGGAAGGCTTTCCTCGTCGGGAGCCGAGGTGGCGGCCGCTTTTTTCTTCTTTGGTTTGGCACCAGGGCCAACCTTGTCCCAAGTGTCCCCCCCGTCATGCGAGACATACAGGCCGGAACCGGGCCCGCCCGAAATAAGTTCCCAGGGCTGTCGCCGGGTCTGCCAAAACCCTGCATAAAGCGTGCGCGGGTTGGTGGGATCAAAACAGACATCGCTGGCGCCGGTTTCGTTGTCGACAAACACCACCTTCGACCAACTGGAGCCACCATCGGTGGTGCGATAGATCCCCCGTTCGCTGTTGGGGCCGAAGGCATGGCCCAGCACCGCCGCGAAGGCGATGTCGGCATTCGCCGGATGCACCACCATGGTGCCAATCTGCCCCACCTGTTTCCACACATGCTTCCACGACTTGCCGGCGTCGGTTGATTTGAAAATGCCCGCCCCGGCAGCCACATTGCCGCGGATGTTGGCCTCGCCGGTGCCCACATAGACCACGTTCGGGTCGGAGTTGGCGACGGCGATGGACCCGATGGAAGAAACCGGCTGGTCATCAAAGATGGGCTTGAAGCTCACGCCACCATCGGTTGATTTCCATACCCCGCCGGCCGAGGTGGCCGCATAGTAGCTGAGCGGGTCGCCCGGCACGCCACAAACCCTGGACACCCGGCCACCCGCCGCCGGACCCATGTTGCGGTAGGCCATTCTTTCAAATTGTTTGGGGGCCTTGGTGAGGGTGTCCCCCTCCTGCTGCGGCATCAGAAGAACCGAAACAAGCCATAATGCGGTATTCATGCTGAAACCCCGGCCGGTGGTGATGTTCTGATGCTACCGGCAAACCAAGATCTAGTTTGACACGGTGGAGCCGGTGGTTTGCATGGTATTTTGAGACAGTGACGATTTTGCCGGTTGCAGCAGTTATTCCGGAGTGTTTCCGAGGTTCATGAATAGTTCAGACAGCCAAACCTCCACGGAATCGGCCTTCCCTTTCGGGAACTGGTGGTCCGAGGCCGCCGGCGCCGTGGCTGACCTGGGCGTCTTCGCGCCGCTGGCGGTTGCTTTGGTGGTGGGCAATGGCATGTCTGCCACGGCGGCCCTTCTGCCCGCCGGCTTGCTGTACTTGCTGGTGGCCTGGGCATACCAGCTACCGGTGGGGGTGCAGCCGCTCAAGGCGCTGGCAGCGGTAGCAATCGCAGGCGGCCTGCCCCCAGAAACCATCGGCGCCGCGGCCATCTGTCTGGGTGCTTTGTTCACGTTGCTGGGCCTCTCCGGTACGCTCGACCGCTTCGCCAGGATCTTCCCCCAGCCATTGGTGCGGGGAGTCCAGGCCGCCGTGGGTCTTCTGCTCATTCGCTCGGCGGCGATGCTGGTCTGGCAACCACCCGAACCATTCCGCCCCTACGCGCTGTCACTGGATTGGAGTCTGGCGCTGGCGGTGGGTGTGCTCGTGTTGGCGGTGCGGCTACGCCGTCTTAACATCACGCTTGTACTGGTGGGTTTGGGATTGTGGATCGCCCTGGGCCGTTTTGAGGGCGAAATGAGCTGGGGACCCTCTGGCCTGACAGGCCCCAGTCTTGATCCGGAAATCTGGTGGACCGCCCTGGTGGCGCTGGTGCTGCCACAGGCACCGCTGACACTGGCCAATGCCTGCATCGCCCCGGTGGATGCAGCCAGGCACTACTTTGGTGACCAAGCCAGCAAAGTGAGCCCCGGCAGGCTGGCACGCACGCTGGGTGTGGTGAACCTGGTCGCCGGTGGCATCTCGGGCCTGCCAGTCTGCCATGGCTCGGGCGGAATGACGGCCCATGTCGCCTTCGGCGCCCGCACCTGGCGGGCCCCGTTGTTGATGGGACTGGCGCTGGTGGGGCTGGCCCTGGCGGCGGGCCGGGGACTTGGGCCGGTTTTTTCGGCGTTCCCGGTGGAAATCTTGGCCGGCCTGCTGGCGGCCGCCGGCTTGCTGCACCTGGGATTGCTGGCCGCCCTGAAAAGCCGGGCCGACCTGGCCGTTGCCCTCACCGTCGGGCTGGTGGGTGGAATCACCCCCAATTTGCTGTGGGGACTGCTGGCAGGAGTAATCCTGTTCACCCTGGCACAAATCGGGCGGGGGTCACGGCGTGAAGGCCAAGTATCTGGTTGATCCCCAAGGGAAAAACGACCTGAACGGGATGATACAGCAACAACCAGTCAGCGAATCATAAGAAGTTGTGCGATCATCTTAGGACGAAGGTCTGCCTGGTGAATGATGGGAAATCTCCAATGCGATTAAACCTTTTCAGTTCGTCCAGATTTCATTTATTCAGCCTGACCATCCTGGTGGCTGGAATAACCTGGGCACCGAATCGAGGGGCAGGCCCTGATGAACCGGGAGAGGATGCGTTTCCCCCACCGGAAAAAACCCGCGCAGACGAGCCGCTTGCAAAAACCGTTTCCATGGTCAAGGGGGCGGAATATATCGACCGGGCGGCAATTGCCTGGTTACGCCGTCAAAATTGCTCCAGTTGTCATTCCAGTTATTCCCAGTTAATGGCCAGGGCTGTGCTTGGGGATATCAAGGCGCCTGCTTTAGCCAGAATCAAAGGATTCATGGAAGAACGGGTGGCCGGTTGGGATCGCGGGGGTCCAGGAAAAGGATTTCCCGCCGAGGAAGACGAGGCGGTCACAGAGGTGGTGGCCACGGCCGTTACTCTCGCGTTCCATGATGGCGCGACTGGCAGCAAATTGCGCCCGATCACACGAAAGGCGCTGGACCGCATGTGGACCCTCCAGAGGGCCGATGGCTCCTGGAACTGGAACAAGCATGATTTGCCACCCCAGGAACTGGATGAATACTATGGCGCGGTGTTCGCAGCCTTGGGAGTTGGCCATGCCCCTGAAAATTATTCCAAGGATAAATCAGCCTTAGATGGTGTGGAACGGTTGCGGAAGTACTTGCGGGAAACCCCGGCCCCCAACCTCCACCACCAGGTCTTGCTGCTATGGGCATCGCACAGGTTCGATGGCTTGTTAGAGCCAACCGCGCGGGAAAAATTGAAGGCGCGCCTGCTAGGTATCCAAAGAAAGGACGGTGGTTGGAACCTCCCTTCCCTGGGGGGATGGAAGCGGATGGATGGCACCGAGAACGACCCGGATGGGCCCAGTGATGGATATGCCACCGGCTTGGTAACTTATGTGTTGTTGGTGACCGGCGGAAAGCCGGATGACCCGGCAGTGACCAAATCACTTGCCTGGCTTCGTAACAATCAAAGGGAATCCGGCAGGTGGTTTACCCGGTCCGTGAACGCTGACCACGCGCACTACATCACCAACGCCGGAACGGCCTATGCCCTAATGGCGTTGAAAGTAGCCGATGGGTTCAGCCCTTGATTGCATGCCAAACCCTTATTCAGTAATGGCTCGGTGTTTCCATGATGGACCGCTAGTCCCCGGGGGGTGGAAGGTAAAAAATCTGGAAACCGGATGGCATTCAACGAACCGGTAAACAAAAGGAATTGGAAGGGACAGGACTGCTTGATTGATAGCCAGCGGAGGGCCAGCCTGGTTCCCCTTCATAATGGAACCGCTGGGCCTGCCTGTGTTTGGAAAAAATTTTCGGGAAATAACCTTCCGAAAAGGCAAACTTCTCCAGCCTTTTGCTGGCAGATTGTGCCTCAAATACCACGATTCCATCCAGCTTTTTTCCATACTTCAAACCGTCCCGCACGGCCTGGATTTTGGATTCCTTCAGTTGGGTGGATTTACCTTTCATTTGTTGCATGGCCTGAATGGGGAATGTAACAACCTGTTGCGAGCAAACTGCCCGCCCTATGATTTTGCTTTTTTTCAAATTCCCGGTCATGAAATAGTTACTTTTGACAATTATGGTCAGGGACCTCAATGGAACCAACCACGTGAAGGGACATGCCATGGACCATTCCCTGCGCGAGGCCACCCGGCAATGGACCTTGGCGGTCCCGTCTGTATCAGCCTTCATTGCCTCCCTGGTGCGTGATTTCCAGGACCGCGACGACATCCTGCAGGAAACAGCCGTGGCGGTATTGCAGGGGTATCACCGGTACGATCCCTCGCGCCCCTTCGTCGCCTGGGCCATGGGTATCGCCAGACTGCAAACCCTGGCCCACCTGAGGAAAAAAGGGACCGACAAGCTGGTGTTTGATTCGGCCGCCGTGGATGCCATCGCCACCGCCATCGCGCACGATGGAACCATCGATTCCCGGCTGGAGCATCTGCGCGATTGCGCCAAAAGGCTCGACCCCGATTCAACTGAACTCTGCCGGCTGCGCTACACGTTCGACCTCAAGCCGGCCGCCATCGCCGAAAGGCTGGGCCAATCCGCCAATACGGTGGCCAAGGCGCTGCAGCGCGTGCGCGACCGGCTGCGCGACTGCATCGAGCGCAAGGGTGCCGCGCTGGAGGCCAACCCATGAGCCACCAGCCTAAGCCTTACCCCGAAGCCCTTATCGATGGCCACCTCGACGGCATCCTCACTGCCGACGAGACCACACTCCTGAACGATTGGATCCAGGCGGACCCGGCCAACGCGCTGATTTTCAGCCGCAGGGTGCGACTGCATAGCCAACTCCGCGACCTCGCTTTTCAAACCACCTTGGAGCCGGAGAACCTTACAACTCCCCCCAAGCCCCGTCGCCGGTGGCGTCGCCTGCCGTTGGCGGGTGTCCTGGTGATCACGGTGGCGATGACAGCATGGGCCCTTTTACTCCAGCCGGCCTCCGCCGCCCGGGAACTCGATCGGCTGATCGCCGCCAACACGGCTGGGGTCGCCACGGCCGACCGCACCTACCGCATCCGAAGTCTGGACGAAATTCCCGAGGCCCCCGACCCCAAACGCCCGCCCATCGACGGCGCCACCCTGCGGGTGCGCGCGCCCGACAACTATGTCCTCGTCCGCTCGCAAACGGACGGAAGCCGATGGATCACCGGCAGTGACGGCGAGACAGGCTGGTCGGTACCCCCAGATGGGCAGGGCGCCGTGCGTGTGAGCCGCGATCCAATGCGGTTCCGCGGACCTGTCCCCGGCCACCAGACCGGAATCCCCTTCGCCAACCTGCCGGCTGACCTAGCCCACCTGCGTATCACATACGACCTCACGCTGCTGCCGGTTTCGCCGGAAGGCTGGAAGGGGCTTTTGGCCCGCAAGCGCTCCACCTGGGACCGCGGGCCGCGGGAGGTGGAGATCCGTTTCGATTCCAGGACCGGGATCATCCACCAGATGACTTTTCACGGCATGCCAAAAGCCCGCGGCGGTCCCGACCGTGTGATGGTCGAGTTGGTCGGCCAGGAAAGGCTTGATCCCGTCTACTTCCATCATGAGTTCCACCATGCGGCCAACCGCAAGGTTGTCTTCGAGGATTGATCCGATGCGGTTCACCCTGGTTCTGCTGTTTACCCTGTCCCTGTGGGGCTTGACCCTGCTCGAATCGTCCGACGCCCGGGCGCAACCCCCGGGCGATCGGCCTGGCAAAGGTGGCGGCAAGGGTGACAAGCAGAAGAAAAAGGGCGGGCCTCCCGGCCTGATCAAGCCCGCGATGTCGGACACGGTTCAGGCGAACATCTATGCCGACAACTGGTTCATCCTCTACATCAATGGCAAACTGACCGCCACGGATCCGATCGAGTTCATCCCCCACAATGTGGTTTCGGTGGATATCCTGCCCGAATACCCCATGACCATCGCGGTGATGGCCCGCGACAATGCCGATCCGCAAACCGGCCTCGAGTATGGCACCAACATCGGTGACGGCGGATTCTGCCTGAAGTTTTCCGATGGCACGGTCACCAACGCCAACTGGAGAGCCAAGGCCTTCTTCACCGGCCCGCTGGACCACGATGTCAAGAACCCCAGGGTGCGCCGCGAACCGATTCCGGCCAACTGGTTCGCCACGGACTTCGATGACAGCGGCTGGAAGAACGCCAGGGAGTACACCGAGGAACAGGTGAACCCGAAGGATCCCTTCTACAAGGCTGACTTCAAGGGGGCCAAATTCATCTGGACCGATGATATCGACCTCGACAACACCGTGATCTTCCGGCACCGGGTGGAAAAACCCGGATGGAAACCCCGTTGGAACACAAGGCCGAATCTTGACATCAAGGGGGCGCTGCCCTGGAGCGAAGGCAAATGAAAACCCGTATCCTTGGCGCCCTGCTGCTGGTTTTGTTTGCCGGCATGGGTCAGCAGGTTCAGGCCCACCCGGGCCACAACCACGGCACACCGCCCCGGACCTGGAGGGATGCCTCCGGTGCCGAACTGACGCGGGGTGATTTCGCCCTGCTGCGGGAAGGCAAGGTGGGCGTCTACCGAACCGATTCCACCATGGCCTGGATCGATTACGCCTCCCTGGCCCTAAACGACAGGCAATGGGTCGACTCGCAGGTGGAACGGATCAGCCGACTGAACGGTATGGATGGGGTGTCCCTTCCGACCCTGGAACCGGTCGACTTCGACGGTTGGCCTTCACTGCTGCTCCTGCTTGCTTTCGCAGGCACGCTCTGGTGCGTCATCCGAGCGCGGCAAAGCCTTCGGTTCATGCCTTATGCAGGTGCCGCAGCCTGTCTCGGCTTGGTCGCCTTGGTGGCGGTCGGGGTGGAACAGCAAAAGGCCTCCAACGCCCGCAAGCATTTCGAGCCATTCGGCGAAAAGGTGAAACTGCGGGAGGATGACAAGTTCTTGTATGTCGAGAGCAACGGCATTCCCGACCACCAGATGATGGTGGGCATCCGCGCCTGGCAACAGCAGGTGCCCATCCCCCAGCCGTACACCGGCGAGAAAGCCTGGCGCATCCCGTTGTTTCCAAAGAAAGCCGAAAACCCGGTCTCCGCCAAGACGGCACTGTTCCGCGGCGCTATCGCCCTGGCGGTCAATGGGGTTCCGATCTTCAACCCCATCAAGAACGATGGCAGGACCGACACCCTGATCGCCGGCGAACTGGACAATTTCGGCGGCCACTGCGGCCGGGGCGACGATTACCACTACCACGTCGGCCCGATCCACCTGGAAAAGGTGACAGGCAAGGGTAACCCGATCGGCTACGGGCTGGATGGCTATCCCCTGCTGGGCTATGCCGACGCTTCCGGCAACGAACCCAGGAATCTCGATGCCTTCAACGGGCGCGAGGAGGCCGATGGCTACAAGTACTACTCCACGCGCAAATACCCGTATATCAATGGCGGCATGCGCGGCGAGGTGACCGTGCGCGAGGATCAGGTCGATCCCCAGCCGCGCGCCTCGGGTTCCGTGCGCCCGGCACTGCCCCCGTTGCGTGGCGCCAGGATCATCGATTTCGACCGCGATGATGACAAGAAAACCTACACCCTTTCCTACACCCTGCCCGACGGCACACACCGGGTTCGTTACAACCGCAACGCCGATGGTGGTTGGACCTTCCGCTTCATCGAGCCCAACGGCAAGGAAACTGTCTCCACCTACCAGTCCAGGGGCCCCGGTGGACGGGGTGGACCCGGAGGGGGTGGCGGCAGGGGCCCTGGTGGACCCGGGGGCGGCGGCCGCCGGCCAATGGGGGACGGCAAGGGAGACAGACCTCGCGGACCCGGTGGGCCGGGTGGACCCGGCGATAACCGCCCCGGTGGCCCTCCCATGGGTGAACCCGGACGACAACCCTGGTTCGCCGCGCATTTCGATGAACTCGACACCAACAAGGACGGTGTCATCAGCACCACCGAGGTGGAAAAAGAGGTGGAAAAGACCTTCAACGGCTTCGACACCAACAAGGACGGCAAACTGACCCGCGAAGAGTACGAGGGCAAGGGACCCGGATCACGCTCCGCCCTGGCCGGCTTCGTGAAGGGTCACAACGAGGAGTTCGCCGAGAAGGATGGAACCATCACCAAGGCCGGCTTGGAAGGTTTCATGCTGAAGATGTTCGAGAAGGCTGACAGGAAAAAGGCTGGCAAGATCACCCGGGCCGAGGCTGCCCAAACGGGCCCTGGCCAACGCCGTCCCCGCGATTGATCCACCTGGGAGGAAGAGTCATGCGTCGCTTTTTTGTCATCGCCTGTTTGGCCGTTTCCACCATGGCCCAGGCGGCCGACCGCCCCAACATCATCTTCATGATGGCCGATGACCAGGGTTGGAACGGCCTTTCGGTGCCGATGCATCCCGATGTGCCAGGTTCCAAAAACGCCATCATCCAGACACCCTGTCTGGAGAAATTCGCGGCACAGGGGATGCGCTTCAGCGCCGCATACTCCCCGGCCCCCGTCTGTTCCCCCACGCGTATCAGCATCCAGACCGGCAAAAGCCCGGCCCAGCTCCACTGGACCAAGGCCGCCCCGCCTGAATCAGGCAGGAAACTGATTGAGCCCCGGCTCATCAAATCGATCAGCCAGCAGGAGACCACCATCGGCGAATTGCTGAAGGGTGCCGGTTACGCCACGGCCCACTACGGGAAATGGCATATCAGAGGCGGCGGTCCGGAAAAACACGGCTACGACGAGAGCGACGGCGACACCGGCAACGAGCACGCCTTCCAGTACAAGGATCCCAACCCGGTCGACATCTTCGGCATGGCCAAAAAAGCTGCCGCCTTCATGGACAAAAGCCGCAAGGCGGGCAAGCCTTTCTATATCCATCTCTCATGGAACGCCCTGCACGCCGCCGAGAACGCCAACAAGGCCACGCTGGCCAAATACGAGAAGCTCGCCGATGGCAAGAACTCGGCGCGCGCCGCCATCGCCGAGGATCTCGACACGGGGGTGGGGGCGTTGCTCAAGTCGATCGACCAAATGGGCCTCGCCGGCAACACCTATGTGATCTACACCTCAGACAACGGTGGCGGAGGAGGCGGCGGCGCGGGACGGGCCGCGCTCAACGGTGGCAAGGGCGATGTCTACGAGGGCGGCATCCGGGTGCCGTTCATCATCCGGGGCCCCGGAATCCAGCCGAACACCTGGTGCCACACCCGCATCGTCGGCTATGACATGCTCCCGACTTTCTGCGATTGGGCCGGCGTCGCCTCGTCGAGGTTGCCCAAGGGAATCGAGGGAGGCAGCATCGCCCCGCTGCTGAAAAACGATGGCAAGGGTAAGGTGAACCGCCCCCGAGAGGAACTGGTGTTCCATTTCCCCCACTACCAGGGTGATACCCCGCACTCCGCCATCATCTCCGGCGACCTGAAACTCATCCGGTTTTACGAGGACAACCGGGTAGCCCTGTATGACCTGGCCAAGGACATGCGCGAGCGCACCGATCTGGCGTCGAAAATGCCCACCGAAGCCGCAAGGCTGAAGGCCCGCCTGGCGGATTACCTCACCCAGGTCAACGCGCAACTGCCCACGGCCAATCCCGACTACGACCCCTCCAAGCCACCGCCGCCCTCCAAGCGCGGCGGCGGTGGCAACAAGAAGCCTGGCGCCAACAAGAAAAAACCTCCCGCTGATGTCGAATAATCATCGCGCCGGCTTCCAATCCTGATGCACTTCCCCTGGTGAATCCCCATGCCCCTTTTCCGTTGCGCCATGGTTTTTGCGATGCTGGCGGCGTTCATCGCCTGGGCCGCGCTGGATAATGCCGCCGGGGCCCAGCCCCCGGGAAAACAGCCTGACAACCCCAGGACCCAAAAAAAGGGAGAGGGGCAGGGCAAAGGCAAGGGCAAGGGTCAGGGAAAGACAGGCGGACCCAAACATGAGTTCGCCGGCCCAGCGCCCGCCCATCCTGTCGATCTGATCCTGTCGAGGCCCACCGACACATCCATCACCGCCAGCGTGATGGCCTACACCGATCTGGAGGCATGGATCGATTTCGGCTCAGGAAAAACCGCGCCACGCAAGCTGGAGAACGACAAGCCGGTGCTTTTCCTGCTCGACAACCTCACTCCTGACACCGAATACACCTACTCCCTGCTGACCAAAAAGCCGGGAGAGGGCGATTTCAAGACCGCGACCTCCGGCCATTTTCACACCCAACGCAAGCCGGGCTCACCTTTCACTTTCACTCTGCAGGCCGATTCCCACCTCGACCATGGCACCCGTGCCGCCCTCTACGAGAAAACCCTGGCCAACGCCCTGGCCGACAAGCCCGATTTCCATGTCGATCTGGGCGACACCTTCATGACGGACAAGTACCCCAAATACCAGGATGCGTTGCCGCAATACATCGCGCAGCGTTACTACTTCGGCCGCATCGGCACCGGGGCAGCGGTGTTCCTTGTCCCCGGCAACCATGATGGCGAACGGCTCGACCGGTACTCCGCGAGCGGGGACAGCATGGCCGTCTGGTCCTGCCAGACCCGCCACAAGTATTTCCCCCCGGTGCTGCCCGACCGTTTCTATTCGGGCAACAACACCCCCAAGCCGCCGCTTGGCAAACTCGGTAATTA
>Ga0169931_10007355_pt1 | contig 16330 bp, 16 predicted proteins | sample Kivu_15m_20L_FD_129675 | JGI IMG/M metagenome (GOLD analysis project Ga0169931, IMG submission 129675) | Freshwater microbial communities from Lake Kivu, Western Province, Rwanda to study Microbial Dark Matter (Phase II) - Kivu_15m_20L... | ecosystem: Environmental > Aquatic > Freshwater > Lake...
CCTCAAAACGATTCTTCGGGACGTAGGTAGCGCCACTGACCCGACGGCAGCGCACCGAGCATGATATTGCCACTGCGCACTCTTTTAAGACCCACCACCGTGAGACCCACCAATTCACACATGCGACGAATCTGGCGCTTGCGACCTTGCCGCAGGATGAACCGCAGTTGGTCCTCGTTTTGCCAACTGACCTGTGCCGGTTTCAGTTTCACGCCATCCAGCTGCAAGCCGAAACGTAAACGCTCTAGACCATGCTCAGAGAGTTCCCCACGAACCCGTACGAGATACTCTTTCTCGACCGACGAATCTTCACCTATAAGCTGTTTGGCGATGCGCCCATCTTGGGTGAAAACCATGAGGCCAGTCGAATCGATGTCGAGTCGCCCCGCCGGAGCAAGGCCACGCGTGTGCTCGGGCTTGAAGCTAAGCGGCGACGGGTCAGCTGCCCAGCGATTCTCGGGACGCACCAAGACGACCGCAGGTTCATAGCCGTCCTCCGCCTGCCCGGAAACGTAGCCGACGGGTTTGTGCAGGATGACCGTGACCAACTCACGTTGTTTTTCAAAGGCAAGCGGATCGATGTCGATGCGTGCATCGCGCGACACGCGCACGCCTAGCGTCTTGATGAGCTCGCCATCGACCCGCACCCAGCCGCGTAAAATCCACTGCTCCGCTTCGCGGCGCGAGCACAAGCCGCGCTCACCCATCAGCTTAGAGAGGCGCGGCAGATCGGTTTGGTCGGTCATCAAGGCTCCGTGAGCTTCGGCATGTTCCGCAACTCAACGAAGTATGGCAGACACCGCGCTTTCGGCGCTCTCCAGAGCTCCTTCCATGCCACGGGCATCTTTAGCCAAATGCTCACCGCAGAAATGCACGCGAGGCAAACTCAAACCAAGCGATGCAGCGTAGCGTTGTACTTGACCGGGCTTGAAGTAAACCCAAGCTCCTTGCGTGTAGCGACAGGCGCTCCAAGACTGCATTCCGAGAAACTCCAAGGCGCCGACTGCCGCGGGACGCAAGCGCTCGATATCCGCAATGACCATCTGACCCGCTGTTGCCGTATCGACCCCGTCCAGCATCAAGGCGTTGCGCCCTTGCACCCAAGCCGTGAGGTGAGTGACATGATCGGGTGCATCAGCACTGCGGGCAGCAGCCAACATACCGCAGAGCGAGTCACTGAAAAGACTCGCGGCGTGGCCATCTTCCTGCCAGAACGAACGCTTGATGCCGAGATAAACCTGAGTCAGCGGCTGCGAGGGTACAGCCGATAACGCCTCTGCCTGCCGCCGAGGAAGATCTGGGCTGAAGCGGATTCGCCGCAACGGTCCGGGCGGCACCGCCAGAACGACGTGTCGGCACACAAAGCGCGCACCATTCGCGCAGCTGACTTCAACGTCCTCGCCATGATGATCGATCGATTCGACGGGCGAAGAGCAACGTACTTCGCGGCCGAGCGATGCGGCCATCGCGTCTGGAATCTGTTGAACACCGCCGTCCACGGTGTAACCCAGTACATCGTCAGCAACCGCAGTGCGTTGTGATTGCGAAAAAGCCCCACGAAACAACAACTGCAGTGCTGAAACGTCATGAGCATCACAACCGAAGCTGACATTCATGCCGTAGATTAATTTGACCTGCGCCTCGTTATAGCCCTTGCCCAAAAGCCAATCGTGCATGGAGACATCAAGCGCTTGGTGTTTAGGCGCGAGCCAATCAGCCGGATTTTCCAGCGGGTTGTCGCGTGTCATCAGCACCCGATGAAAATTCCACGGCAGCAACTCACGCTCGGAACCCGAAAACGGATTACGCCAATGGCTTGACCAGTGCTGCGCCGAAATGATCTCACCCTGCAAGGCAAGATCCTGCTCGCGAAAAAACTGTAGCACTGGCGTGACATCGATCAAACGCAAGTCATGGCGGCTCGCGATTCGAAACAACCGTTCATAGCGGGCGCCGATATAGGTGCCACCAGCCTCAGCATTACGCCCAAGTTGCCGCATTGAGCGGATACGGCCGCCCACCTGTCCTTGAGCTTCAAGGACCTCGACGTTCAATCCTGCCTCTTCCAACAAATGAGCGGCATGCAGACCCGAGATGCCCGCACCGACGATGATGACATCCCGGCGTTCTACCGGCCTCAAGCTGGCTCCAGCGGATCAGAGCCGCAGAGCGCAGGTTTAAGCGGTCCGCCGCGCCCCGATGGGCAACAGCCGGGGCGACAGCGATCGGGCATGAGGCCACGCTGTCCAAGCACTCGCCGCTGCAAATCCGAGTTGAGTCGCTCCGCTACCAACTCACCGATCATGCCCACGAATGCTGGATGCACCCCCACAGTCTTGGCGCGCAGCAGTTGTACGCCAAGTTCGGCTGCGAGTTGCGCAGCGTCCACATCGAGATCCAATACGACTTCCATGTGATCGCAGAGAAAGCCTATCGGCATGACCACCAACTGCTGGCAACCTTCGGCGTGCCGCTGGCGGATGGCATCAAAGATGTCGGGCTCCAACCATTTCTCACCGCCATAGCTCGCGTTGTTACTCTGGAAAACCAACTCCCACTTGGAATGCCCCAGCGTCTCGGCGACCAAACGACAGGACTCTTGCAGTTGGGCGAGGTAATCGCAGCCACTCGCCATGGAATTCGGCAAGCTGTGGGCCGTGAATAGCAACGGCGTCGCGGCTCGCTCTGAGTCGGTCAGTTGCTTAAATACGTCGTTGCATCGATCGGCAACAGCGTTGATGAACCCGGGATGGTTGTACCCCATTCGAAGCTTGGCGAAATCGGGCGCATTGTCGAGCAAACGACTCGCCTCATAGAGATCTTCGCGGTACTTTCGGCAGCCGCTGTAAGAGCTAAATGTACTGGTAACAAACACCAGCGCACGGCGTATACCATCGTCTCGCATTCGCTGTACGGTATCGGCGAGCATGGGTTTCCAGTTTCGATTACCAAGATAAACCGGTAAATGCACTCCGGCTGCCGTCAAGTTATCTTTGATTGCGGAAACCAACGCCCGAGTCTCAGCTGCAATCGGACTCACTCCGTCGTAGAGTGCATATCGAGCGGCAATTTTCTCTCGAGTCTCAGCGCCCACTCGTAAACCACGAAAGACATTGTCAAGAAACGGCATGACGTCATCCATGCCTTCGGGTCCGCCGAAAGACAGCACCAACAGGGCGTCAAACTCGCAAGGATGGTCAGAGTCACTCATGGGCATCTCTCACGCCGAGCTGTGATCGCCAAATGACCTTGCCAACAAAAAAAGGACCGAGACTCTCGAGATGTAGAGCGGTCTGCTCGGTCTTGCGCATTTCCTGGACGATTGCCGACAGCGGATAGAGCTGCGGCCCGACAAGCCCGATTACGAAATCGTTATCGCTTCTATCGAGACCATGACAGGCCAAGCGAATGTCGGTCGCATGACCGCCGCGACCGTAGCGCTTTGCCAGTGTGCCATGCTCGGCAAGAATGCGTCGTTGATCTGCCGCAGGAAGACGCTGAAACCCCTTGGAACGCCGGAGCGGATACCAGATCGCCCAATGATTTCTCTCATCGAGAACTTTACGCACCGGCTTGCGCAACAAGGTTTCCTCGAGATCAGACTCATAGCCTATGGAATACGTGCGCCCAAGCGTGTCGTATTCCGGCCGTCGCTGTAGCTCAGCACAAACCTGAGACTGCAAAATCGTGCGTAGCTCTCCGACAAATAGCGCCGGATCCTCACTCGCCACCAGCAAACCAATACCGAGCGGATCGTTGGCATCGGCGTAAACCACGCAGTCCAATGCCGCCTGCTGTAACGCAGCTACGATCGGCCCAACATCACGACAACCGGTGTATGCCGCAAACCGCATGAAAAGCCGCCGATTCAGCGAGATCGTCTTGCCATGGGCAAAACCTCTTTCGGCTAGATCGAGCTCGACATCTTGCTCTGTATGACTGTTCATGAGTTTGCGTCGACCTCGTCGTGTACGAGCTCAACAAGTGCATGCACACTTTCGAGCGGGGTGTTGGGCAAGATCCCGTGACCGAGATTGACGATGTGTGCGCGTGTTGCGACTTGCTCGAGCAGCAGCCGAGCGGAGGCTCGTGTCACTTCTGGCCCACCCAACAACACAGCTGGGTCAAGATTTCCTTGTACCGCCTTGTCGGGATATCGACGCTGCAGCGCAGCCAGATCGACTCGCCAGTCGGTCGCAATCACCTCTGCGGGTAACTCTGCGTAGCAGTCGACCAAGTGCGGTGCATTTTGCAGGAACACAATACGGGGAACACCGGCTTCGCCGAGCCGCTGCAGCATTCGCAACAAGTGAGGTCTGATGATCTTGCGCCATTGATGCTGCGACAGCAGGCCCGCCCACGAATCAAAGACCTGCACAGCATCGGCGCCCGCCTCGTGTTGCGCCAGCAGATAGTCGGTCATGACCTCGGTCAATTTGCCAAGCAAGACATTCAGTAGCTCAGGATGCTCGGCTGCAAAACGTCGCAGTTGTGGGAAATCCTTGGCCCCGCGTCCCTCGATCAAGTACGCCGCCAGCGTCCAGGGTGCGCCACAGAATCCGAGCAGTGCCGTCTCTGCGGGCAATGCTGCGCGAAGATTACGCAGTGCTGTCGCCACTTCCGGGGCAATCTCCGGCCGGGTCGGTTGCCTTAGAGCATCGATCTGACTCGCAGTGCGAACCGGGGAAAACACCACCGGTCCAGGGTCGAAATCGAACTCGACACCCATGGATGCAATCGGACTCATGATGTCGGCGAAAACGATCGCCGCATCGAACGGAAAACGTTTGAGCGGCATCAGGGTAATTTCGGTCGCGAGTTCAGCGCTACGCACCAACTCTGAGAAACCGTACTTGCTGCGCAACTCACGGTACTCCGGCAAGTACCGCCCGGCTTGACGCATGATCCACAACGGCCGGCGGCGCGTGGTTTCACCGCGCAAGGCCTGCAACATCAAGTTATCCATTGCTCGTACCCTCTGCTGTAAACCGATAGCCAATACCGTGCACGGTGTGGATGAACTGAGGACGTTCGGGGTCACTCTCGAATCGCTTACGCAGCCGTACGATGAAGTTATCGATCGTGCGCGTTGAGGGAAAAACTTCGTAGCCCCAGACCTGATCGAGAATTTCCTCTCTCGTAACCGTCGAACCGCCGCGACTGGCCAACAGCTTTAAGATCATGGCTTCCTTGTGTGTCAGCTCATGCGAGAGCCCGTTCCAACTGCGCGCCTGGTAATTGGCGAAATCGACTGTGTTATCGCCGAAGCGAAGCTCGGCATGACTCTGTACGTACCACGCAGTACGACGCAGGATGGCGGCCACCCTCAATAACAACTCTTTGAGATCGAATGGCTTTTCGAGATAGTCGTCTCCCCCTGCCTCGAAGCCTTTAATACGATCTTCCGGTAACCCTTTGGCCGTCAAAAACAACACCGGCGTCTGATCGCCTTCCGCGCGAATACGCTCGCACAGGGAAAAGCCGTCGAGATGCGGCAGCATCACGTCCAACAGGATGAGATCATAGCGGCCAGCTTTGAGCGCTTCGTGAGCCTCAAGCCCGTCAGTAGCGGCTCCAACCCAATAGCCCTCTGATTCCAAAGCTTCGCGTAACCCGGCTAAAAGATTTGGTTCATCTTCTACCAACAATATCGTTCGTTTCTCGTTCACGCTCAGCCTCGTTGCGAAAACACCAGATGAAACGTCGCCCCCTGGCCGCGACCGGTGCTCTGCGCGAACACGTCTACGCCAGAGAGCTCGCATAGTCGCTTGACCAGGTACAAGCCGAGACCCGTTCCTGGCGTACGCCTCTGCAGTTCATCACCCACGCGATAAAATTTTTCGAAGATACGTAGTGACTCGAGAGGGTCGAACCCCGCGCCGCTGTCATGGATGGAAAGCCGGACTTTAGATGCCTCAGTCATTGCGGATATTTGTAAAGTTCTGCGCTCGACGAGACTGCAAGCATTGAGCGCATTGTCGATCAGATTGCGCAGCACCATTTCGAGTGCAGTGGAGTCCATGAAAACGGTTAAGGCTGAGTCAATCTCGACACGAACATCGACTTGCAATTCTGTGACTCGACCCTCTAAACCGGCGAGGATGCTCTTGACCATAGCCTCGAGCTGTATCGGCTTCGCCTCAAGGTTCCAACGAACATCTTCAATACGTGAAACGCTAAGCAAATTATCGATCAAACGCATCAGCCGATCGGTATCGGCCTTGATCCGTGCTCCGTGCCGAGCGGCAGAATCACCATGATTTTCCCGAAGCAGCAATTCGGCGGCCAAACGTATGCTAGAGAGCGGGCTACGCAGTTCATGAGAAACCGCCGAGATGAAGTTTTGCTGGCGCTTGCGCAGCTCAAAGTCTTCACGCACTGCCCGCCAAATGACCACCAGCCCAATGCTCAGCACTACCAAAAAGAAGGCGCCCTCCCAAACATAGCGATTGATGCGGGCATCGCTCTGACTGCGAACTTCTTCCAGACTGCGTAGGCCATTCATCGAGTCTGGCATCGCAAGAATCATCGTCTCGAACTGGCGTGTGACTTCGTTGGTGTAGTAGACGCTGTCACCAATCCAATAGATCGCCTGCGCAATGCACACCAGCAGCAAAGCGCTGAAGCCAACCTGTATCAACTTTCCCACGTCTCGCTTCACTGCTAGCTCCTCGCTTTGCGATCAACTGCGTCTAGAGACTCGCCAAGGGTTGCGGCAAACCGTGAGATGTCGCTCTCCGAATGAGCGAGAGATAAAAAGCCCACTTCGAACGCCGATGGCGCAAGTGCGATACCCCGCTCGAGCATTTCATGAAACAGAGCGGCGTAGTAACCACTAGCCTCATTATTAATTTCTACATCTGTACGTGGTGCCCGATCGGAAAACAGCGCCATCCAGAAGATGGACTGTTCGCGCACCAGCGTGTGGGCACTTGCGCGCGATCCCAGTATCGGTTTTACCAGCGCTTGGAAATGGGCGCCGAGCTCAGCAAGTCTTTGCCAGCCCTGCTCTGCAATTAGTGTCCTGAGCGTCGCGAGGCCAGCGGACATGGCGACCGGATTGCCCGATAGCGTTCCTGCCTGGTAAACCCGCCCGAGCGGTGAGAGTTGCTCCATGAGATCGCGTCGGCCGCCGAATGCCCCAACCGGCAAACCACCACCGATCACCTTGCCAAACGTGACGAGATCCGGGGTGATCCCGTAGATTTCCGCCGCGCCGCCGGCAGCGACTCTAAAACCCGAAATGACCTCATCGAATATCAGCACGATACCGTGACGGTCGCATATCTTTCGCAACGCAAGCAGATACTCAGGGCGTTGCAACAACAATCCATTGTTCGCCGGGATCGGCTCGATGATCACGGCGGCGATGTGAGACCCCTCGCGCTCACAGAGCTCTTGCAGAGCGCGCTCGTCATTTAACTGCAGCACACGTGATAAGGCGCTCAACTGAGCCGGCACACCTGCCGACGATGGCTCGCCGAAAGTGACCAGACCAGAGCCGGCTGCAACCAACAGCGAATCGACATGGCCGTGATAGCAGCCTGAGAACTTGACGATCAGGTCTCGACCCGTTGCACCGCGTGCAAGACGTACCGCACTCATCACAGCCTCGGTACCGGATGAGACAAAACGCAACAGATCGATGCCGGGGTACAGACTCTTGACGAGCTCGGCCAATTCGACTTCGGGGCGCGACGGCGCGCCATAGCTCGATCCGCGCTTGGCGGCGGCGCAGATCGCCTCACTCACCACGGGATTTGCATGCCCAAGAATCAAAGGACCCCAAGAGTTCACGAAGTCGAGGTAAACCCGTCCATCCACATCGCGAATCTCATTGCCAGAGGCTGAAGCGATCACGCGCGGTGTGCCGCCGACACTCTTGAACGCACGGACCGGAGAACTCACCCCGCCGGCCAGTACAGCCTTGGCACGCTCGAACCAAATCTCTGATGTTGAATCACTCAAGACAACCACCCCTCTTTCAATGCGTCACGCGCGTGGTAAGTGATGATCTGATCAGCTCCGGCACGACGCATGGCCAACAAATTCTCACGAACGATCTCAGCCTCCGACAGCCAACCATTGGCAGCCGCCGCTTTGATAGCCGAGTATTCGCCCGACACGTTGTAGGCCACGATGGGCAACTGCGCCGAGCGGCGTAAGGCGCTGACGATATCGAGGTAGGCAAGCGCAGGCTTGACCATCAGGAAGTCTGCGCCCTCCGCGATATCGAGCTCAGCCTCACGCAAAGCCTCGCGAGCGTTACGTGGATCCATTTGGTAGCTGCGTCGGTCACCCTTGGCAGGTGCAGAGTTCGCTGCCTCACGAAACGGCCCGTAATAAGCCGATGCATACTTAACTGCGTACGACATGATGGCCACATCGGCATGGCGCGAAGCATCGAGCGCATCACGGATCGCTGCAATGCGACCATCCATCATGTCGGATGGCGCGACGATGTCCACACCGGCCGCTGCATGCGCCACAGCAGTCGCCGACAACTGCGCTAACGACTCATCGTTCAAGACTCGTCCATCTTGCAGTAAGCCGCAGTGACCATGATCGGTGTATGCACAGAGACAGACGTCAGAGATTACAAGCAAGTCTTCACCAAAGCGCTGTTTGAGCGCTGCTATGGCGGTCGTGGTTGAGCTCGTCTCGGCAGCAGCACGTCCATCAGAGGTCTTCTCGACACCATCCGGATAGCCAAACAACAGCACACTACTGATACCAATTCGTAAATCCTGTTCGACGACTGGCAAGAGACGCTCGAGACCCAGCTTGCGTATGCCCGGCATCGAGGCGATCTCTTCCTCTTGGCTCGGTTGCGGCAACACGAAGTGCGGCATGATTAACTGATGTGCCTGCACACTCGTCTCACTGACCAACTGGCGCATCAACCGTGTTGTGCGCAGCCTGCGGGGTCGATGCCGCCCATTCGCGGAATTGGATTCAAACGCGCTCACAGGACCTCCAAAATCGACTCATAGCTTGGCGAACTGGCTTCTACGCCAAGCTCTAGACCGGCTGCCTGTACTGCAGCGGATGTCGTAGGACCGATGGTGACGATTCGTATCGGTGCATCGATCTCGACGGTATTGATGAAGCCCCTGACAGCCGAAGGACTTGAGAATAAAACGCTATCGGCGGCGAACTGGCTCCAGGGTTTTTTCACGGCCGCACTCGCTGCGGGCACGGTTCGATAAACCGGCCAACGCACCGCATGAGCACCCGCCGCTTGCAGGCGTTCATCGAGCACTCGCGCCGCGTTCTCGGCAATGGCTAGCAGTACTGTTTGCGCGGGCTCGAAACGAGAATCAGCGATCAATTGATCCGCCAGCGCTGTAGCCGTTCCGGTGCCAATCAGCGCGGGCTCGAAAAACCATTGTCGACAGGCCTGCGCCGTCGCATCACCGACAACGGCGATCGGAGTAGTCACTGGGATGCAACGCCCATGTAACTCAACAAATCTTTTGACGCCACGTGGCGATGTGAATACGACCCACGCTGCAGAGGCGAGCAATGTACGGAACGCCTGGTCGTCAGCAGGATTAGAAGCCGACGCGATAGCAATGCACGGAAAGGCCGTGGTTTTGATTCCATCGTTCGCGAAGGCCCGAGACCATTCCCCGCAATCTTCAGCTGCTCGGGTCAGCACAACATGGCGGCCCTGAAGCTTACGCCAGCATCGTTCTGCAAGCCCCGCGGTCTCGCCTGCGGTCATTGACACGCGAAAGACCTGTTCGTCTCGCTCGAGCATCGCGGTCAACTGAATGCCGCCATCGGCCTGCAACTCGCAGTGGACTCCAAGCGCAATACCACAGCCACCGTTGGCGAGCGCAAGCACGTGCCGTTCGAGATCCGCGGCAAGACGAGCGTTGGGGTCGTCCAACTTCACAAGCTCAGCGAGCACGTCGAGCCTGGTCCGCTTGCATTGAACTGCAATTGCACCCTGAGATGGAGCCGGCACAAAGCTGTTCGGCTCGAGCCGCTGCAAGTCGAGGCCATCAAGCAAGCTCTCGATGTTGGCGGAAGTTTTTTCGAGACGACGCAAGCCCGCAGCAGCCAGCACGATCGCATCGTAGTCACCGCTGCGCAGCTTGCGGATTCGCGTGGGGACATTTCCCCGCAGCGGAATGATCTGCAGATCCTGTCGAGTATCTTTGATCCAGGCCGCACGCCGAGTCGACGAGGTACCTATACGCAAACCGCTTTTCACGGCGGCGAGCCCCGTCAGGCCAGAGCTGCTCGCTCCTGGATTGATCAACAGCACATCGGCAGGGTCCTCGCGCCAAGGAATTGCAGCGATAGTGAGCTCGTCCGGCGAGGCCGTAGGAAGATCTTTGTACGAATGTACTGCGAGCTCGATACGCTCTTCGAGTAGCGCGAGTTCGATTTCTCGCACGAAAACGCCGGGAGCGCCGATATCGGCGAACGCCAATGCCGAAGAGGCATCACCAGCCGTACGGATGACCGTCAACTCAACCTCATGACCGAGCGCCGCCAGGCGCGCCGCGACCGCATTCGACTGTGCGAGAGCGAGCTCCGACCCGCGAGTCCCAAGTCTGAGTTTCATTTCACTGCCCCCGCGCCTCGCTCCCTGCGACGACTCGCATCCGACAACGCCGATCTCAGTTCATTCGAAAAGGGTGCCTCCAGCGCATCAATGAAGGCATCGACTGAGCCCGGTGGTCCCTTGCGAATCAAGCCCCGCAGCCCCAAGGAGGGGATGTGTGCGAAACGTTTGGCAATGGCATAACACCAACGCTCAACTTCCGCTCGCTCTTGCTCGCCGAGACCCGATAGTTGCTTGCGGAAAAGCCGGTTTAAGCCCTCGCGTGCCGTCAACTGATACCGACTCTGAAGCGCACCAAGTAACGGTGCGTACAGTCGCTCTGAGGTGGTATCGCGTAATTGGTCGAGAGCCGAGTCGATGATGATCCGTGCTGCCGCCGCCTGAGCGTTGCGGGTATCGATACTAATTTCAGCCTGCGCAACAAGATCGTCCATGCCGAGCCGGATCAGTCGCAGTGCCTTGCAGGCTTGCGGATCGACGTTAGCGGGCACGCCGAAATCGATCATGACGAACTCTCTACCCTCAGCGGAACGTCTGGCAATTTGTTCTAGGCAGTCACTCTTGATGATGGGATCAGACGCAGCGACGGCAGTGACCATCGCAGACATACGCGGAGGATTGATTACGAAGTCATCCAACGCCATGCAGGCTCCGCCGTATGTATCCGCCATGCTGCGAGCGCGCTGCAGAGTTCTATTGACGATCAGCATCGGCACACCGCGGTCGCGCAGCGATTGCGCAATGCGCTCGTTCATCGCCGACACGCCGATCAATGCCACCGGCGGCAATTCGGCCGATGACGGCAGATTTACTGGCACCCTGATATCGAGGTGCTCGACTGCAATCTCGGCCAGCGAGACTCGCCCGCGACCGATCTCGGTCTCGCTGCGTACTTTCGCGCTCACCTGCAGCGCAAGCTCACTCATCGATTCAAGATGCATTCCGAGAAGATCAAGCTCGGCCGATCGATCTAAAGCTCGGCGAAGTTGGGCTACGATTTCATTCTCACCCAGACACGCGGAGTCGAGCCCGCACGCGACCATGCAGAGATGCTCGGCCGCCCCCTCACCCATCCAAGCCCTGATCGAGCGCTCCGCCTCGCCCGGTTGCGGCACACGGCCTGTCAGAAGTTCAAAGCCACTTGCACGCAGATCAATGACAGGTGCTACATCGGCAAATACGTACAACAGCTCGACCCGATTGCAGGTACCGAGATAAACGAGTTCAGCTAAGCGGTTCTCATCGGCAAATGCACGCAGCTTGGCGGGCAATTCCGTCTCGGAAATCGAGAAAGCAGCGAGAGACTCGCTGGCAAGACTACGCCACGACAGCCCAATGACACCGGCTCGTTCGAGCAAAAACCTTCTCCGACCGTCAACCACAAGCTAGCGATCGCTGTTTTACGCGCCTAGCAAAAGCGACTTGTCATGGACTTGTCACGGCCGATTAGAATGCGGACTTGCCCTGACAGCAGTCGCCACTACAGAAGGATTTAAATGGGCTCCCCCGGGTTCGATCGAGTCATTCTCGTCGCACTACTCTGCGGTTTTTCATGCCCGTCGGCGACCGCCGATGTGACTGCTGCAGTTGCGGCTAATTTTGCAGCACCGATGAAATCTATCGCTGCTGCCTTTGAGCAACAGACGGGTCATAAGGTCTCGATCGCCCTAGGCGCAAGTGGTCAGTTCTATGCCCAGATTCGCCAGGGTGCGCCCTTTGATGTACTACTCTCGGCTGATGCCGAAATTCCACGCAAGCTGGAAGAAGAAAATCTCGCCGAGCGTGGCACACGCTTCACCTATGCCGTGGGTCGCCTCGCACTTTGGAGCAAAGATCCGCAACTGGTTGACTCTAAGGGTCTCGTACTCGGCAGCGATCGCTACCAGAAACTCGCTATTGCCAACGCCAAGCTCGCCCCGTACGGCGCTGCAGCTCGCGAAGCACTGCAGAATCTTGGCCTCGAGGGGCGTCTAGAGTCCAGACTCGTACAAGGCATGAATATCAGCCAGACGTTCCAGTTCGTCTCCTCTGGCAACGCGAATCTTGGCTTCGTCGCGTGGTCGCAAGTTTTCAACGACGGGAAGCTGATCAGCGGCTCTGCTTGGCTGGTACCTGAGATGCTGCATTCACCCATCCAGCAAGATGCAGTGCTGCTAAAAAGCGCCGCACGAAACCCCGCTGCAAGAGCCTTGCTCAACTATCTGCAAAGCGAGCATGCTCGCGAAATCATCAGTTCCTACGGCTACAGCCATGCACCCTGACGCGTGGCCGGCGATTTTGCTCACATTGCAGCTCGCGACAGTGAGCTCACTGATTCTGTTGTTGATCGCGACACCGCTCGCGTGGTGGCTCTCTCAGACCCGCTCACAATGGCGAGGTACGGTGAGCGCCCTCGTCACCTTGCCGCTTGTGCTACCACCCACGGTGCTCGGCTTTTACATCTTGCTGCTCTTGGGCCCGAACGGCTGGATAGGCCAGATCACCGAAACCCTGGGCTTGGGCTTGCTGTCATTTTCCTTCACCGGACTTGTCATCGGCTCGATCGTTTTTTCACTGCCCTTCGCGGTGCAACCCATTCAGTACGCCTTCGAGACCATGGGTCGTCGCCCGATGGAGGTTGCCGCGACGCTGCGAGCCAGCCCGCTTGATGCATTTTTTTCGGTTGCCCTGCCCCTGGCCAAGCCCGGGCTGCTCACCGCACTACTTTTGAGCTTTGCCCACACCGTCGGTGAGTTCGGCGTGGTGTTGATGATCGGCGGCAACATTCCAGGCAAGACTCAGGTCGTCTCGACGCAGATCTACAGCCACGTCGAAGCCATGGAATACGCCCGGGCTCATGCACTCGCAGCCATCATGGTGTTGTTCTCGTTTTTAGTGTTGCTCGGCTTGTCGCGGCTGCGACGGAACGGTGAGCGAGTGGTGTCATGAGCACATCAGCAACGCTTTCGATTTGCCTCTCGCTGCCGCGCGCCGACTTCACCCTTGACGTCGATCTGCATTTGCCAGCGCAAGGCGTTACGGTGATTTTTGGCCCTTCGGGTTCCGGGAAGACATCGCTATTGCGTTGCGTTGCCGGTCTCGAGAGGGCATTCGGCAGCGTCGTGCTCGCTGGTGCAGTGTGGCAAGACAACGCCCGCGACATCTTCAAACCGACTTGGCAACGAGAGATCGGCTACGTCTTTCAGGAAGCGAGTCTCTTCGAACATCTGAATGTAGAGCGAAACTTGACCTTTGGCCTACAGCGAGTCGACCGCAATGCGACAGCGCAAGCGCTCGCGCCTATCGTCGAGCTGCTCGGAATCAGCCACCTTCTCACCCGCCGCATTGCGAGTTTATCGGGCGGCGAGCGTCAACGTGTCGCGATCGCTCGCGCCCTAGTTACTCGCCCCAAAATCCTGCTGCTCGATGAACCTTTGGCGTCGATCGACCTCGCGAGACGCAGCGAGGTTTTACCGTGGCTCGAGCGCTTGCACGAGGATCTTCGTATTCCTGTTTTGTATGTCACGCACTCGGTAGACGAACTAGCGCGGCTCGCCGATCACGTGGTCCTGCTGGAAAAAGGTCGCGTTGTATCGTCAGCTTCGCTCAGTGATGCCGTGGCATCGCGGCAACTTGCGAGCGCTCTTGGCGAAGAGGCCGGGGTTATCCTCGATGGCAAGGTGGTGGCCTGCGATACTCTTCAAAACTTGACCCAGATTCGCGTCGGCAGCCACCACCTCTGGGCACCAGATTCAGGCATCGCCATCGGCAACTCGATTCGACTACGCATACTGGCTCGCGACGTCAGTCTGACGTTGTCTTCGCACGACGACACGACCATCCAGAACCGATTGGCGGGCGTGATCGTATCGATCGAGCCCGACGTTCACCCAGCGCAGACTTTGGTCGGCGTGCGCTGCGACGATCTCGTCATACTCTGCAGAGTGACGCGCCGCGCTCTGACAGGGCTTAAGCTCGACGTGGGCGCGAGTGTTTGGTGCCAGGTCAAATCCGTCGCATTGATTGTTTAGGACATGATCAACTTCAGAATACGCGGCGTACTGCGGGACCTGGCTTCTAATCAGATTCCAGCGTGATGCTCGCCGGGTCGAACATCGGCCTCTCCTGACCCTCGTCGACGAAAACCGCGAACCCAGGCCAACGCGTGTCGGTGATGAAGTACCGCACACCATGGGTGGATGCGCCATAGCGACCGCATTTTGGCTCGGGAATTTCACCCTGCTCGGTGATCGCGAAGGCGTTGTCCGCAAGCGGTGTCAGCTGAAAAAAGCGCGCGGTGGCTGGGGTCCTGCGTATGTCCACAACCTGCCAACGACACTCGGCATCGGCCTGTAAATGACCCGCGCGGACCAGCAGTTCACTCAAAGAACTAATGTCCTGCTGTGGCTCAAGCCGCCACGGCTGCACGACAATGTCGAGCTGCTCCGCATCGCGCTTGATGACGAAAGCTTGCTCGCGAGGCTCCCAGACGACCTGCCACAAGCTTGTCGGCAGCTCGCAAACTTCGGCCCAAAGACCAAGCCCACCGCCCTCGCGCCAATGCCAACTGCAGCTACCACTCATGGTTTGCCAACCGGGCTTTGCCGGCAACTTCGCCGGGGCCGCACTGTCGGTACAGGCACTGATCAACGCAAGGCAAAAGGCCGCAGCCAGCCCACATCTCGGGTGGATCAAAGTAACGGGAATTTTTTGATGAAGGCTCATACGTTGCATGCCGTAATACCCGTCATGGACTCTTTCCGTTGATGATTGTAATGCCGATATCGGTAACACCGTTGCCATTATTCTCGGTCATGATCAAAACTGTCAGGGCGGTTTCCCGGGGCGAGCTTGCTATGAGCATCCGAGCCTCTGCCGGTCCATGATCAGCCGTGATCCGAAAACCACCTGCGACAATGTGACGCTTGTAGAAATCGATAATCGTGGCGACATCATCTTTCGAGCGCTGACGGAGAATGACTTGCCGCATTCCATCTACCCCCACGAAATTCATCTCGCTCACCAGCAACGCGTCGGGATAAGCGGGCGCGTAAAGTGGGAACTGACTGCTGCGGGTTTGGTCGCGGATTGTGACGCTGCCGGGCGCGGCGCGGTGCTCGACTTGGTGATCGTCGATCTTGAACGTAATGGACGCCGGATTACCCGCGCCATCGGTGAAGCTGATGGTTTTGTCGCCAGGGCCGCAGGCTGAGACGAGACCGGCGAAAGTAAAGACCAGGGTTTGCCGCTGCATGATGACCTCGATTAAAGAGTGAATATCAGCAAACACTGCGACGGCCGCCCAGCAGCAGCCAAGTACCCGAATCGCTCTCAAAGACCCGATTTAATGTACTTCGCATAAAATCGAAATATGACCACCCACGTTCTGATTCTCTGCACCCATAACTCGGCACGCAGCGTGCTTGCCGAGGGCATGCTCAATCACCTCGCGACAGCGCTCGGCAAAGATGTGAAAGCGCATAGTGCCGGCAGCGCACCGAGCGGTCGGATCAACCCGTTCGCTCTCGAGGCGCTGGGCAACGCCGGCGTTGAAACCGGTGGCTTTCGCAGCAAGAGTTGGGACGAGTTCACCGGCCAGCACGAACACCCGCCGATAAAGATTCATTGGGGATACCCTGATCCATCGAGCGCTGAAGGCGGTGACGATGGCAAGCGACGAGCCTTCGAGCTCACTCGGCAGGCCATCGGCTATCGCATGCTGCAACTCTTGCTGCTGCCACTTGAGTCGCTCGAGCGCACGGCACTCGAGGC
>Ga0169931_10007356_pt1 | contig 16329 bp, 18 predicted proteins | sample Kivu_15m_20L_FD_129675 | JGI IMG/M metagenome (GOLD analysis project Ga0169931, IMG submission 129675) | Freshwater microbial communities from Lake Kivu, Western Province, Rwanda to study Microbial Dark Matter (Phase II) - Kivu_15m_20L... | ecosystem: Environmental > Aquatic > Freshwater > Lake...
CCCCCCTTTTTTTTAATCATGTTTTCTAGGCACCAGCCTGCCATCGAAAACCGATGTTGCTAAGCCACTACTGAATCACCCGCATCAACTCACGCTTGCCGCCTTTGTAGGTGTATAGCGTGATGCGCCTTTGCAGAAACGGAGATACACTTTTGCAACGAGTTGCTCGGGCAGCAGTTTCTCCGGGCTGGATCTGGCTGGAACATAATCAAGGACGCCGCATGAGCGAGAACGAAAACCAAAGAGATGTCAAAGAATCCAGTGGCTTTGAAGTGCTATGTGGCCTCACTCTGGCAGTACTCGCCGCTGTTTTGGCAATCACCGATATTGGTGGCGGCAGGTTTGGCGACGATGAGATCATTGCGCACAATCAAAAGACAAACGCTTTCAATTGGTACCAAGCGAAGGCTGTCAAGGAATCTCTGATTGTTGGTCAGCGAGACATGCTTAAAGTAATGATGGATTCAGGAGCGATTCCAGCAAAGACGCAGGACCAAATGACAAGATTGATGTCGACCCTAAACACGGAGATAGATCGCTATAAAAAAGAGAAGGAAGAGATCCTTCTCGGTTCTGCCGAGGTTGGGAAGTCTGCTTGGGTAATAGAGAAAGATGGAAAGCTTGGTCAGATTAAGGGGGCCATGGAATGGGAGCGTGAGGCTGAAAAGCTTGGTGCAGCGGGCGACACCTTCGATCTTTCCGTTTTATTTTTGCAGATCTGTTTGGTGATGGGTGCAATTAGTCTGATCTTAAAAGGTGAGCGGATGCGTAACTTGTTTTACGTTACGATGTTGGGGCTTGGGGGGGTAGGAAGCTATTTCTCTGCAGTGGCTTTTCTTCAAGTCGCATGAGGCCGCTTGTAACGAGTTGCACATGGATGGTGGGAGGTTATGTAATGTCTGGAATGCGTACATCGCTGGTCGTTTTGTCTCTATCACTTGTGTCAGGCTGCGGGTCCGAGAGCAGATTTAAGGAGAGCCTAGAGCTTGTTGTGGATGAAAAAGTCGCAATAAAGTTGGAAAGTAATGATCCTCAAAAAAGTTTGCAGAAGTCGAACGGAGAGCTTCTGACCCTTATCGCCGCATCTTGCGAACTTCCGCATCGCATACAGGAGGCCAGAGGACCTTCAACTGATGCTGCAGTTGCAGTCGCAGGAAGTTTTGCATCGTCGACGCGAGAGCACAGGCAAGCGGTAACCTCGAGTGGCGTTTCAGATGGATCCTCCGATAAATTAGGACTCTTGTCTCAAAAAATGACAATGTCGAGTATGTCTGGGGGCGAAATTAAGTCAACTTCAACGTTTTCATCGGCAATACCGCTTAAGCCTCTGACGCCCGATATGTTGCGGGAGCAAGGTGTCGACGTTGCCAGGGTGAGCGACCTTAACTCGCACATGGCGTTCTATGAGCATTTAAGATCAAAGTACAGGTTGCAGTCTAAGGCCGGGGTTGTGTATCGGAAAGTCTCGGTGAGCGCTAAGGGGAGCGGTTCAGAGGAATCAGTTGTTACTGTTCTGATATCTGATGAAAGGTTGGTCTGTAAAGAGGACATCGTTAGAACCTCCGCCTCACGCTGAATCGGGCTGAGAAATCAAGCCACGTACGATGTCCCATGGATTAATGTCCGTTCGCCCCGCGGTTTTTCTTGCCTGCCTCCTGCACGTGTGGTCCCCAAAGGGTTTTGCTAACGATGCTTGGAACGGCGCAAGTGGTATCGCACTGATTGATGGCGCTCGGGTTATCTCCGTTCATGACATAAAGCCCCGCCTTTCTGAGGGTGCTACCGGATGGCTGGGTATTTTTAGTTTGCCCGAAGGCAAGGGGGGCATGCTTTCCTGGCGCCAACTTGATACAAATTTAGCGGAATTGTCCCCTGTGCCACGAGACGTCGAGTCGATAAGCCCTGTGCCAGGTACATCTTCGATTCTAATCGGAGAGAGTGGTGTTATCGGAAGCAATCAACAAAGGCTCTTTCAACTGATGGAGGTTGGTGGTCATTGGAGGGTCACTCGTGTGTTCAACTGGCCGTGGCCGGTGAGCAATACAGAGGGGATGGAAGTGTGTCGAGTTGCTGACCATGACTACTTTGTTTCAGCCGAGCGTTCTGATGGCGCGTCATTTGTGGATTTGGTCTGGTCTCTTGTGGATACAAAGTCTTGGCGATTTGAAGAAGTATTCCGAACCCGTTTTTCTCCGCCAGCGCTCAAGACTCAACCCGGTCAGAGGCTCATTAGTGCCCTCTCTTGCGACGAAGAGGGGAATCTATTCGGGGCCGCGGCTTTTGACCCCGGAAATGAGTCCGGACCATTTCAGAGTATTGTCTTTGAAATTGGGTCTTTCCTTATGGAGAGAGATTCGCCTGAGTTGAAAATTCGCCCTCAACCTCTTCACCTCATAATTCCAGGTTTTAAAGTCGAGGGGCTCGTAGTGAGAAAAGGTCGCGAGAGCTCGGGAAGACGCGTCCTAATAGCGACTGATGACGAGGGGATGGGGGGAACCATCCGATGGATTCGCTTCCCACCAGATGACTCTCAGCGTTGAATGCAGACTCGGACGGAGTGGGTTGCGCTGGATATAGCCACTATCCTTTCTTCTCCTCGACGGGGGTCTCGATAGAATCAGATTCTTTAGGTTTCGCGCTTGATGCTAGCGCGTATAGGGTTGCGAGGCCAGCACCGATGTTTGCGTGAATGAGGTCGGCCCAAGTTGAGTTCTCCCAATCCCAAATTACCGTCCAAAAGCCGAAATAGCTCACAGGATCGCCAGCTAGTAGGTTTATGACAAAAGCGATCGGCAACCAGATAATTGTCCAGGCAACCAGACCTAAAACAACGCTCAAAAACCCGCTATAAAAAGCCTGGCCAAAAAGTAAAGCGATTACACATACTTTAAAAATTCCATTTCTAATTCCCTCCTAGTAGTCTTCGGATTTGATTTTCTCAATCAAGGCGTCCGCATGCTGCGGTGTTAGGTTCAATGTTTTCCTTAGGTTCTCTAATTCACTCTTACCTCCTCCGCATTTAATGACTTCCCTGGCATGGCTTTCAAATAGCACTTTTTTCCGAGTCAGCTGATTTGTGAAAGACGTCGCCACGATTCCTGTCAAAACAGCAACCGTGCAAACACCTGCGAATGCGGTAAATACTCCAATTACTTTTCCAAAGGGGGTTATAGGGCTCGCATCGCCATAACCGACGGTTGTTAGTGTGATAACCGACCACCACATCGCGTCAGGGATTGATCCAAACTTGTCTGGCTGAAGCCCTGCCTCGGCATAATACGCAAAGCAGGAAGTGATCAAAATTGCGATTGCTAAGATATACACGGCGGAGACGATTGAGTTGCGCTCGTCATAGACAGCCATATAAAGATCCTCAAGGGCTGAATTGTAGTGGGATAACTTCAACACTCGCAGCATTCTTACTGCGCGGAGAAAACGCAAATCCAGTCCCGGAAAAATCATCTGAAAGTAAAACGGCGCAGTCGCGAGGAAATCTACGATTCCGTGAAAGCTAAAGATGTAATGAGGGCCAGTTTTCTTCAGTCTTGTGTTGTCATTTGCACCGATCGGAAGTATTGCCGCGTATGACCATGCCCTCAAAAAATACTCGGCAGTAAAAAAGACCGTAAAAAAAATCTCTGCAAACCGGAGTTCTTCGCTGTAGCGTGCGGCTATATCTGAAACCGACTCCAGCACTAATACTGATATGCTAATTAAAATAGATGAAAAAAAGATGTAATTAAATATTCTTGCCGCTTGGAACGTAGACGGGTCTCCAAAAAGCATCGCGTGTATTTTTTGCTTCAATGATGTTGTCATGTTATGGAAAAATATTGACAGTTAGCGAATAAGCGCATAAATATTCGGAGACCAGTTCGATTTGAGTATTTGCTGAACTGTTGAAATAAAAGAAAAATCATTGTTCATAATGCTCTCTAAGAAAAGCGCATAAAAGAAAAAATTTGCGGCAGGAAGGAAGCAAATCACGAATAAGAACCCCGCATCCTTAAAATCCGTTTGCGCCGGATGAGTCTCTCGCCAAGTAGACAAGGCGTGATAGGAGAGCGAAGCTCCAACAACAATTAGAAGAAAAAAACTTAACGCTGAAGGAAAGAAAATGATGGGCGCTAAGAGGGCGAAACTTATTGTGGGGAAAAAATAGGGGGATGTTTGTATGAGCCAGTTCGGTGTTCCTTGGTATGTCAAGTGACCACCGTCTCTTAAGGTTGCCCGAAGCCCGGTGACTCTATTGAAGGTGAGCAGAGCGAAGAGACCATGGGTGATTTCGTGTTCAAGGGTGCTTAGCCAGGAGATTCGTGAGTGACGAATCAACAGGAACCAAATCGCCGCGTAGCTCAAAAAACCAACAACCAAGGCAAGTCCTGCTTGTGTAAGAGGTGTGAATAGCTGCAGAATCTTTGCAAGAAGGACATCTACCGTCGCCGGAAGATACAAGACGGCCGACAGCGCAAGAGGCCACTTAATTGCTCCTAACAGGAAAGCAACCTTTTTGTGCATTGCTCATCTGCCTCTTGAGTAAAGTCGATACAGGGTTCCGAGAACGTCTGGAATGAGGTTCTGAGCAAGCGTTTTGTCTTCGACGTTCCAAGCCCCGGGCCACTCGACCTCCTTAAACTCATAATCTTTGAAGCCAGCGTGCTCTAGAAGATCACGGACAAGGCTTCGCTCATTCTCTGACCGTGTAAACAGCACAAAGGACCGAGTTGACGATACCGACGGTTTAAGAAAGCTATCGCCGCCGAGGAGATCGTCGACATACAAAACTCTCTGAGCCCCTAAGATTTTTTCTAGTCCCCTGTGAACAGCGGTTTTACTGAGAGCGCTACTCGTCTCCTCAAAGAAGGAGTAGATTTGGGCGATGCCATCGCCCTCCAACCTACGAAGTTTTCGGTACCCCTTTTTGCCCTTTGACCACCTTTCGTCAAAAGCCTGGAGAAGCTTGATTGCACCAAAGACAGCCAGCGCAAATTTCATACTGTCAGTTAAGTCCACCAGGTAATTGGTATAACTTGCCGAGACGAGTGTGATGCCACCAAGGGCACTCTGCAGAAAAACAAAGATTCGATTGATCGGCGGGCTCTTCGCAGCCCGGGTAGAAAAGGCCAAGTACAGAAGCCAAATCGAGACCAAGTTCAAGCCAAACAGAATCCAAGATGGCGTAACCCGAAGGTAAGTGTCGTTCATCGCGTCATCTAAGGCCGTTGCCAAGATCTCGCCATCATCGACGATGGCCTTAATACCGGTCGGTTTGATTTGTCCTATTCCTGGTGCAGAGACGCCTAACACGACGATCCCTTGTTTGAGGGAACTTTTTTGCGTTTCTGACAATTTGTCAAGGTAGAGATCGCTGAAAGAAATGCGCTGATAGCCATCTTTCTTGTTGCGCCAGTTCAAGGCATAGCGCTCTGGTAACTCTTTGGTTTCAATACCTCCAGCGGTGAGCGTGCTCTGCGCAATTGAGGGGATGCGAAAGCCTCCCTCAGCCCACCAGTATGGATAGCGGCGAACAATGCCATCGGAATCAGGAAGCTGATTTGCGATCCCGAGTCTGTCATGCATGGCTGGAAAGAGTGGCACGATGACTGCGATGGTTTTGTCGTCGCTCCCGGGACTAACTTCCGCGTTTGGAAGCATCGAGACTTTTATCTCACTTAGCGCATCGTTTTCTTTCGCCAGCCGAATCAGGGGGAAGCCAGCGGGGCGAAATATTTCGGCGGTTGCAGCCATTGCAGCATCGGCACTTGGATTCCGTTTATCGGGTTCAGCAAGAAGAACGCTGAAAAGAACAGCCTTAACTCCCAAGCTGTCCAACTTCTCAAGTCCTGAGGCCAAGACATCTCTGCTCCAGGGCCATCGACCGTGTGTTTCAGATAGAGACGCTATCGATCTTTCGTCTACATCAAGTATGACAATCCTAGGGTCTGCCTGCGGGCTCGAAAATCTAACCTTCAAAATTGCATCGTGGGACGCTTTTGTTGTGTCGTCTGCCCCGATTGATCCTAGGTAACCATAGAGTGCCCAAGCGGACGCCAGTACTGCAGCTATCAATATGCTTTTATCACCGGTTCGTCTGAGGAAATGAGAGACCCAGGTGAGAAGGAGGTCACGGTAGGTGAAGAGCAAAGCCACCCAGCGTCCTAGGAACGCCAACTTACCTTTGGCTAGATCCTTGATAGTGTCAAGGAGAGCGTCTACAAGTTTTTCCAATTGTCTAGAAAACTCCTCTTGATCATCGGATGGGCGATATCGGCGCCCAGGCAAGAACATCTAAAAGCGTGGCAATTGAGGCGATCAGGACAAAGCCCCCGGAGACATTTGTGTCGACAATGCAACCCTTGGAGACTTTGAGGTTAGGGCTATTCCTGGAACTTTTTTGCTAAAAGACTTGAAAAACTGTAGCTGTTAATGTTAAGCTTGTCTAGGACACGTTTATACCAACCCCTAAACGTTTCAACCTTCTAAGGGAAAAGACTCTTTCCAGATGACGAAGACGATCGCTCCAAGTCTGCCCGGAATGGACAGCACCAGCGTGTCTCCGATGCCCGTTTTGGCAGTTTTGGCTTTGTTTTTAGTCGCTACGTGCCAAGAGTCACTTGCACAGGAGACAACGGTCGCGGTGGATCTCAAGGCGTCAGCGGATCCTGCCTCAAAATCTCTCGGTAACTTGCCTGCAAAGACCCCTCTAAAGATTCTGAGGCGTGAGGGCTTCTGGATCGAAGTGGAGTCAAAGGGTGTGCGCGGCTGGATCAAAGCGTCGACAGCCACAATGGGGAGTGCCCAGTCGGGCTTGTCAGGCCTTGCTTCTGGGCGGGAGGGGAAGGGAAATATCGTCTCTACTTCGGCTGCGCGGGGTTTGTCATCAAAGGAACTAGTTGCAGCGAAGCCCGATTTTAATCAGGTCGATGAACTTCAGCGTATCTCGGTTGATTCACCGGCTGCTGAGGCATTCGCATCCGCTGGTAAGTTGGGGAAAAGAAGCGTTGCGCTCTTGGCGGCTCCTGCCAAGGCAAGTGAGCCGGGCCCCGCAGCCAAATTGAAAAAACAATCAAAAGCAGCAAAAGACGAGGACGACGATGATTAGAGCCATCCCCCATGCCCTTTTTTGTCTTCTTCTTTCGATCTGTTTTATGCCCTCTGCGGGAAACGCTCAAGGGCTCCAGTTGGATATGGGGGGTGCCACGCTTCGAATGGAACCAGAGTCAGCCAAGGAGGAGGCTGATTTGGGGAGGTTGGTCGCCGGCCAATTATTGGGCGCGGCAAAATTGGTTCAGAAACCCGAGCTTCAGAGGTACGTGAACTTAGTTGGGCGTCGAGTTGCTGACCAATCGGAGCGCAAAGACCTACAGTGGTCCTTCGGTGTGATCGACTCCACGGCGGTCAATGCATTCGCCGCTCCCGGAGGGAGAGTCTTGGTGACGACCGCCCTACTTGAAAGGCTCGAGACAGAGGACGAGCTTGCTGCTGTTTTGGCGCATGAGGTTGCTCATGTGGTTCGCAAGCACCATTACAGAGTGATCAGAAAGCAAAAGATGCTTGAGTTTGGCTCTCAAGCGGTCGCCATTAATGATGACGCTGGTATGGCCGCGAAGCTCAGCGGCATGGTTGCGCAGATCCTTGCTCGTGGGCTTGATCAGGCTTCCGAATTTGAAGCAGACCGGGATGGAATGGTTTACGCAGCCAGGGCTGGCTACGATGCCTCTGCGCTTATTCGGGTCATGGAAAAACTTGCTTCTCTCACAAAGAAGGATGAGTCCGCCGACTTACTTCTTTCCACCCATCCGTCGCCCGAGTCTCGTCGAATCGCGATGGCACGGCAGGTCAGTGCGGATCTAGAGAAAGCCGCTGTTGCGAGTGGTGCGTCTAGTCGTTATCGCCAGTACATTAGGTAATTTAGAGATCAAAACGGAGGTTTCAATGAAGCGAATAACTCTCGGTTTTATGGGGTTTGTGGTCCTATGCTCGTCTGCATTCGCCGCAAGCGTGAGAACAACTTTTGAAGTCGGTTACGAAACAGGCTTTTTTTCAAACTCACCTAACGAAGAAACACGAAAAAAAATTCTTCCCATGGCAAAGGCTGAAATTTGGAAGAGTTACGTGGGTCGTCAGGACACCTCAACGATTCGGATGATTGATACGAAGAAAGAAGAGATCCAGAAGCGACTAGATGAGATTGTGACCAACGTCGAATTTATTGATGAGAGCATTGACAAGAATGCGCGAAAAATGAAGTTTGTAGTCAGGGCTGTCGTGAATGACAACGTTCTTGCCACGATACTCTCTGCTGGTGGTGCGAAGTCTGGCGAGGGAAGCGCTTTTGGCTTCTTGATACTTCCTCGCATTCAGGCTGAGGCGAAAAGCTTCGATGCAACAGTTGTCAAAAAGGCCAGCGCGACTACGAGTTTGGTTACCGAGAAGATTGAAGCAGAGCAGGTTAAAGAGACGGATGGAGGGGCCTCCGAGAGAGGCCTTCAGGGCGATCAAGTAACAATGGCAGCAAAGGCAAAAACTTCGGGCTCGACGACTCGAAAGGCTCAGAAAGTAAAGTGGGCGCTGGGTGACGCGAAGGATGTCGACTCGAACATATCAAAGTACTTAACTGAAGCTGGGTACGAACCTGCCTCTTACGCCGATGTTGCTGCTGAGTGTGGCAGTGTGAAAACAGCAGAGGTTCGCTCGGATTTGCTCGCTTCGGAGACCGCTGAGTTGTCTGATGACGTGCGAAAGCTTGTTTTTGATGCTATGCGAAAATGTGAACAGAAGTTTTTCGCAATTGGAACCCTGGATTTTGACAGCATCGAGCAAGACAGAAACAGCGGTGGAGTTCGAGCTCGTGCGGTGGTTAACGTTCAAGTCTACGAGTTAAGCCGTAAGATTCCCAGAAAGGTTGCTTCCGTTGGCCCCGTTGACTACTACGGTGTTGGGCCCCGGGAAGACGGTGCCCGGTCAGACGCTTTGAAGCAGTCGGCGAAAGAGGCGGCTCTCCAAATCGTCAACCAACTGAGATCAAAGAACCTTAACTGAGGAGTTCGACTATGTTCTTGGTGCTCACCCGGTTAAATTTCATACCGACCTTCAGAAAAGTTATCTGCGCGCTATCGCTAGCGTTGTTTTTGCCAGCCCTGCCGACTTACGCTCAATCCATACAAGTGGTCTCTGTAACGGCGAGTGGTTTTGGAAAAACAGAGGCTGAGGCCCTAACGGATGCTGTGGTCAACGGAATTGCTCAGGTAAACGGAGAGGCAGTTGCGTCCTCCTTCCGTATGACCACTACAGCAACTTCAAAGTCGACGGGCGGGGGCGGCTCGTCTGAGATGTCAAGGAATATCGAGGAGAACATCTCTCGCAAGACCAAGGGGGTCGTTAAGTCGTGGAGAAAGGTGTCCGCAGAGCTGGCTCCATCGGGTGATTACGCGGCGTCGGCCGTCGTTGATGTGTTTGTTTTGAAACGGTCCGAGCAACTGAAACGGATCAAGCTTGCTGTCGTGTCGGCGCGATCTGGTGATCCTCGTTACAGCATTCTTTTGAGTGAAGAGTTGGTCAAGAACCTTACCACCAGTCGTAAATTTGCCTTGATGGACAGGAAGAACAATTCTGAGATTGAGGCTCAATTGGGACGGATTAGGAAGTCCGGGTCTCTAGAGGATTCGGTGAGATTGTCCGCCGAGGTCGCACCGGATTTTATTGCTGTCGTAACGACAACAATGACGAAGCGCCAAGACGGTAGAGAGACGGCTTTCGGCGCACTCGAAATTATTGATTACTCGACTCGACAAGTGAAGTTTTCTGAGAAGAAGAGTATTCCGCTTAAGGCGGGTGATGAAACCTCAAACCAGCGTCGGGTCGCGTCTTTGGCTAAAGGACTTTCTAGGGCGGTGATTCAGACCGTATATCCTCCCGTCGTTATTGGAGAAGACAGTGGCTTTATCACGGTAGGGCAGGGCTCTGATTTTTTCAACGTCGGAGATAAGTTGGTGGTGAAAAAAATGGGCGCAACTCTCAGAGATCCTCACACTGGGGAGTATCTCAGTCAGGATCACGCTGACGTGGGCTCTGCCGTAGTAACGTACGTCGATGCTCGAATCGCTCGCGCTAAGCTATCTAGCCCGCTGGTTTTTGATCCCCGGCTGCTTGCTAAACAGGGGTTTCAGGTGGCACGCTCGGGCGAGACAAGTGGTGACGTCTTCGGCGGGCTTGGGGTCTTCGCCGAGGGGGGTAAGGAAACAGCTGGTGGAAAAAGGCCGGGCAAGCTTTTCGCCACTGGTGGTGACGACGATGATGATTGACAAACAGGTTGGCGGAATTATTACTTTTATAGGGAGCTTGATGATGAAGAAACTCTATGTGGCTGGGTTCATTGCCTTGATGTTCGGAGCGTCAAATGTGTTTGCTCAGGCTGAGGGAGAGCCGATCAAGGCGGCGGACGAGGTACCGCTCGGTGGCTTTGCAGGCTGCTCGCTCGCACCGCCCAAGGATGGCTGTGATGCAAGGATTAAGTGCACTGGTGTCGGAAATATATTTGCTAACACTGCCATTGACCAACAGTTGGCGACAAAAGAAGCAACCAATAAGGCACGAAGTGAACTTGCGAAGTTCTACTCGACAAAGCAAAAAGCCAAAGAGGCTTTGGCAAATGCCAGTAAATCTATGATGGCTACAAATGCCGATGGGACGGCCTCCAGTAGCACTGTGGCAGAGAGGATGATGGCGAGTATTGACGAGACAAGTGCAGAGGCTGTTCTCTCAGGTGTTCAGGTGCTAGGTCGTCAAGTGGATGCTCAACAGCGCACGGTAACTGTGAAGATCGGTGTGAGTTGCAAAAGCCAGGCGGCTGCTGCAAAGTCTCAAGCAGGTGCGGCGCGCTCGGCAACCCCGTCTTCTGGGGCCGGTGCCGCTAGCCCGCCTGTGGCAAGAGGCGCTGAGGGACAGACCCTTCAGCAACGTGAACTGAAGAGTTTTGAGCAGCGCCGCAAGAATGCGGATGACTTCTAATTTTCGAGTTAGGGGTAAGGCGCTTTTCCTAGCGCCTTTTTTTCTGCTTTTTTTCAGCGCATCCTCACTCGCCTTCTCCATTACAGATGTCGCATGTCAAACCAGCGGGTATCAGGAATATAAGCGGGGGCTGCTTAGAGAATTGTCATCACCGAATGGAGATAGCACCTTGATATTCAAGGTCGCACCGAGCGATTTTCGAAAGGACGATCTAAGAGGACAGGAGGTCTCCACTGTAGCGCGCGCGATGGCTTTGGGGGGATTCGTAACGAAGATCGAGAAGACGCGACCCGCGCCAGGCCCTGGTTACGGAATCTCGGTGGAGGGGTTACAGTCGGCCCGGCTTAGTTGTGGCAAAGAGAGCTTTTTTGTTTACTGGGTTCAAAGTTCGCGAATCAAGTGGGAGTTGAGAAAAGAAGGGGATGGGACCGTTGGAACTCTGCAGGAGGTAAGAAGGATCATGGATGGGCAAGCACCGCTTGGCTCGGGTCAACCGTTTGCTCCCTCTCAGACCAGTCGGCCATCCTCTGGGCAAGTGCCAATATTCACTGACAGCCAATAAGGGAGTAGATATGTTGAGAGCCAAAATCGTTTTGACCGCCATGAGCGTTACGTTAATGGGAGTCCATGCTCCGGCAAATGCTTTTCTTGATAAGTTGAAGGGGATTGCCGACAAGATGCAACAGGGCGGCGGTCAGCAAAGCGGTTCGGCGCCAAACCCCAGAGGTGCCTCTAATTCAGCTGCTGGAGATACTTTCAACGCCACTTGTCGACAAGTTTTGGGAGCACCCTACAAGCAAAAGACCCTAGATTCTGCTCCTGATGCCGTTGTATCGAAATACTTCACCGTGTCCGCAGACACCGAGGTTAAGCTCTCCCAGGGAATCAACAGGGGCTTTAAGGGAAGTTTTGTCAGTATCAGGGAACACATTCCTGACATTCATGATACGAATGTTCGCGATCTTGCGGAGGCATTCAATTCCAATCCCTCCCTTACGACCCTCGCTCAGGTCATTCGCTACGCTGAAAGTGGTGATGGTTATAGAGATGGTGACAAGCCATCTGAGAAGACCGAGGCCCAGACTTTGCTGGCAATGACGCTGATGCAATACCCCGAATTAGCGAAGGATAAAACCGCTGCTTATCAGCTTCTCAGGCAATCAAGTCTTGATAACTCCGGGCTTGGCCTTGCTCTGATCGCTCGCACTCACTTGTTCGGTGATTACGCGCAACAGAATATAAACACCTTTTCAAACTATATCGGCCGAGCCAGTGGGCAGTATCCAGTTAAATTGGCGGATCAAACTATTTTTTATGCACTCAATAAGATTCCGAATTGGCAGTACCGACAACAGTATCTGGATCTTCTCCGGCAGAGTCAGGAGATGACCAAGGACTTTGAGCGGCAACGAGCCGCAGCGAAGACTTCCGACACAAATAAGCGTGCGCTTGTTCTTATGCAAGAGGGGCGAAAGATCGATGAGTTAACGCTGGAAGCTCTTGGTGCGGGTCCTCGAATGGCCGAGATTCGAGCCAAGGCAGAAATGCTAAAAAAAGAGGGGTCGGGAGAAGCCAACCTTATCGAGGTGGCGGCCAATCAGTCAGAGTCCTTCAAGTCAGAGGTCAATGCATTGCTTGCTAAGTCGCCTCAATTGGATGAGCAATCGAAAAAGAAGCTTGCAGAGGCAAACCGGCGCATGGTTGAGAATCTGAATGGATTAAAGGCAATAACTGTTGAAGTTGCACTTAAGTTTTTCTCAGGTGATATAGGTGGAACGATGGAGTCAGGGGAGCATATTAATCGTTATTTTCGGAATGCATGCAGCGTTGGTCGTCGCCAAGTTGAGTTAGCGACTCAAGCGGGAGTGCCGGCACCGCAACTGCCACCCGCATCACTGGCCAAGGAACTCTGATGAACCACCTTAGACGTGGCGTTGTATCTCTCTTGTCTCTGAGCGGCGGTGCCGCCGTTTTCCCCCTCAGTGCTTTTGCTCAAAGCAACGTTAGTGGGGTGAGATCTCCCAGAGCGGATCAAGTAATGTGGGGTGGCATGGGATTCTCTGTCCCGAACGCCGACGTGTTGCGCCATTTCCCAATGGTTTCAGCCGCACTCGCTGGGGTCGGCGGGCAGGGGAAATTGGCCATGGCATTCGGGGAGAAACTAGGTAAAAGTTATCCAGGGGGGGTGACAGAGAGTCCTTCGAAGTTGCTTGACGCCAATTCGGATCCCGCTCTTTTGTTCTCCGTCTCCCTGGATTTCGAGCAAATGATTCTTGTACCGAATGACGGTGGGAGTAGCGAATTTCAGTTGTCTTTTGTGTACGCATTGGCACAGGTTCTTTACCTTGATTTACCCAGAAGTGGGGGCTCGGATGGAGATCTGAGGGTTCTTTACAGCTTTCCATTTCGTGTTCAGTCCGGCGAAACGCCCAGGATCGGTAGCAATCAGGATCGGGTTGCAAACTTTAAGAAACTATTGTTCGACCTTGACAATTCTCTGCTTAATGTCTTCGACAAGAAGGTGGCCACTAAGAAGTTCAGAGAGGCACGTCTCCCTAAACGTCTTAAGGTGATGTCTGTAACGGTCACCCCAGAAGCAGAGTCATCGATCAAGGAACTCGGCTTATCTAATTCATTGGGTGCGCAGTTTTTTGGTCAGGCGATCACTGCATCCTTGGCTGAGAAAGGAGATCTGTCTGTGCTCCCTTATTCTCAGAATGACGTGCTCAACGGTGCGCTCGCATCTCGGTTCAACCAGTTTCCAAACATCGGAAAGATTTTCAACAGATTGAACGACCCACTTGAGAATAATTTCTCAATTGATTTAACTATTCATCGAGTACTAAGAAAATCGAACGGCTCTAATGTTAGCAACATCCTCTATGCGCGGGGGATTTCAATTTTTGTGAAACTTACAGAGGTCCGTGGAAAAAAGGTAGTTTTTGACAAGAAGATTTTATTGGTTGAAAACAACGAACTGCCTAAAGCCATGTTTGATCGTTTAAAGGATTACGACCTAAGGTACCTTGTTCAAATTAGCATTAAGTTATTTGATTTGTTTGCCGATGCCGTACTGTCTGAGAACGTGGAAAAGCTCAAGTTGGTGGGTTTGGATCCTTCTACAGATATATCTGATGTTAAGGCTCTCAAAGAAGTTTTAATATCGTGTCGATATTAGGTTATTAGGAGATCTAATGTTTAAGTTAATTGGAATAGTCGTTGTTGTTGCAGTCTTTGTTCTTGGTTTTGATGCGATCAGGAAGTGGTATGTGGGTGACGCCACACCCCAAGAGACTGTTTCTGAGGTCAGAAAGGTTGTTGGTGAAAAAATAGGCGGTGAGGGGGCTGCTGACAATAATTCGAGCAAGTCCAGAGACGGTTCTGAGGGTCGTCCGCAGCCAGCCGCTCCCGCAAAACAGGGGATGGATACGGACGAGATGCTCCGTAAACTAATGGAAAAAAACTAGTTAAGAGCTTCTCAAGCCAAGTTTTTAGGTGACCGAATTGCAAGGGAGCTATACATGGCTCGTGGTATAATTGTTCTTACTGCAGTCGTGTGCTTGGTCGGCTGTGACCAGATCATCGCGAGATTGTCTGCAACTAAAGCATCAGATTCTGCACCCACTTCTCCTTCGATGGCGCCGCCAATTAGTGAGACTGGGCCGGTCAGGCAGTCTGCCGACTCGGGTACTCCCCTGAATTCGGAGAGCAACGCCACACGGTCCGAGTCGAAGAGCAATATTCGATCTGATAAGGTGCCTCGAGCGTCTGACTTGGCTCTCCCGGAGTCTCTCTCTAGTACGCTGACCGGTGGCAGAAGTTTTTCAAGTGGTGCCGAAATGTTAAGAAGCACTGATTCTAGTGGATTGAGCCTAAGCATTAATGTTGAGGGCTCGAACTCTTCTATTCGTCTTGATTCTGATACGACGTTGATTCGTGCCGATAGATTGGTTAACGATTAATTTTACACAGGAACCTTAAACATGAAGGAAAAAGTAAAAAACATTATTTCCAATATAGGCGGTCAGATCGCTAAGTACAGCCCATTGGTTAGCTCTACGGGTTACGTTATCAGCAAACTCGAGGTCAAGCTTTTATTCGGTATTTTGCCTAGCGTGACACCACATATTTCCAAGGTGTCTGAGCCGGATATCGGTCAGATGATCAGTTTTCTGAAGATGGGAAGTGGACAAACAGCAACTCTTGTGAATGACGCCGACAATCTAGTGCGGAAGCTAGAGGAAATAGAGCAAAAGATTGAGGAGATGAAGGTCCGTGCCCAACAGGCAAGGGTCGGTGCTGAGCAGGCGGTCGCAGCTATGGGTGAAATTGCAACTTCGATACAACAAAGGGGGCCTTCGGCAATTTTGGAGTCGCCTGAGTATAGGGCCTTGCTCCAAGAGGCCATTCTTTTACTTTCATCCAAAGTCAAAAGCCCCGTTTTGTCGAAACTGTTGTCCTTTGTCGCGGGATCAGTCGGCGGTGAGTCTCTCACACTAAAGGGTTACGAAATGAGGGATTTTTCAATTGATTTGGGGGTGCTCCCGTCGGTTTCATTCTCTCTAACCAAGATCTGACACTCTAACAATCCTAAATTTTTTCCACGGGAGGCGCAAATGCAGGGATTTTTTTTGACTTTAGTAATACTGATTCAATTTTTTTTGACACCCCGCGGCTTTGCCAATGAGGTCGGGGACAGAAATTGGGTGAATGAGCCTAAGGCTCCCCCTGTCTTTGTTAGTAAATCAGGTACGCGTTACTGGTCTTGTGACGGCATGGTCAGTCCAAAGCTTATTCAGATAGCCCATGACGAGATGTCTCAAATTGCTTCTTCGGAGAAGCTACAGGCGCCCGACAGAAAGTTGTGTGCGTGGAAGCGGGGGAAGTTTAATTTCGGCGGAAATTCTATTGATACTTATGAGATCCAATTTTTCGTGGACCGTAATTCGTATCAATCTTGCACAGTGATGGATAACTGCCAAGAATTTCGCACTCTAACGTTCAAGGCAGTTAATGGAGAGGTATACCGACAATACTTGCTCACTTCCGCCCCCAGGAAGCTAAACAAGATGGTTTGTGTTTCGATGCAAGGTAAGGTCGTTAACTTTAATGGCGGGTGTTGAACGTTCGTAGATCCAAGGGTGAGTCGCGCCCCCGAGAATGGTCTAACTCCTCGGGGGTCAGCGATAAAAAGGTACTACTGAATCACCCGCATCAACTCACGCTTGCCGCCTTTGTAGGTGTATAGCGTGAGGGTACCGCCGTTGATGTCGCCATTCTTATCGAATGAAATGGGCCCTGTGACGCCGTCGTACTTGA
>Ga0169931_10007359_pt1 | contig 16327 bp, 16 predicted proteins | sample Kivu_15m_20L_FD_129675 | JGI IMG/M metagenome (GOLD analysis project Ga0169931, IMG submission 129675) | Freshwater microbial communities from Lake Kivu, Western Province, Rwanda to study Microbial Dark Matter (Phase II) - Kivu_15m_20L... | ecosystem: Environmental > Aquatic > Freshwater > Lake...
ACAGACCCGTCAGACCAATGGCTTCCTCGAAGCAATCAATGGGCTGTTCCAAGCCGCCAAACGGCGAGCCCGCGGCTTCGGCAACTTCGACACGATCAGGACCGTCATCTTCCTGATCGCCGGCAAGCTCGACTTCGCCGCCGTCAACCCTCATGCCCGGTAACCCACACAAAATTCAGTTGAGCCAAAAAAGAAAACCCCGCGCGAGCGCGGGGTTTGGACTTCTGTCACCCGACCTTAGCCGGGTTGGACTTCACTCTCGCTCAAATGCCAGGTCAGAAGCTGTGGGCGAGACCGATACGATAGTTGGCCTTCGCATTGGAGGCCTTACCCAAGTCGGCGTAAGCGCGGGTGCGCTTGCTCAGCGCGTAGTCGGCACCAATGGCAGCCACATTGTTCGTTGCGTTCTGGTAAGCCGCCTTCAGGGTGATGGCAGCCATGGGCACGCGTACACCCACAGTGGTCTTCGATCCGGCAGCCCCATCTTTGCCCGAAACGGCCATCACTCGCGCTACCTTAAGATCGTAAGAGAATGCGAACTCCTTGTCAGTCGCACCCTTGGCGCCGGCCGCGCTCGGATGTTTCTCTTGGGCGATGGTCAGTGCAATCGGACCCATCGCGTAGGATGCACGGAAGTAAGTGCCTTCGTTTATCGCGTTGTCATTGTTGGCCGTCATCCCAACAATGGCAGTGAAGCCCGAGATGGACGGAGTGGTATACCACATCGTGCGGTCGTTACGGAAACCGACCGCACCCGACCAACCGTAATTGCCCGCGCTGCCGTAGGCGCCAAACGCATCAAAACCAGCCGCAGAAGCCATGCCCTCACGGCCGAAGGCGATGCGTCCGAACCCACCGCCAACGCTGATTTGGGCGTTCTGAACGAGCCTTGAGTCAGTGTTGTCGTTGCGCCCCGTCATGCCGTCGATGCGGGTGTTCAGACGGAAGCCAGCGGACAGACCACCACCCAGATCTTCCGTGCCCGTGAAGGTCAGGTTGGTGGCGTTGCCGTCGCCTTTAGTCAGCTGCGCGTCCGAAGCGCCGTTCTTCTCGAATGCGACGCCCAAGCCACCCGACAGGGTCACTTGCGCCAGCGCCACACCCGAGGCTGCCAGAGCGGCCAGTGCAATCAGGGATTTCTTCATGTCAAAGTTCTCCAGGTTGAGGACAAAGGCTCTTTCTGCGGAGCTGTGGCCGTTGCAAGAGGCTTGCGTGGGCTTGCCAGCCCCGGCACCCAGCCCGTGGATCGAGCTGAACGAACTCCCTTGCGGGAAGTTGGGCGTATTTCACCAGCGCCGGCCGGCCCTGCCTAGGTTTGGGGCGTTCGGCAGGGGCTTTGTGTTGCATGGCTGCAACGCTGGGGTGGCCCGCCGGGCCGGGCGGGCGGGCCTGCGACGGGCTTGCGGGCTGGGGTAAGCTCCCGCGCATGTCGAACGCCGCACCGCCCACCCGCCCCTTGTTGTCCGCCCTTGACCACTGGCTGGCCGCCGCCGACGGCGCCTTGCGCACGCTGGCCGGCGCCTCGCACGCCGGCCGGCCCGAGCCCGCGCCGCCTGCCGACGGCCCACAGGCCAGCGACGCGGCGGCGCCGGCGGCGCCGGCGGCACTCAGCGAGGCCGAGCGCCGCCTGGCCGGCGCCTTGATGCGCGTGAACCACGTGGGCGAGGTGTGCGCCCAGGCCCTGTACCAGGCCCAGGCGCTGACGGCGCGCAGCCCGGCCCTGCGCGAGCAGATGCTGGCCGCCGCGCGCGAGGAGACCGACCACCTGGCCTGGACCCAGGGCCGCCTGGCCGCGCTCGGCGCCCGGCCCAGCCTGTTGAACCCGGTCTGGTACGGCGGCGCCTTCGCCATCGGCCTCGCGGCCGGGCGGCTGGGCGACGCGCGCAGCCTGGGCTTCGTCGTCGAGACCGAGCGCCAGGTCGAGCAGCACCTGGCCGGCCACCTGGAGCGCCTGCCCGAGGCGGACATGGCCTCACGCGCCGTGGTGGCCCAGATGAAGGCCGACGAAGCCCGCCACGCCGACGAGGCCCTGACCGCCGGCGCCGTGCCGCTGCCCGCGCCCGTGCAGGGCCTGATGCGGCTGGCCGCGAAGGTGATGACGACGGTGGCGCACCGGGTTTGAGCCTGCGGCCGGGCGCCAGCCGTGCGGGAACACGCAAGGCCCGCCATGGGGTCGGCGCAGGGCCGGGCGATGCCCGGCCCTGGCGGGCACTCAATTCCCTTCGAGGACGGCCTGCAGAGTGGGTGCGTCCAGCACGCGGTCGGCCCAGAGGTCGAGCTGGTCCGGTGTGGCCTGCCCGAGCCGGGCGAGCGCTTCCGCAGACAGCGGACCGAAGCGGCGGGTGAGCTGGCGCGCGAGGGTCCGGGCCTGGCCTTGGCCGATGCCTTGCTCGATCCCTTTCTCTATCCCCTTCTCGATCCCTTTCTCGATCCCTTTCTCGATCCCTTTCTCGATCCCTTTCTCGATCCCTTTCTCGATCCCTTTCTCGATCCCTTTTTCGAAGCCCCTGGCCATACCCCTGGCCATGCCCTTGCGCAAACCGTCGGCGATGGCAAGGCGTTCGACGCTCGTGACGTATCTCATGCCGGCCTTCCTTTCATGTTCTCCGATATCTTGCCAGAGCTGGTGCTCGTACGGTGGGGGCAGGTGCAGCATCCAGTCGAGCACGGCGAAGAGGTCGACGACGCGCTGGCGGCTCCAGCCCTGGCGGTACAACATCTGGATGAGCTGCCACTTGGCGGCGTAGCGCCTCGCCGCCTGGCCCCGGGTGCGCAGGGTCAGCAGGTGCGCGGCTGTCAGCAGCGCGAAGGGGTTGGCCTCCTGCTGCAGTTCGTCGAGCCGGTGCTCGTGGTCGAGCAGCTTGGCCGTGGGGAAGCGCATGAGGTGCTCGCAGCCCAGCGTCTGGATGCGGTACTCGGCCGGGCGCCACCCGGGGTGCTCGTCGGCGAGGACGGCGAAGCTGGCCACCGCGTGGCCCCAACGGTCGAGCAGGCGGTGGTGGTAGGTGAACATGCGGCGCGCGAAGTCATCGTCGCGCTGGGTCTGCACTTCCACGTGCACGAAGAGCAGGCGCGTGGCGGCGTCCACCCCGGTGACACGTGCCAGCACGTCGACGAAACGCTTGCCGCTGGCCGCATCCCGCACCACCTGGCGCAGTTCCTTGTCCAGGAAGTCGTGCCCTCGGGACCAGTCGATGGCCGCATGCGCGGCCGGGAAGAAGAAGGCCAGGAACTCGGGAAAGGCCCCCATGATGGCCTGCTTCCAGGGGTTGTCGTGGTCGTCGCGGGCGGGCGGTTTGCCGGGCCTTGGAGGCCTGTCCGTGGCTGCGGTGCGGCGGCGGGGCATGGGCGCCACTCTAGGCAGGCTGCCCAGGCGGCGCATCCCTCTGACGGGTGAACCCGGATGAGGGAGGGCGCTGGGGTCCCCGGCCGAAACCTCGTTCGCGCCGGGCCTCAGCCTCTCAGCACCAGGCCTCGGCCGGTGTGCGCAGGAAGGTCTCGAGGTCGACCCCGCCCGGGCCGACGACGATGCCGGGCTCGGTGCCGTAGGTGCGCGCGAAGCGCGCGAGCGCGCTGGCCGCGCCGCGCGGGCGGCTGCTCTTCACCTCCAGCGGGACGACGCGCGGCCCGCGGCGCAGGACGAAATCGACCTCGTCGCCACCCTCGCGCCACCAGGTCACCTCCAGACCCGGCGGCGCGGTGTTGACCAGGTGCGCGCCGACCGCGGATTCGACCAGCCGCCCCCAGGTGGTCGGGTCGGCCCGGGCTTGGTCCAGGGTCAGCGGCAACTGGGCGCTGACGAGGGCGTTGTTCAGCGCCAGCAGCTTGGGGCTGGCCGCGCGGGCGCGCGCCGCGTCGCCGGCGAACTTGTCCAGGCCGGCCAGCAACCAGGCGCCGCCCAGCAACCGCAGGTAGTGCGCGAGCGTGGTGGTGTTGCCGGCCTCCTGCAACTGGCCGGTCATCTTCTGGTAGGACAGCACCTGGCCCGAGCACAGGCAGCCCAGCACGAACAGCCGCCGCAGCAGCGCCGGCTTGTCGATGCGCGCCAGCTGCAGCACGTCACGCGAGAGGGTGGGCTCGACGATGGCGTCGAGCACGTGGCTGCGCCAGCGGAACTCGTCGTCGACCAGCACCGCCGCGCCCGGGTAGCCGCCGAACCAGACGTAGCGCTCCACGTCCCAGCCGAAGGCGCGCTGCATCTCGTCGAAAGACCAGTGCGGCACGCGGATCAGCTCGAAGCGGCCGGCCAGGCTTTCCGCCAGGCCCTGCTGCATCAGGAATTGCGAGGAGCCCAGCAGCACGGCGTGCAGGGGCAGGCCGGCATGGCCGTCCTCGTCCCACAGGCGCTTGACCACCTCGGACCAGCGCGGCACCTTGTGCACCTCGTCGAGCACCAGCACCGCCGGCCCGCGGGCGGCAAGACGGCGGGCCAGCGCCCACTGCTGCAGCACCCAGTCGGCGTCGGGCGCGGCGGGCAGGTCTGCGGTTGCGTAGTGCGAGGGGGCGTCGAGGCGCGCGAGCGCCTGGCGGGTCAGCGTGGTCTTGCCCACCTGGCGCGGCCCGGCCAGGATCTGGAGGAAGCGGCGCGGCTCGCCCAGGCGCCGGGCCAGCACGGCGACTTGGGGGCGTTCGATACGCAGCGGGAGCATCAGGGAATTTTACTCAACATACTGAGCAAATTTGCTCTGCATGTTGAGTAATTCGGCGACTTCGCCTCGCCGTCTTCCCTCGCCGTCTTAAATGGGTCGTCAGCCCTCCACCACCTCGAAGCTGGTCGTCACCTCGGCGGTCTTGGACAGCATGATGGTGGCCGAGCAGTACTTGTCGTGCGACATCGCGATGGCGCGCTCCACGGCGGCGGGCGGCACGGCCTTGCCGGTGACGGTGAAGTGCAGGTGGATCTTGGTGAAGACCTTGGGGTCGGTGGCGGCGCGCTCGGCCTGCAGGCGCACCTGGCAGCCGCTGACGGCGTGGCGGCCGCGCTTCAGGATCAGCACGACGTCGTAGGCGGTGCAGCCGCCGGCGCCGGCCAGCAGCGTCTCCATCGGCCGCGGGGCGAGGTTGCGGCCGCCGCCGTCGGGCGCGCCGTCCATGGTGAGGAAGTGGCCGCTGCCGGTCTCGGCGGCAAAGCCCATGCCGGTGGACGGCATCCAGTGCACGGTGCATTCCATGGTGCGTTCGGGTGCGCAGGGCGCACCGGGGTGGGGAGAGGGACGCGGATTCTCGCGTCCCTGGCGGCGAATGACCTGGCACGGATGCTGCTTCAGGTCGGGTGCGAGTGTGTGTCATCTCGGCGCACGTGGCCCGGGATTGACCTGGATCGAATCGGCTGCAAGGGCCCCGCTGCTAGACTTCGGGGCATTGCGGCAGGGGTCGGACAGGCCGATCTGGCGTCCGGGCGCTGCCTCTGGTTGTCTCCTCCACCTCCTTCAAGGTGGTTCGACCCGGAGCCTTTGCGGGCTCCGGGTCTTTTTTCGTGCTTGCGCGCACCCGCGACCATGCCCCGAGCGTCCCACCCGGCCCGCGCAGCGGCGCCTGCACCGCGGCCCGCTGCCGCACCGGCTGCACCGCGGCCACCCAAGACCGCCGCCGACTACCTGAAGAAGATCCTGACCGCGCGCGTCTACGACGTGGCGGTGGAGTCGGCGCTCGAGCCGGCGCGCCAGCTCTCGCGCCGCCTGGGCAACACCGTGCTGCTCAAGCGCGAGGACCAGCAGCCGGTGTTCAGCTTCAAGCTGCGCGGCGCCTACAACAAGATGGCGCACCTGAGCGCGGAGGAGCGCGCGCGCGGCGTGATCTGCGCCTCGGCCGGCAACCACGCGCAGGGCGTGGCGCTGTCGGCGCGGCGCATGGGCTGCCGCGCCGTGATCGTGATGCCGGTGACGACGCCGCGCGTCAAGATCGACGCCGTGCAGGCGCGGGGCGGCGAGGTCGTGCTGCACGGCGACAGCTACTCCGACGCCTACGCCCAGGCGCTCGAGCTGCAGCGCGCGCAGGGCCTGACCTTCGTCCACCCCTTCGACGACCCGGACGTCATCGCCGGCCAGGGCACGGTGGCGATGGAGATCCTGCGCCAGCACCAGGGCCCGATCGACGCGGTCTTCGTGGCCATCGGCGGCGGCGGCCTGATCTCGGGCATCGCGGCCTATGTCAAGGCGGTGCGGCCGGAGGTGCAGGTCATCGGCGTGCAGACGGTCGATTCCGACGCGATGATGCAATCCGTGCGGCGCGGCCGGCGCGTGCAGCTCACCGACGTGGGCCTGTTCTCCGACGGCACGGCGGTCAAGCAGGTCGGGGCCGAGACCTTCCGCCTGGCGCGCGCGCTGGTGGACGACTACGTGCGCGTCGACACCGACGAGGTCTGCGCCGCGATCAAGGACGTCTTCCAGGACACGCGCAGCATCCTCGAGCCCGCGGGCGCGCTGGGCGTGGCGGCGATCAAGCAGTACGTGGCCACGCACAAGTGCAAGGGCCGCACCTTCGTGGCCATCACCTGCGGCGCGAACATGAACTTCGACCGCCTGCGCTTCGTCGCCGAGCGGGCCGAGTTCGGCGAGCAGCGCGAGGCGCTGTTCGCCGTCACCATCCCCGAGGAGCGCGGCTCCTTCCGCCGCTTCATCGAGCTCATCGGCTCCACCGGCGCGCGCCAGGTGACCGAGTTCAACTACCGTATCGCCGACGAGCGCACGGCGCAGGTCTTCGTCGGCCTGACGATCGCGCGGCGCGACGAGGCACAGCGCATCGCGCGCGCCTTCCAGCGCCAGGGCTTCGCCACCGTGGACCTGACCGACGACGACCTCGCCAAGGAGCACGTGCGGCACATGGTGGGCGGGCGCAGCGAGCTCGCGCGCGACGAGCGCCTGTTCCGCTTCACCTTCCCCGAGAGGCCGGGGGCGCTGCTGCGCTTCCTGTCGTCGATGAACCCGGGCTGGAACATCAGCCTCTTCCACTACCGCAACCAGGGCGCGGACTACGGCCGCATCCTCGTGGGCATCCAGGTGCCCGTTGAGGACAAGGCGGCCTTCGAGGACTTCCTGCGCACGCTGGCCTACCCCTGCACCGAGGCCACCGACAGCGCGGTGTACCGGCTGTTCCTGCGCTGAGCCAGACTCGGCGGCCGGCGAGTCTGGCAGCGCTCAGCGTGTCAGGGGCCCCGGCCGGCGCAGCGCGCCGGGCTCGGGGCTCGGCACGCGGCCCTCGGTCCCCAGGCTGGGCGCCAGGGTGGGGACATTGATGTCTCCTGCGGTCGCAGGCTCGGGCGCCGGCGCTGCCGTCGGGGCGAACGCAGCGCCGGTCTCGCCCCCCGGCGCGACCGGGCCGCCGGGCGCTGTCGGCCTCGGTGAGGCCGGCTGCGGGCTGGGCCCCGTTCCGGCCGGGCCGCCGGGATTGCCGCGCGCGGCCACGGGCGCGGCCGGCAGTTCGAGGGTCAGCGCCGCGGCGCCGCCTTCGGGTCCGAGCGTGGCGGAGCGCGCATCGACGCGCTGGACGATCCACTCGCCGTCCACCGGGGCACCGACGCGCAGGCTGCGTGCCGGCTTGCCGTCGACCTGCAACAGCGCGATGCCGCCGCCCGCGGGCGCGCCCGGTGCCGGGGCGACCACGCCGACGAGCTTGAAGCGCCCCTCGGACGCCGCCGCCGGGCCGGGCGCCGGGCGCGGCGCCGCAGCCGCCGTGCCCAGCACGCGGCCCAGGTCGGCCTGCGCCGCCGGGGCGCGGCCGGCCGCCAGGCCGGCCTGGGGCGTCGGCGCGCCCGGCACGAAGAGCTGGAATCCCCAGTAGACCGCGCTGGCGGCCACTGCCGCCCAGGTGAGGAAAGCCATGGCTGCTGCGCTCATCCGGGCGATTATGATGGTCTGGCACCGGTACAGGCCATCCCCTGTCCCACGCCGCCCGCAGGCCCACGCCCCGCGGCGGCCCTGTCCAGATGGAGCGCCCCTTGGACCTTGCGACCCCTTCCCACCCCTGGCGCCGGCGGCGCCGCGCTGCGCGCACCGGCGGGTGCGGTTTCACGCTGATCGAGATCATGGTCGTGCTCGTGATCATCGGCGTGCTCGCCGCGTTGATCGCGCCCAACGTGCTCGACCGCGCGGCCGACGCCCGGGTCACGGCCGCGCGCACCGACGTCAACAACCTGGTGCAGGCGCTCAAGCTGTACAAGCTCGACAACCAGCGCTTCCCCTCGTCGGAGCAGGGCCTGGAGGCCCTGGTGCGGCGCCCCGAGGGCGGCCCGGCGGCGCCGAACTGGAAGCCCTACCTGGACAAGCTGCCGGCCGACCCCTGGGGCCGGCCCTACCAGTACCTGAACCCGGGCTTGAAGGGCGAGATGGACGTCTTCAGCTTCGGTGCCGACGGGCAGCCCGGCGGCGAAGGCCGCGATGCCGACGTGGGGTCCTGGCAATAGCGCGGCGGCGCGCGCCGCGCGCAGGTCTGGCGCGCCGGTGCCGGGCCCGGCGCGCCGGCGCGGCTTCACGCTGGTGGAGTTGCTGGTCGTGGTGGCCCTCGTGGCGCTCGCCTCGGCCGCCGTCTCGCTGGCGGTGCGCGACCCCGAGGCGCGCACGCTCGAGCGCGAGGCCGCCCGCCTGGCGGTGCTGCTCGAGGCGGCGCGCGCCGAGGCCCGCGCCGCCGGTCTGGCGGTGGCCTGGGTGCCGGCGGCGGCGCAGGCGGGGGCTGCGGCCCCGGCCGACGCGGCCGAGGACTTCCGCTTCGTGGGCCTGCCGGCCCGGCTGAACCTGCCCGGGCGCTGGCTGGAGCCCGGCACGCAGGCGCAGGTGGTCGGCGCGCGCGAGGTCGTGCTCGGCCCGGAGCCGCTGATCGGCGCCCAGCGCATCGCGCTGGCGCGCGGCAGCCAGCGGCGGGTCGTGGCGACCGACGGCCTGGAGCCCTTCGCGGTCGAGGCCGGCGGCACGGGGCTTGCCGGATCGGCGCCATGAGGCGGCGCGCCACGCCGCGGCGGGCCCGGGCGGCCGCGCCGCCGGGCTTCACCCTGTTGGAGGTGCTGGTGGCCCTGGCCGTGGTGGCTGTGACGCTGGGCGCCGGCCTGCGCGCGGCCGGGGCCGTTGCCGACGGGGCGCAGCGCCTGGCCGACGTGACGGCCGCGCAGTGGTGCGCGGACAACCAGCTCGCAGAACTGCGCCTGGCCGGGGAGTTCCCGGGCGTCGGTGATGCCGACTTCCAGTGCCGCCAGCTCGGGCGCGACTACGCCGGCAGCCTGCGCACGCGCCCGACGCCCAACCCCAACTTCCGCCGTGTCGATGCCCTCGTGCGCGACGACTCCGGGCGGACGCTCGTCACGCTGACGGCGGTGCTGGGGCGGCCGTGAGGCGGCGGCACGCCGGCCGGGCCGGGCTGCGCGGGCGGCGCGCGTGGCGCGCGCGCGGTTTCACGCTCGTCGAGGTGCTGGTCGCGCTGGCGGTGCTGGCCGTGCTGTCGGGGCTGGCCTGGCGCGGCGTGGACGCGATGGTGCGCTCGCGCGAGGCGGGCGAGGCGGCGGCGCAGCGGGCGCTGCGCCTGTCCACCGCCGTGGCCCAGTGGGAGCAGGACCTGCAGGCCGTGTACCCGACAGGGCGCGTGCCGGCGCTGCGCTTCGACGGCGCGACGCTGCGGCTGACGCGCGAGGTGCCCCAGGGCGTGCAGGTCGTGGCCTGGAGCTGGCGCGGCGGCGCCTGGACGCGCTGGGCCTCGCCCGCGGCCACGCGCGACGACGAACTCCTCGCCGCCTGGCAGCGCAGCCTGCTGCTGCTGGGCGGCGAGCCCGGCACGCTGCGCCTGATCGAGGGCGTGGGCGGCGCGCGCCTGGCCTTCCATCGCGGTGGCTGGAGCAACGCCCAGTCCACCGGCGACCGCGCTGACGAGTCGGCGCCCGCCGGCCAGGAGGAGAAGCTGCCCCGGGCCGTGCGCCTGGCCATGGACCTGCCGCAGGGCGAGCTGACCCGCATCGTGCAGTTGCCGCCCCAGCCATGAGCCGGCGCCGCGACCCCCCGGCCCGAGCGGCGCAGCGCGGCGCGGCGCTGCTGCTGGCCCTCTTGCTCGTCGCGCTCGTGGCCACGCTCGCCTCGGCCATGGTCTGGCAGCAATGGCGCGCGGTCCAGGTCGAGGCCGCGGAGCGCGCGCGCGCCCAGGCCGCGTGGGTGCTGGACGGGGCGACCGACTGGTCGCGCCTGATCCTGCGCGAGGACGCGCGCACCGGCAGCATCGACCACGCCGCCGAGCCCTGGGCCACGCCGCTGGCCGAGGCCCGGCTGTCGAGCTTCCTGGCCGTCGACCGCGAGAGCGCCGGCGACAGCGAGCTCGACGCCTTCCTGTCGGGCGCCATCCGCGATGCGCAGGCGCGCTTCAACCTGCGCAACCTGGTCGCGGCCGACACCGGCCGCCCCGTGCCGGCGGAGGTGGAGGCCTTCGGTCGCCTGTGCGCCGCGCTCGGCTTGGGAGGTGATACGGCGACGCGCGTCGCCGAGGGGCTGGCCGCGTCCTGGTCGGGGGCAGGCGGGCCGGGCTCGGCGCCCGCCGCGCCTTCCCGCCCGCTGCCGGTGTCCCGGCTCGAGCACCTCACCTGGCTCGGCGTGGACGCGGCGGCCGTCGACGTGCTGCGCCCGCATGTCGAGGTGTTGCCGCGGCGGGCGCCGCTGAACGTCAACACCGCCGGGCGCGAGGTGCTGGCGGCCGTCCTCGGCATCGACGCCGGCACGGCCGAGCGTCTGGTGCAGCGGCGCCAGCTCCGGGCCTTCGAGTCCCTGGCGCAGGTGCGCGCCGAACTGCCGCCCGACGCCGTGGTGCCCGACGACCGGCTGGACGTGAAGAGCAGCCACTTCGTCGTGCAAGGCCGCCTGCGCCTGGACGAGCGTGTGCTCGACGAGGTGGCCTGGCTGCAGCGCGTCGACGGCCGCGTGGTCGTCGAGCGCCGGCGCCGGCAGCCGGCGCTCGCCGAATCGCCATGATGTGAGGCACCCGCCGGCGCGCCCCGCGCAGGCCCCACGGCGGGGTGCCGCGGCGACCGCAGCCGGGCCCGCGGATTTGCGCGTCGAGGGTGTGACGCCGCGGCGCGCGGCGTACAGTCCGGGGGCGATGTCCGTCCTTGTCGTGATCCTGCCCTCCCGAGGCGCCGCCGGTGCCGGCGGGCCTGCGCCCGGTCCGGCCCGGGAGGGTGAGGGTGCTCCGACGCCGGAGTGGGACTGGGTCCTGTCGGCTGACGGCCAGGCGGTCAGCGCGCGTGGCCGCGGCCGGGCTGCCACCTTGCCGGCCTGCGACCGGCTGGTGCTGGCGGTGGAGCCGGCGGCACTGGGCTGGCACCGGGTGGAACTGCCGCGCGTGGCGCCGGCGCGGCTGCGCGCGGCGCTCGACGGCCTGCTGGAGGAGGCGCTGCTCGAAGAGCCGGCCCAACTGCACCTGGCCCTGGAGCCCGGCGCGGCGCCGGGTCAGGCGGCGTGGGTGGCGGTGCTGCGGCGCGATCTGCTCGCGGGCGCCCTGGCCGCGCTCGAGGCGGCGGGGCGCGATGCCGACCGCGTGGTCCCGCTGTGGCCCCCGGGCGCGGCGCGGCGCGGGCATTTCAGCGCCGGTGACGATTCCGGCGGACCGGCCTGCCTGGAGTGGTCCACCCCCGAGGGCGCCCTCGCGCTGCCGCTGCGCGGTGCCGCGGCGCGGGCGCTGGCCGGTGTTGCGGCCGAGCCCGGCGTGCAGTGGAGCGCGAGCCCCGCGGCGGCGGCGGCGGCCGAGCGCTGGCTCGGCGCCCCGGTGCCGCTGCTCGACGAGGGCGAACGCGCCCTGCGCGCGGCGGACTCGGCCTGGGAGTTGCGCCAGTTCGACCTGGCGCCACGCCGCCGTGGCGCGCGCCGCGCGGCCGCGGTCTGGCGGGCCTGGCTCGGCCCGACCTGGCGCCCGGTGCGGCTGGGTCTGGCCAGCCTCGTGGCCCTGCAGGTGCTGGGCCTGAACGCCTGGGCCTGGCAACAGCAGCGCGCCATCGCCGAGCGCCAGCAGGCCCAGCAGGCGCTGTTGCGCAGCGCGCACCCGCAGGTGCGCGTGGTGATCGACGCCCCCTTGCAGATGCAGCGCGAGACCGCCTTGCTGCGCGCCCGCGCCGGCCAGATCGGCGAGGCCGACCTGGAGGCCGCGCTGGCCGCGGCGGCCGCAGCCTGGCCCGAGGGCCAGCCGCCCGTGCAGGGCCTGCGTTTCGAGACCGGCCGCCTGGTGCTGACCGCCGCGGCCTGGAGCGAGGCCCAGCAGCGCAGCTTCCGCGAGCGCGTGCGGGCGCAGGGCTGGAACACGGATTTCGCGGCCGGCCGGCTCACGCTGACGCGCGCCGCGGCCGCGCGGTCCGGGAGCTGAGACGGTGGCGTCCCCGGAGCCGCTGTCCATGCCGTCCGTGCCGGTCGGGGCGTCCGCCTGGCGCGCCCAGGCGGCCGAGCGCTGGCGCGCGCTCGCGGCGCGCGAGCGTGGCGCGCTGGGGCTGGCTGCGGGCGTGCTGGGGCTGGCGCTGCTGTGGCTGGTGGCCTTGCAGCCGGCCTGGCGCGTGGTGTCGCAGGCGCCCCAGCGCATCGCGGCGCTCGACGCGCAACTCCAGGCCATGCACACCCTGGCGGCCGAGGCGCGCGGCTTGCGCGAGGTGGCCGCCTTGCCCGAAGGGCAGGCCGCCCCGGCGCTGCAGGCCGCCACCGCCCGGCTCGGCGCGCGCGGGCGACTGCTGCTGCAGGGCGAGCGCGCCGTGCTGACGCTGGAGGGCGCCGCCCCTGCCGAACTCCAGGCCTGGCTTGCCGAGGCCCGCGCCGGCGCGCGCGCCCGGCCCGTCGAGGCCCAGTTGACGCGGGGCGAGGCCGGCCTGAGCGGCACCGTCGTCGTCGCGCTCGGGGCGGGGCCATGATGCGTGGGGCGGCCTCCGGGTTCAGAGAACGGGCCCTGCGCTGGCCTGGCCGGGCCCGGGCGTCGGCGCCCGCGGCGTCGGCGGCACGGGTGCGGCGCATGGCCGGCTGGGGCGCTGCCGTCGGGGGCCTGGCGGCCGGGGTCGCCTTCGCGCCCGCGGCCTGGCTCGCCACCGCCGTCCATCAGGCCACGGCCGGCCAGGTGCTGCTCAGCGAGCCCGCGGGCTCGGTCTGGCGCGGGCAGGCGCGGCTCACCCTGTCCGGCGGCGCCGGCAGCCGCGATGCGCTGACCCTGCCCGGACGCGTGGCCTGGCGCTTCGGCCTCGAGGGCGCTGCCCCGACGCTCGCGCTCGAGCAGCCCTGCTGCCTGGCCGCGCCTTTGCGGCTGCGCCTGGAGCCGGGCTTCGGGCGCTGGGCGGTGGCGCTCGGGGCGGCCCCCGCCGGCCTCGGGCAGTGGCCCGCCGACTGGTTGGCCGCGCTCGGCACGCCCTGGAACACGCTGCAACTGGCGGGCACGGTGCGGCTGTCCAGCCCGGGCCTGCGCCTGGAACGGGTGCAGGGGCGCTGGCGCCTGGAGGGTGCGCTGCAGGCCGACTTCGAGCACATGGCCTCGCGCGTGTCCACGTTGCCGCGCCTGGGCAGTTATCGCCTGGGCGTCAAGGGCGACGGGGCCGCGGGCGACGCGGCCACCGTGACGCTGTCGACCACCGCCGGGCCGCTGCTGCTCAGCGCCGAGGGCCAGTGGGCCGGGGCGCGGCTGCGCCTGCGCGGCGAGGCCCGTGCCGAGCCGGGCAGCGAGGCGGCGTTGCAGAATCTGCTGAACCTGCTGGGCCGGCGCGACGGCGCGCGCGCCCTCCTTGCGATCGGATGACCATGGAACGCCTGTCCTCCCCCCGGCACCCGCGTGCCACGCGCGCGCGGCGGGTCGCGTGCGCCGGCCTGTCCGTGCTGCTCGCCTTGATGGTCGCCCAGGTGCAGGCCCAGGCTCCGGCCGCCGGCACGGCACCGGCGCGCCCGCCGGCGGCTGCCGCGCCCGCCCCCGCTGCCGCGCCCGCGCGGCCCGCGCCGGCGGCCCGGCCGGCCGCACGCGCCGAGCGCGCGCCCGCCAAGATCACCGTCAACTTCGTCAATGCCGAGATCGAGGCGGTCACGCGCGCCTTCGCGGCGATGACCGGCCGCACGATCGCGGTGGACCCACGGGTCAAGGGCACGATGACGGTCTACAGCGAGCAGCCGCAGACGGTTGGCGAGGCCTACCAGACCTACCTGACCGCGCTGCGCGGCCTGGGCTACGCCGTGGTCGAGAGCGCCGGCCTGCTGAAGGTGGTGCCCGAGGCCGAGGCCAAGCTGCAGGCGGGCACGGTCGCGGTCGACGCCGAGGGGGCCCGCCCGAACCAGGTGCTGACGCAGATCTTCCTGCTGCGCCACGAGAACGCGAACAACCTCGTGCCGGTGTTGCGCCCGCTGATCGGTGCCAACAACACGATCAACGTCAGCCCCGGCTCGAACGCGCTCGTGGTCACCGACCACGCCGACAACCTGCAGCGCCTGGCGCGCATCGTCGCCGTGCTCGACCAGCCCGTCACCACCGACATCGAGGTCGTGCCGCTGCGCCATGCCGTGGCTGGCGACATCGCGCCGCTGGTGCAGCGCCTGTCGGACGCGCCGGTGCAGGGCCCCGCGGGCGCCCCGGCGGCGGCCGCGGCAGGCGGCTCCGGCGCGACCAGCGTGCTCGCCGACGCCCGCAAGAACACCCTGATCGTGCGCGCCCCCAACCGCGCGCGCCTGGCGGCCATCCTGGCCCAGATCGACAAGCTCGACCGGCCCGCCCTGGGCGGCGGGCCGGCCGGCAACCTCTGGGTGATCCACCTGCGCAACGCCGAGGCGGTGCGCCTGGCGGCGGTGCTGCGCGCCGCCTTCGCGGTGCCCGAGGCCGGCGCGGGGGCCGTCCCCACCCGCCCGGGCGCGACCCCGGCCGCACCGGGCCCCACGGGCGCGGCAGCGGCGACCACACCGGTGGCGGGCGCGGCAGCGCCGACCACCGGCGGCTTCATCCAGGCCGACCCGGCGACGAACTCGCTCATCGTCACCGGCCCCGAGCCGCTGTACCGCCAGGTGCGGCTGATGGTCGACCAGCTCGACACGCGCCGTGCCCAGGTCTACATCGAGAGCATGATCGTCGAGGTCAAGGGCGACAACGCGGCCGACTTCGGCTTCCAGTGGCAGGGCCTGATCGGCCAGCGCGGCGACACCAACCTCGTCGGCCTGGGCACCAACCTCGGCAGCACCGGCAACATCATCGGCATCAACACCGGGGCCGCGGCCGGCCAGGTGGCCCTGGGCGAGGGCTTCAACCTCGGCCTGATCCGCAACTTCGGCGGCACCTATGCGCTGGCGGCGATCGCGCGCGCGCTGCAGACGCAGGCCAACACCAACATCGTCTCCACGCCCAACCTGATCACGCTGGACAACGAGGAGGCCAAGATCGTGGTGGGCAGCAACGTGCCCTTCATCACCGGGCAGTTCACGAACACCGGCACCGCCACGACCAACCCCTTCCAGACCATCGAGCGCAAGGACGTGGGCATCACGCTGCGCATCCGCCCGCAGGTGGGCGAGGGCGGCACCGTGCGCATGACGATCTACCAGGAGTCCTCCAGCGTGAGCAAGGACACCGCGCCGGGCACCAGCAACGCCGGCCCGACGACGAACAAGCGCCAGATCGAGACCAACGTCGTCATCGACGACGGCGGCATCATCGTCCTCGGCGGCCTGATCGAGGACCGCTACACCGAGGAGCAGAGCAAGGTGCCGCTGCTGGGCAGCCTGCCCGGCATCGGCGCGCTCTTCCGCAGCGAGAGCCGCACCAAGACGCGCACCAACCTGATGGTCTTCCTGCGCCCGGTGGTGCTGCGCGACGCCGCGGCCGGCGAGCGCCTGACGCTGGACCGCTACGACATCATCCGCGCGCGCCAGGAGGCGGCCCAGCCCGCGCCCAGCCCGGTGCTGCCGGTGGGGCCCGGCGCGGTGCTGCCGCCGCTGCGGCCGCCCGGCGCCCCCGCGGGCGCGCCACCCGCGCCCGCAGCGCCGCGGCCTTGAGCGACGGCCCCGAGCGACGGCCCCGCCCACCCCCGCAACGCAACGCCCCCCGCCCCCGATGAGCGCCCGCCCGTTGCTGCCCTATGCCTACGCCCGGGCGCACCAGGTGCTGCTGGAGGACGACGGGACCCAGCGCGTGCTGTGGTCCGGCCCGCAGACGCCGCTGGCGGCGCTGGCCGAGGTGCTGCGCGCGCACCCGGTCGACGCCGCCGAGCGCGAGGACGTGGCCGCGCTCGCGCAGCGCATCGCCGCGGCCTATGCCGGGGGCGAGTCCAGCGCCGCGGCCGTGGTCGGCGAGGTCGAGAGCGCGGTCGACCTCTCGCGCCTGAAGATCATGGCCGAGCTCGACATCTCGGAAAAACGCCTGCCGCAAGACGGCC
>Ga0169931_10007362_pt1 | contig 16323 bp, 19 predicted proteins | sample Kivu_15m_20L_FD_129675 | JGI IMG/M metagenome (GOLD analysis project Ga0169931, IMG submission 129675) | Freshwater microbial communities from Lake Kivu, Western Province, Rwanda to study Microbial Dark Matter (Phase II) - Kivu_15m_20L... | ecosystem: Environmental > Aquatic > Freshwater > Lake...
ATCGTATAATCTTAGAGTGTTAGTATTCTGATCAAAGAAGACTTCTCCTCGAGAACCTGTTCTACGATCGAGAAATCCTGAATCTCTAGGGATAATTCTAATTGCTGTAAAAGGTGTGATTTTTGACATTAAAGTATTTATTTATTTCATCAAGATTTCTTTTAGATCGAAATTATCCTAATAAATATGCTATTATTTATGATACTAAATTTATGCAATTAAAATATTCTTATTATTACTTCAAAGAAATTATACCCCCGGAGACCTGTCAAAGAATCATCGATCTCGGAGTTTCTAAAATCGAAGAAGAAGAAAAAAGAGGACATGATGTTCAGGCATATACTCACGGAGATAGGCAAAAAAGTGCTATGCCTGATGCTACTCCCCAAGGTGAGTTAAGCAGGTCTCAACTTAAAAAGGAAGGAATATCAGAGAGTACCTATGTGAGAGACAGCCAGGTTACTTGGTTATCTGATAAGTGGTTATATGATTTAATACATCCTTGGATCAGAAAAGCAAATGAAGACGCGGGATGGAATTTTGAATGGGATTATTCTGAAGCATTTCAATTTACTGTTTATCAACCGAGCGGATTTTATTCGTGGCATAAAGACGGTGACAGCGACCATAATGGAATATATAGACGGTATATACATGGAGTCACTCAGGTTCCATTAAAATCTGATGGAAAACTTCCAGAAAAATATACCACAGATCCTAACATGATCGGAAAAATAAGAAAAATATCAATGACTTTGAATTTAAACGCTCCCGGGGACTACGATGGCGGAAATTTGAAATTTGATTTTGGTTTTCATGCCGAGGGAGAACAATTTCATGAGTGTGAAGAAATAAGACCCCAAGGTTCTATGATAGTTTTTCCTTCATTTATCGATCATTGTGTAACTCCTGTTACTAAAGGTACTCGATATAGTTTAGTGCTATGGAGCCTAGGACAACCTTTTAAGTAATATGATCTTATATGATTTTTATTCTATACCGAATCTATACACTCTCGACGAATGCAAAGAGATTGTAAAAGTTTGTGATCATAATAAAAGCCGAATTCTCAGAGATGCTCCTGCACCTAACAAAAAAGTCAATACACATGTCACTGATATAGATTTTTTTGGTGACCTGTTAAAAAGGTATTTTAAATATACCCATGAAATTAATAGAAATTTTTTCGGATTTGATCTTTTTCAAGAGTTACCTTTGGGAATAAATTATAATGTCTATTCCGGCGAAAAGAATGAATATCCCTATCATAGAGATTGTAATCAACCAGGATCCCCGGCAGATTCTAAAATAACAGCTATTCTAAATGTTTCTACAGAATCTTATGAAGGAGGAGATTTTTATATGTTTTTCGGGGACGATAAAATCGTCGAGGATATTAATCAACCGGGTACACTATTAGTTTTTCCTTCTTATATATTTCATAAAGTATCTCCGGTAATCCTAGGTGAAAGAAAAACAATTAGCACATGGTTTCAAGGTCCTGCTTTTAGATGAATTTAAATTTTTTAATTATCGACGATTTTCTAGAAGATCCTGATGCAGTAAGAAATTCTGCATTAGAGACCGACTTTTATAGATCGGGAAATTGGCCGGGATTGAGATCAGATCCTGCTGATCTGTCTTACAACGAATACATTAAAGAAAAAATAGAAAAAATTCTTAATTTAAAAATCGTAAATTGGCAAAATCATTACAATAATGAAGATTTTGATACAAGTTGTTTTCAGCTATGTTTAGAAGATTCGTATACGTGGATCCATAGAGATCGCTGCGAATATACTGGTATATTATATCTAACTCCGGAATCTCCAGTGATCTCCGGAACCGGAATATATCGACACAAAAAAACAGGATTTTATCAGTGCTTCGAAAATAATGTTGTCGAAGACAGAGACGAAACAGCATGGGAAATAATTTCTTATGCAGGAAATATATATAATAGATTATTAATTTTTCGTGGATGTTTATATCATAGAAGTTTATTACCGGGATTCGGTACCGATAAATATTCCGGTAGATTAACACAAACATTCTTTTTTAATACCGAAAAATACTTTTCACAGGAATAAACCATGAGTGATAAACAAACAATTAAATCGGAAGAAACAGCTGACTCTGTTTCTCTAGAAGAACAATTATACAAAGATACCGCAGCATATTTTGAAAAAAACAAATATTTGGTAATTAAAAATTTCATAGACTCAAATATGGCGGGATTAATTTATCAATATTGCCTGGTTAAAGTTCAACGAACTGATTTCATGACAATGTATGCTAAAGATGTTTATCGACCAGAATGGGATGGTAAATTTGGAGATGATCAAGCGCCGATAAGTTATAACTGTTATGCTGATCCTTTTATGGATACTATTCTAGGGGCCAGTACAAAAACTATAGGAAAATACGTCAATAAAGAATTAACACCAACTTATAGCTATTGGAGGTTATACCAACAAGGAGAAGTCTTAGCAAGACACTATGATAGAGAGAGTTGCGAAATAAGTGTAACATTATGTTTAGGGTATAATGTGTCTAATGTTGACCAAGAACAATTTCCTGATTATGATTGGCCGATGTTTGTGGAAACTGAAGACAGTCCAGACGACGGAGTTCCAATTCACCTTAAACCCGGTGACATGATAATTTACAAAGGCTGCGAACTCGATCATTGGAGAGAAAGATTTATTGGATTAAATCATGCGCAAGTATTCCTGCACTACAACGATTCTGCCGGACCATACACTATAGCATTAGACGGAAGACCAATACTAGGAATTCCTAATATCTACAAAAAATAAAAGGAGGATGGCATGGAAGAAATTAAAAAAACTATGGATTTAGTACCTATTTTCGATTACGGTGCTATCAAAGAAGAACATCAATCTGCAGCCTTAGAAATTTCTAATCTTTTAAAATCTTTAGGTCATTCCGAAGTCGCTGAAGAAATTTTAGTTCGTTTCCAGATCGAGCAAATCCCCACCTACGACATGGAAGAATCTGCGTTCGTCCAAGAAATGAAGGAAGCAGGAATTTACGTGGCTATCCAAGGATTTTTAAAAGAGGGATCTGGTAAAGACGCATTCCAGTATCCGTTGGTTGCTGTCAACGGAGATATTAGGCAATTTAATCAGATGATTGAAAAATTAAAAGAAAAGTATGGTAAAAACACCTAAGTCTATTGCTATAGTAGGCGGCGGTACTGCAGGATATGTTGCGGCTCTAATCTTAAAAAAAAGATTTCCGTCCTTAAAGATCGCTGTAATAAGCTCTTCTAAAATAGGAATCATTGGCGTTGGTGAGGGCAGCACAGAACACTGGAAGAGCTTCTTAAATTTTATAGAAGTAGATTTCAAAGAAGTAATACGAGAATGCGGCAGTACCTGTAAATCCGGAATCATGTTCCAGGATTGGGCAGATAAACCATATCTTCATAGTATACAGGCTGAATATAATCATCGATTTGGTCAGTATCCATTTTTTTATGCTCGACAAATTTCTCAGGGACTTGATTCTACCGAAATTAGTTCACCGTTAACTTGGAAAAATCAAGTTAATCGATGGTTTTTAGATAATCTAGATCAATGTCCTACCAATCAATTTCATTTTAATACTCATCTTTTAAATTCATGGTTGACAAAAAAATCTAAAGAATTTGGAATATTTGTTTACGATGATGAAATCAATGATTTTGATATCAACGAAACTGGCGATATTACTGTATTGCGCGGAACAAAGAACAAATACGATTTTGATTTTTACATCGATTGTACAGGGTTCAAACGACTTCTAATCTCAAAATTAGGTGCTAAATGGATCTCCTTCAAAAAATATTTAAAAATGAAATCGGCTGTGGTTTTTCCTACGGAAGACGAATCAAACTACAATATTTGGACCGTATCAAAAGCCATGAATAACGGATGGTTATTTAGAATTCCAACCTGGGGAAGATACGGTAATGGTTATATCTACGACAGTGATTATATAAATGCCGATGAAGCCAAAGCAGAAGTCGACAAATATTTTGGTAGAGACATCGAAATAGCCAAATCTATAAATTTCGATCCCGGGTGCTTGGACAAAGTCTGGATCAATAATTGTTTAGCTATAGGATTATCCGGTAGTTTTGTCGAACCGTTAGAGGCATCGTCGATCGGTACATCGATCCAGCAGTCATTTTTATTAATGTATAGAATAATCAACTATGACAATAATGTTATTGACACTTACAATAAAGAATGCTACAATATTTTAGAAAACATACGCGATTTTATTGTTTTGCATTATATAGTCAAAAAAAATAATTCTCCTTTTTGGAAAGACATACAGAATTTAGAAATTCCAGATCGACTTAAATCGAGATTAGAACTATGGAGACATCGATTACCGAGTGCTGAAGATTTTGCTGGAGACTCAAGATATAGTCTGTTTACCGTGGATCATTATTTAATGGTTATGCATGGTTTAGGTATGTTTGATATTTCGAGCATTAAAAAAGAATTTGATATGAGTCCTCCAGAAGTCAAAATTGAAGCGGGTAATATTTCAAAAAACAATGATTTATTTCGAGATACTGTGACAAGAATAACACACAAAGAATATATTAGAGAATTAAGAAATGTTAAGTAAAAAAATTGTTTATTGGAGTCCAGTATTTTATGATAAAACTGTAGACTGGAATATGATGTACTATGATTTGATTTCAATTTACGATTATCATAAAGGACTGATGAATAAAGATGTCACTCCTAAAGGAAACAGTTTTTTCTTCTGTCCAGCTTTTAAACACATCGCAAAAAACACATTCGTCTGTTTAAATCCGATACACAGTCATTTTATATTTGAAGACGGTGTAGCCAAAGTTAAAACTAAAAATCATATAACAATTGACATAGATCATTCACCTTCTATTATAGATAATCAACTAATTAGATATGGATTACAGTATATTTTTTTCAGCGAAGATGATATCGAATTAACTGTCACTGATCCTTATTTTAATAATATTCCCCATAGAACAAAGTGCAGCCTAGTACCTGGTAGAATCAATATCAATAAATGGTTTCGGGTCTTAAACTTAGAGTATAATTTATGGCCTGGAAATTATGAAATAGCTTTCCAAAAAGATGAACCGTTAGCTTATTTTAGTTTTAATCACGATAATATAGAATTAGTAAGATTTAGGATGAACGACGAATTAATGAAGCTTTCGGAATCTTGCAGCACTGCTACGACTTGGGAAACACAAATTCCGTTAATTGACCGGTATAAAAGATTTATTAACACTAGAACGAATAAAATAGTTCTCAACGAAATCAAAAAGAGTATTGTCTGATGTTTGATATCATATTTAAAAAATCACAGATTGTAGTTGACTGTTTTACTAACAATCCTTCGATATACGAATTTAATCCTATATCACTAGCAAATAAAAATTTTCCATCGTGGTGGAAAAATACTGAAAAAAGTTTCAAATATAAAAATGATCAATCTGGAATAACACATGATGTTCCGACTATCAAAACCTGCGATGGTTTTTTAAGTTTATATTCTGAAGGTTTTATGATTCCCATGTGGAGCGATCTAATAATAGAAACTAAGTCCGACGGAAGCTGGAGATATCAATATTCTTCTGACGAAAATGGCCCTGTTGTAAGTCACGATAAAATGCAGTTGGGTAATAATTTTAACAATTTGATTCATGTCAAAATTATTTCTCCGTGGTTAGTACAAGAAAAGTCAGGAATAAAATTTTTATTCAATGGGGCTGTTTGGAATTATAAAGAAAAAATGTTTGATTTGAACGTTGTCCCTGGCTGTATGGAGTTTGCAAAACAACATAGTACACACATTAATTTCTTCACTCCAAAAAAAGATGCTCGGATCGAACTTAATGCAAAAGAACCATTAGTCCATCTTATTCCATTGTCGGATAAAAAAATCGTTTTAAAAAATCATTTAATTTCTAATGATGAATTTACTAATAAGTTGTTGAAATACAGTTACATGTCTAGCTTTACTGGCAGATATAAGAAAAATGTCAAACAATCATGAACAAGCTATTTACGGATTTCCAAATTTTGGTTTTCTGTTGAAAAAAATTCCCTACGATTTATTTAGAAAAATTAAAAATGAAACCAAATTTATAGAAAAAGATTTTTCTAATCATCAGAATGTTTCTCATAAACTTTCCGGAAATATCAGAAATGAATTCGATCTGACTGACTGCAAACGCGAATTACAAAATTATGTTTTAGAACTAGTAAAGGAATATGACGCTCAATTTAACTATATTAGCAGCGTTGATCCGTTAAATGGTAATGTTCCTTTGATTTTAGACATGCTTTGGGTCAATTTCCAAAAAAAATATGAGTTTAATCCTAATCATAGTCATTCGGGAGTTATGAGTTTTGTTATATGGATCCAGATTCCGTACGATCTAGCCGATGAATTAGAATCTAGTCCAGGAAAATACTCTGTTGATAATATGGCTAGTAAGTTTCAATTCAGCTACAGTGATATTTTAGGTCGGATGAAGAGTTATCAGATATCGTTAGATAAATCGTTTGAAGGTACGATATGTTTATTTCCTAGCAAGCTGACTCATTGTGTTTATCCGTTCTATACATCTGATGATTATAGAATCTCTGTTTCGGGAAATATTCTCTTAAAGGTAAAATAGAATGATAGAAAGTTATGTCTTTGATAATAATGAAGTTGGAAGTCTAGTATATTCTTATATAAAGTTAGGTAACAACATTGTAGGAGCCGAAATCGGTGCTGGTGCCGCCCAATGTTCATGCTGCTTCTTACAAAAATGCGCTAATATTTCAAAAATTTATGTAGTGGATTCTTACGAACAATACTACGATCCACTACAGAATAAATTTTTTGATACCAAAGAAATGGAGTTCGTTGAATTTACGGCTAGACATAATATCAAATATTCTGGCTTTAAAGAAAAAGCCGAAATTCTAAAGTTAAAAGACAGCGATGCCGCAGATCAAATACCTAATGGAACTTTAGATTTTGTGTTCATTGACGCATGGGTCGAAGAAAAACAAATCATTCCTCGAATAGCGAGATGGGAAGAAAAAGTTAAATCTGGCGGAATAATTTCTGGGCACGATTGGAATTTTGAAACCCTTCGGAATTATCTCAAAGACTTTAGAAAAAATCAACCTCTTTATAATGTAAACAATACGTGGTTATACTATAAAGATTAGCGCAAAAGATTAAATGTGATCGAAAATTTAGTTTCGTAAATTTCTTCTACGCAATGCTTAATATACCTATCAACAAAAAATATATTTTGATTTTCTAATATTTTCACCTCGTTATCGATCCGCCATTTCGATCTTCCAAAAATTCCTTTAATGATTACAGCATAATCATGATCGTGATATGGATAAGATATTATCTTATTTCCTTTGGATAGATACATATTTGCCTGTATTTCGTAATTAAAAAAATCAGATAATTTATCTGATAAAATTGAAACATCATCAAACAAATATTGGGCCTGTGATATAACTAGAGTATACCCCTGATCATATATTTTTTTGACCGCTCCGTGCATAGGATAATTATCTATAGGATGGAAAAAATCTTGAGTTTTAAATCCATCATCTCTTATAATTCTTTCTAGAGAAGGCAATCCTGATAGATATTTTTTCGGCCATCGATGCCTATCGTTTAATCTCTCGAGAATCATTTTTTCATTGATATTAATTCGATGACGGTAGATTTCTTCTAAAAGAATCTGAAACTCGGTCGATTCAAGTCTGTCCGACGAGTCAATCATTGTTAATCTACGATTAAAGTTAAACAGTCCTCGGCTTCGCTATCAGTTAGTGCCGGCAAATTATTCTGAGAAAGAGAAAAATCTATATCTTTTCTATAAAATTTTCTGGCACCGGCGGGGGTAGGAAATCTTCCATTCGCTATTACCTGACCCGATTCAGACAACACATCTATAAAAACTTCAGAACCGTTGAAATTATAACGAAATGTTCTCATTTTATTCCTCATTAATCCATGTATTTAATTGAGATTTTTCAGTATCTGTTAATTGTGATTGATTTGCTGCTGACAGCAGTTCGTTTAATTGATTTATAGAATTATTTTTAAAAGCCCATTTCGATGGAAATGAATCTACTACGATGATTTCGTTGTTTTCTTTGATTTCAATCCTTACTGTGTTAATGTCTATGTTTATCTTTTCTAGTATTCTCATAATCGTTCCTTAATATCTTATAATAACTACGCCTGGACCGCCACGGCCTCCAGAACCGTAGGGATTATTACCATTATGTCCCGAACCGCCACCACCACCGCCTGTGTTATCTGCACCGGGACTAGCAAAATCGCCGGCAGCCTGTTGATGTACTCCGTAAACTATTCCGTGTACAGGATTGTTTAATCGACCTCCGCCACCACCACCACCATTGCCACCGTCGCCGGCGAGACCGTAGCCTGTGTGGATTCCGCCACCGCCACCTCCTGCACGGAACACAGCAACTCCTGTGATATCGTTAGATACGCCAACTCCTCCGTTTCCGCCTCTGGGACTGGGAGATCCGTTTCCGCCAACGCCTCCAGCGCCACCACCACCACCGCAGCCGTGAGGAGCAGCATTTGTAGAATTACCTCCTTGATTTCCTTGTCCTACCACTCCTCTGCCCCAGCCGCCCGGGTGAGTGTAGGCAGCCCCACCACCAGATCCTCCGTTTGATGCTACTCCCGGGCCACCACCCGGATAGTAAGGGAATCCTGCTGTAGGTTGCGTATAATTGTTTCCATTGCCAGGATGTGTGCTGCCTGCACCGCCACCATAGGCTTCTATTCCTGCGAATCTAGAAGGCTGTCCTTTACGTCCTGCAAACTCCTGTGGCATTCTGGTATCAGTATGGTTGCCGCCGCCGACACCTACAAATACCGGAACAACTCCGCCTGGAGGTACAGGAAAATTCGGAACATATAAATGTCCACCTGCTCCACCGCCTCCGCCTAAGACACCACCCGATCCGCCACCAGCGACAACTAAAACATCGCAGTGTGTGACCCCTGGGGGAACTTTGAAAAAATGTGATCCTGTTGCCTTGAATTCTACTACGGTGCGCTTTAGAGGTTTCCAGACAGTGCCGTCATATATTTCCATTATCTCGCTGTCGGTGTTATATCTAATCATGCCTTGTACAGGATTATCTGTGTTTGGGTTCTGATATCTCACGATAATAACACCAGGGCCGCCAGATCCTCCCCATGCATCTCCACCGACGCCGGTGTGCCAACCGCCACCACCACCGCCACCTGTGTTACGCTGACCCGGTTCTCCGAACCCCCCAACACTTCCTGGTTGATAGATTGCTCTAGGATTCACTCCGTGTAAACCTGTAGTCATGTTTACGGAGGCAGGAAAATCATACATCTGCCCACCGAAATCGTCATATTTGAAATCAATTGAACCGCCGCGCCCTCCACCGCCGAGTCCGCCGCCGGCAGTAGTTACAGGGCTCTGGAATCCGCTACCATGGGATCCGCCCCCACCGCCACCGCCAAAAAATTGCGGAAGACCCGTAATTGTCGTGTTATATCCATCGCCGCCTTTTCTACCGGCTAAAAGATTAGACGTGTTACCAGGTCCGCTGACGCTGGGATGTCCTCCCGCAGCGCCAGCACCGCCTCCGCCACCTGCAGTATGATAACCGTTGCCTGTTGTGGGATTATTGGCAGTTGGTGCAGGCTGTCCGGCTCCTGATCCTGGAAATCCAAATCCGAATGCGCCAGAATCTCCTGGTTGGCTGGGCTGTGATGCTAACCCGCCTGCGGTAAATGGTGCAGGACTTCCTGCTGCGCCTCCGCCAGATCCGCCAGCTCTTCCAGGTTTATTCCCCCAAGATCCACCACCCCCGCCACCGAGCGCAGTCAATGTTCCGAATGTTGAATTACCACCATCGGCGCCCTGCCCGCCATTATCGTATCCGCCACTACTCTGGCCGCCTAACCCTACTGAGAAAGCAACAGTCCCGCCGGGCGTGACTGGCAAAGCTGGGCGATAAATTACTCCACCTCCACCTCCACCTCCACCAATTCCACCTCCACCACCGCCCCCTGCGACCACAAGCACATCGACTTGCGTAACCCCTGTGGGAACGGTAAATGTTCCTGGACCAGTTGCAGTAAACATCTGGATTTGAAATCCAGGACGCTGCGCGGTAGTTCCTGAGGCAACTTTTATGTGACCAGTATCGTTTATTGTAGTAGGTTGTAAAATAGCCATTAATAATCCTCGGTAAAAATCCTGTCAATAAATAACTCTGAATATATTTATTAATAATTCTATGTGTATTTATTCCAAACGAAATAAGGATCTTATGGACGTAATCAATAATTTTTTAGATGAAGAGCAATTTTTAACTATTAAGTATAGCCTGTTAGATGCTAATTTTCCCTGGTATTATCACTCTTCTGTGGCCTATGATCGAGAAGATTTCGATAGTTTAAGCGATCCTTATAATTTTCAATTTGTTCATGGTTTTTATAATGGATTTCGTCCTAATAGCAATTTTATAGATTTACTGTCTCCATTCTTTGACAAAATGGAGATAAATTCGCTGATAAAAATCAAAGCCAATCTCATTACTAGGACCGAACGAATAGTAGAACATCAAATGCACACGGATGTTGATGCACCAAATTCAAAGACGTCAATATTCTACGTAAACACTAACGATGGATATACAAAATTTGAAAATGATATTGTAGTTAAATCTGAAGAAAACAAATTAATCACATTTGATTCTTCGTTAAAGCATACCGGAACTAGCTGTACAAACGAAAAATGCAGAATCGTATTAAATTTTAACTATTATTGAGAATATATGAAAATTATCAAAAATTTTAAAAAAATTACAGTGGTCGGAGGCGGATCTGCCGGATGGATGACCGCTGCTATGATGATAAGATTTTTTCCGGATAAAGAGATCGTAGTCATCGAAAGTCCTGATCATCCCACTGTAGGGGTAGGCGAAAGCACGCTTTTAGGAATCAAAGATTATTGTCATTTCCTACAAATTGACGAACTAGATTTCATGACCCACACAGATGCTAGCTATAAAATGAGCATCAAATTTACTGATTTCTATGAAAAAGGAAGCGGAGGGTTTCATTATCCATTTGGCGAACCTTATTTCAAAGACTGTGTCCAAGGGTTAGATGACTGGTTCTTTAAAAAAGCCAATTATCCTCAAACAGAAAATTCAGATTTCGCTAGGTCATATTATCCAAATGCTGCCTTATACGAACAGGGAAAATTCAGTGACAATAGAATCAAAAAATATGGAGATTTTGATCCTAAATATCACGTAGCTTATCATTTTGATGCGACAAAATTTGGTCTTTGGCTCAAAGAAAGATATTGCTTGCCTCGCGGAGTTAAATTGATTTCTTCCAATGTAGTAGATGCTCGAGTTTCCGATGACGGAATAGATTCGTTGATCCTTAATGACGGCTCTGAACATTCTAGCGATCTATACATTGATTGTACAGGTTTTAGAAGTCTTTTGTTAGGAAATTATTTAAAACAAGAATTTATTCCTTATAACGATATGTTACCTAATAACAGGGCTTGGGCTACTAGAATTCCTTACAAAGACAAAGAAAGAGAATTAGAACCTTACACTAACTGCACAGCATTAGGTCACGGGTGGTCTTGGAATATTCCCGTATGGAGCCGATTGGGCACCGGTTATGTCTACAGCGACAAATATATCGATCCAGAAGCAGCCAAGGAAGAATTCAAGCAACATCTTATGTCTGATAACATGATATGTCCACGCAGTCGTGAAGAAGTTGACGCATTAGAATTCAAGGACATACAAATGCGAGTAGGAATACACAAACGAACATTCGTAAAAAACGTAGTCGCGATTGGGCTTAGTGCAGGATTCATAGAACCGCTAGAATCAAATGGTTTATTTTCAGTGCATGTATTTCTGGAAAAATTAGTAAAAATTATGCTCAGTGGTTCTATCACGCAGTTTGATATAGACACATATAATAAAGCATCTAGGCACGTGTTTCAAAATTTCGCCGAATTTGTGGCTCTACACTATGCTTTTAGCAAAAGAAATGACACTGAATATTGGAAAGCTAATAATGCTAGGGTTTATGACAAAGAGATGATGGATCTATCACCTTCACTGAGTGTAGGATTTGCTGATTATGCAGAGAGAAAAATGTTCAGTGGTGCTACAGATTATTCTAAAGGATTAGTGTGGATCGCCACTGGTATGAATCATCCGATCGTAGACCAGATCAATTCTCGCAAAGTTGATTTTTTCTACGGTGACACACGCAAATTTTTTGCCGAATCTTGGACAAAGATGGATATTAACAAGAAAAAATGGTGGGAATCTGCAGCCAAAGAACTTTCTCTTTGTCAGTGGTTATCCAAAAACATACACAGAGATCAGACATAATCATACCAACCAGTGGCAATATATTTTGTTTGCGTAGCAGACGTTATTCCTCTATGTGTATAGGTCCAATCTGCCGGCCATATCAGTGTTAGTCCTTTTTTAGGTTTTACAAAGAGATTCTGATGATAAAACTCTGTTTCTCCACCATCCAATACATCGTTTAAATATGTCATAAAAACCAGATGTCTAGTAGCATCGTGTGGACTGCTGCTGGTACGTTCTGCATGATAGCTTCCAAAACTCTGTCCAGGTTCGTATTTTTGAATATTTACAGCTTTGACTATAGTAAATGGTGAATAATAATTACAGTAAGGAAATTTTTTTATATACTGATCGCAGCATACTTGCAGATCATTAGTATATTCTTTATGTAATTCTATATTTTTATCTAGAACTGTTTGATAGCAGTCTTTGATAGATTTGTTTATAATTAGATCATCTCCTTGCCGATACCCACCTATGTGTACATCCGGATCAGAATCAAAATAATTGATGATTCGATCACAGATGGAAATGTCAGGCAAGTACCATTGGCCTATAAAATTTTCCAATTAATACCTTACGATAATGATTCCCGGGCCGCCATCGCCACCTCGAGAAGTGCCACTACCCGTATAATATCCGCCACCACCGCCACCTCCGGTATTTGTTGTTCCAGGAAATCCTCGACCGTTAGGAGCGAATTGTCGATCTGTGGCTGCGCCAGGGCCGCCGCCGCCGAGGCCGCCCACGGCGTTGTCAGTGAATATGTTATATCCAGGACTATGCGCACCGCCACCACCACCACCACCATAATATCGATGTTCGCCCGATATATCGAAAGCTATGCCATCACCGCCCCGGCGGCCTGCATCCATTATTGTTGTGTCATTTCTCGCTTCGCCGGGTGTGTTTTGATTATTAACGTTCACAATATAACTTCTAAACCCACCAGAACGTCCAGCACCACCACCTCCACCACCTGTGTACTGACCTGATCCTGTACTTAGACCATAGTCGCTGCCTTGCGGGCCGTTTGTACCGCCGCGAGCTCCCGGATTTCCAAAATTTGAGGCCCCTGTACCGGCATTAGCTCTCCATTGGCCGGCTTTACCTCCGTTATTTCCTGTTCCTGGGGTTCCTGGGCCACCTGCACCCGAACCTATTCCAACACCTGCTTCTCCTCCTGGGGGTCCGCTTGACCAAGATCCAGAGGCGCCGCCTCCATATGCTGTTAATCCTCCAAATACACTGGGCGTTCCATTTGCTCCGGGTGGTCCTGGATATGCAGGGCCTGTGGCACCTCCCGCGCCTACCGAGTAAGGAATAGTTCCTCCGGGTGTAACCGGAAATGCATTATGATATACAACACCTCCACCACCACCACCGCCCGCGATATTTCCGGCACTTCCGCCGCCGCCTACAACCAACACTTCGATCTCAGTTACTCCTGTGGGCACTGTAAAATTTCCTGGGCCGGTAGCTGTAAATGATTGGACTGTTTTTGGACCTAATGCGATCCATTTAGATCCTTTAAAAATTTCAGATCTATTTAAATTAGAGTTATATCTTATAGCACCTTCAAATGGTAGCGAAGTTGCTGATTCGTTGGCATATCTAACTATAACAATGCCTGGACCGCCTGCGCCACCGCCTTGATCTCTAGGATAGCCGCCACAGCCACCACCACCACCAGTATTAGTTGCTCCGGGTTCGCCTAATTGTGAACCTGGGTTAAATGCCGATGGACTTTGACCAACTTTTCCACCGCCACCACCACCGGTTCCGCCTGCACCTGCGATGCTGGTAGTAGGAGCATGAGAACCACCGCCACCACCACCTGCATAATAAACTACAGAACCGGAAATGTCGCTGGCTCTCCCCGGACCGCCGTCACCCGCACCGTTTCCTCTGTTAGGGCCACCTGCACCGCCAGCACCGCCTCCTCCACCACCTGCATGACCTCGTCCACTACCACCCCAACCTGCACCGCCGGGATAACCCCAACCTATGGCACCACCGGGATATGGTGTACCGTTACCTTGTATGCCCTGGCCTGCACCTGTTATCTGTCCTTCAGAACCACCACCACCACCGCCCGAACCGCCACGGAAACCATGATTACCGTAAGTACCAACATCTCCGGGATCACCTCGTCCTTGCGGAGGATTGGCATAACCGGCGCCCGCACCACCACCATAGGCGATCAACGATCCAAAGCTTGAATTGCTTCCCGGATTTCCTGGGATGTAATTAGGACCCAAATTTCCGCCGGCACCGCCGGCACCAACAACGACTGGTATAGTAGAACCGGGCGCAACTGGATAACTCCTTGCTTCAACAAACCCGCCACCACCACCACCACCACCAAGGGCATTAGCTCCACCACCACCACCACCTACAATCAACACATCAACTACGTTAACTCCGTTAGGAACAGTAAAATTTGCAGGGCCTGTAGATGTAAATGTCTGAGTAGTATAAGTAACTGCTGTTCTTTGTGCTGTTGTTCCGGAAGCAATCCTAATTGCTCCTGTTCCGCTTATCGTTGTTTTTTTAAGATTAGCCATTGTTTCTACTCGTTAATATCTTACAATCACTATGCCTGGACCACCACGACCACCAGTACCATAAGGGAAACCTCCGTTGTGTCCTGAGCCGCCGGCGCCGCCTCCTGTTCCTGGAGCACCATCACTGGAATCTCCTGACTGAAACTGTCTATGAAATCCATATGGACCACTATTATTTCTAGCACCACCACCACCGCCACCGATACCACCGATGCCGGCACCACTTTGAGGACCATGACTGCCACCACCACCACCGCCTGCGTACCATGCTGGTAACCCTGTAATTCCTATTTGCCTACCGGCACCGCCTTCACCGGCATGACCACCTTGACCTTGCCCTCCATAACCACCGGCACCACCGCCCCCAGAACAGGCATGAGGAGGACTTCCACCGGTTTGGCCTCCTCTATAACCTTGTCCTGCTGTGCCGGGATGAAATCCTGTCGGACAGGTATAACTTGCACCACCGCCTGATCCAGACGCATTGCTACCGTTTGCTGGAGGTCCTAAACTTGGACCTTGTCCGATTGGCTGGCCTGGGTGGCTAGATCCACCTCCGCCACCGAATACCACCAAAGGACCAAAAGTGGAATTCTGGCCAGCGCGATTTGCTGGATTAGCAGGACCTCCCGGGCCGCCCGAACCTACTGTGATAGGAACCGTGCCTCCAGGAGTAACTGGAAATTCTTGTCGGTGTATTAATCCACCAGCACCCCCACCGCCGCCTAACGAACCACCACCACCGCCACCAGCAACTACTAAAACTTCTACGGTATTAACACTATTTGGTACTCGAAATGTATGGGCACCTACCGCCGTAAAATATTCCACAGTGGGTTCTGATACTTTGTTTTCTTGTAGATTAACCCATGTGCTACCATTAAATTCTTCCACGAATCCAGTACTAGTATTGTATCTCATCATTCCTGCTGTAGCAGGACTAGGACGCTGTGCAGTAGTTCCTACTGGAATTTGTAGAAATTCAGTAGAATCAATCCTTGTATTTTTTAAATTTGCCATAACAAATTATCTACTTTTTAAAATATCTACTTCTTGTTTAATTTGTTTTACACTTTCGATCAAATATGTAACCAATCTCTGATATGCGATAGATTCTGGTTTTCCGTGTTGATCTTTAGTAACCACTTCGGGTATAATCTGTTCCACATCTTCTGCGATTAATCCAGGTTCATTCTTCCTGGAGCCATCTCGTCTATCGTAGATATATGCTTGAAGATTAATTATCTTTTCTAAGGCATTATCAATAGGCACTA
>Ga0169931_10007363_pt1 | contig 16323 bp, 18 predicted proteins | sample Kivu_15m_20L_FD_129675 | JGI IMG/M metagenome (GOLD analysis project Ga0169931, IMG submission 129675) | Freshwater microbial communities from Lake Kivu, Western Province, Rwanda to study Microbial Dark Matter (Phase II) - Kivu_15m_20L... | ecosystem: Environmental > Aquatic > Freshwater > Lake...
GGATTGGGCCCAATCCCCAATCCCCAAATCCCCAATCCCCATTTTCTTTATATCAAATTTTAAGGACGACTAAATAAATTATATATTAAATTTGAATATATTTTTGGAAATATTTATATATAAAATTTACTATTTATGACTATGCATGTTAAAGTTTCTAAATATCCCATGCATTATATACTTAATATGTAGTAATTTAATAAGATCATTAAGTTTGTATGATAATGATTCAACATCAATATATATGATTGTATTATTTTATTAAATATGTTTTTATTTAAATATAATATAAAAAAATGAAAAACAAAAGTAAAAAAAATACAGAATCTGATGACGAACTACTTCCAGTAGCATTTGATGAAAATGAAGTCATAAACCTACCCGATGAATATGAAATAGATGAAATTAACGAAAAATCTTTGGAATTCCTTAAAAAAGTAAAAGTAGAAAGGAAAAATCTGGAATCAAAAAATTCAAATTTTAAAGCAATCGAAATGGAAATTAGTCTAAATGTAAATAATGATATAATCTTCCAAGATGTATATGAAAAACTGAGTATAGACAAAGATTGGATTATCGAAATAAAGAAGGAATTTTTTAACTTACAAACTGATTTATCGAGATACAAGATGAAAAATCATAAAGGGTCAGATATGTTCAAGAATGTGGGTGAGATTATTCAAACCCACAATTTATATTATGAGAATATAAAAAAATTTTGCATCCCAGACGAAAACATTTTACAAGAATTGTGCCCAAAATTAACAAACAAATTATGCATCAAATTAATCAGTCACTTTAATAAAGTATTATCTCAAGTTTCAGAAAATGAAGAAAAAATATTTTATTGGCTTTACTATATTCTAGCTATGCTACAACTGCCCTTAGTTGATGAAGACAATTCTATTTTATACTCACTGAATAAAAAATTGATAAAAATATTGACAGATTCAAAAGAAGAAACAATTTCGAACAAGTACATAGGAATGAGAATCATCTTTGTAATTATTTCAGAAAATTTCGGTCAAAAAGTGACAATAACTTAAGCCATCCTTAAAATATTTGATTATTAAAATATTTATCAATTTCATAAAATAAAATAAATAAATAATTTAACTTTGTTTTTAAACATTACTAAAAATTCCGAATATTATATTAAATAAGTTAGATATCCCTATTTATTTGTTGTCCTTTGTAGAATCTTTATCTCTTGCATTTATTCTTAGCATATTTAATTTCTTATGAAACTTATCTCTTGTTTCAGGGACTTGTTCAGGTTTCTTATCGAAAAGAAGATCCTGCTGCTTTTTACGATACGCTTGCTAAAAGAGTAAGGTAAAAATTCAAATAAATTACCAATTTTTCCTCAGTAGTCATTTTAGCTTCATTGACTTCTGCAAGTTTTGAAGAACTTCCAGCTGACTGTTTGAAAATATCAAAATTGACCTTACTAGAGCTGTTTTCCTTTTCTATATCTCTTCCAGATGATAGGTTGCTCATTTTAGACTTATAATCAGCACCAGCCTCAGTATTCTGTGATACGGAGTTACTGGAGGAATCCATTTTAGATTCACCTGGAGCATTACCGATTTGCATTTTACTCATCTTATCATCTAATTTCTTTGTTTTGTCGACAAACTTTTTCAAGAACGAATTCAAATCCTCGCAAATTACTTCTTCCTCCTTCACCACGCTCTTCTGTTTTGCAGGGAAGATTTTTTCATCATAAAGTGTCTTAAGGTCATTTTTGATGTCGAAGCTTCTCAAGACTTCTAATGTATCATAGCCAGCTGGGACAAAGTAAGAATCCTTATCCATAATGTTGGGTTTGTTACGGAATTCGAATTTGTAAATGCGATGTAGAATGTATTCGTACAGTACGTTAAGATTTGTTAGAGGTTTGGATGATGTATAAATAACAGTGGCACCGTCTAAATTTTTTTAAAAATAGTAAGTAGTTACAAGTCATTGCGAAGTTTCTTATGTGCTTTAAAATATATTCTGAATCTTCCTCAAATTTTCTTCTTTCCGTCGCTTGGTTAACTATGTCAGCTTTATTTACAACAATTAATATCGGAATTCCGAGATTTGATTTAAGTACGCCCTCCTTGAGTTCTAATTGAAGCTTTAATTCTTTGGTCTCTTCAGATATTTCTTCTTTTTTGAAATTTCCTTCTTCGTCAAATTGTGGTTCTTCATAAAGTTTAATATATTGTTCAACTAAATAGGATCATTTAATTAATCCTTTTATTTACCTGAGTCTCTCATTTCTTGTTGCCTTTCGAAGGGTAATTTGAGGAGCAAGCTGGAAAAAGTGTCATAAATCATACTCATCCATCGTTTTAGGTGCTCCATTATCTCCCATGGCTTTTTAATTATGAATATTATAAATTTTTATTTTACTCTTGTTAAATCGACTACCATAAGAATAGCTGATTTCAATAACCTTTCTGGCTTTATCAATGATTCGAATAAGTCTTTATCAATCGTTTCATTTGAAATCCAAATATTCATTTTACCGATTGTGTCTGCATCTATCTCTGATATTTTTTTTACATTCAAATAAGTATAATCCAGTAGTCCAAATTTTGCTACTGCATCATCTGTGGTCAAAGTCTTTTTATGTTCTGTATTGAAATTTTTATAAAAAAACTTATTTACCTTCTAACTCTCCTTTCTGAAGAAGCTCTTTGTTTATGACTTTTATCAACGTCCTTTTTCCTGAGAATTTGTCTCCAAAAATAAAAACGTTTGATTCTTCCAAATCCTTTTTGGTCATTGCCGAATTTAAAATTTCTTGCCATATATTTTCTTGCTTCACATTTTCTGCAGGATTAGGTTTTCTGTTCTTATCAGCAATCATTTATAATTTATATTATTCAGATTTAATAATTTAATATATTTTTATGTTGTTTATTAGTAAAATTTTTAATGTTAATTATTTTAGTATAATTGGGATAGTCTATATTGTGTTTGGTAAATTTTTGATTAACTGAGTAATAATAATAAAAAATAGTTATGACAAAACCTAAAACAAAAAATGAGAAAAAAATCAACAGGCAATCCATCATATGTTCCAACACGATATTTCAAAAGAGAAGAGCCTCAGTGAATGAACCGATGGGAAAGATAAGGGTATTTTTTGGAGAAAGCAACGAAGAAAAAATAAAAAACAAGCGGTTTCCTAATAACACAATTAACACAACAAAGTATAATATTTTCACCTTTGTACCTAAAGCTTTGATTTTTCAATTTAGAAGAGCTGCAAATATTTATTTCCTTATTATGTCTGTTTTGACTTGCTTTTGGTTTTCTCCCAAACAGCCAAGCTCTATGATAGGAACATTTGCATTTGTTTTGTTTGCTACTATGGTGAAGGAAGCCATCGAAGATTATAGCAGATACAAACAGGATTGCTTATCTAACGACAGAAAAGTAGAGAAATTTAATGATGGTATGTGGCAATTTGTCAAATGCTGGACTCTACGCCCTGGAGATTTGATTCGTGTAAAAAAAGAAGAAGAATTTTCAGCTGATACATTAATTTTGAAATCATCCAATGAAAGTGGGTACTGTTTTATCGACACTAAAAATCTTGACGGTGAAACAAATTTAAAAGAAACTTGCGCTTTAGAGGATTTTAAGAATACTAGTCTTGAAGATTTGCAAAGTTTGGCAGGCTCCATTATATGTGATGAACCAGACGAAAATTTAAAGGAATGGAACGGAACGGTTCTTTACAATCAAGAGAGAATCTATTCTAGCTTGAAAAATATAATCTTAAAAGGTTGTACTTTAAAGAATACAGAGTATGTGTACGGTATAGTAATTTATTCTGGGCACAACACTAAAATCATGAAAAATTCTAAAAAACCCCAGCAAAAAGTTTCCAGAGTTATGCTTATTATGAATAAATTACTCTACTCCCTTTTCGCTGTTGATATAATTATCTGTGCTGTATTCGGTAGCTTAAGTTTTGACTTTGTCAAAAAACATGGTCCAAATTATTCTTATATTTTCCCAAATTTCGATCCTACTATAAATGAAAATTTGGGAATTGTTCGATTTGGGTTCACCTTCCTCACTTTTTTCATAGCCTATTCACAAATAATTCCAATCAGCTTGTACGTCGCTCTTGAAGTAGTAAAAATAATACAAGGAATTCTTATTTTTTATGACAGTGAAATGTATGACTTGGAATCGAAGAAGCCGGCAATATGTAGAACTTCTGACTTGATCGAAGAATTAGGACAAGTCGAATTCATCTTTTCTGATAAAACTGGGACACTGACTCAAAATTCAATGATCTTAAAGAAATGCTACGTCGATGGGAAGATATACGGACAGTTGCAGAGTGAAACTGAAGATGCGCCATTTACAATAAACGGGGACAAGTCAGTCAGTGAAAAACTCAAATCAACCTATGGCAATGATCTTAAAGAAAAGAAAAAATTAGAAGATTTCTTTTATTTATTGGCTATTTGTCATAATGTTTTTCCAGATACCGCTGAGGATGGGAACATAACATATCAAGGAAGTAGCCCTGATGAAATTGCCTTGGTTAAAGGAGCAAGTCAGATTGGCATAAAATATGTAGATAAAAATTTTTCTACTTTGACAATTAAAAATTTTTTTAGTAATAAAGAAAATAACTATGAAATTAGACAAGAAATGCCATTTAATTCTGATAGGAAGAGGATGTCTGTTATTATTAAAGATCTTCAGAGCAACGAGTATATGATTCTGTCGAAAGGTGCTGATAATATTATGTTGGGCACTGGGGGGACACTCCCAATAGTCACACATTACTCAAATCCCTACGAATTAGAAAATACAAACGCCGTATTGAAGGCATTTTCTAAAGAAGGTTTAAGAATTTTAGTGATGGGAAGGAAGAAAATAGATCCTGTATTTTATAATGAATGGGAAAAACGATTTAACGAAGTGCAATCAAGTGAGAAAAAAGATTATACACAAGTATTTGCCGAATTAGAAAAAGATCTGGAATTTGTGGGTTGCAGTGCAATAGAAGACAAACTTCAAGAAGGCGTTCCAGAAACCATACACACTTTATTAAAATGTGGTATCAGAGTTTGGGTACTCACAGGTGATAAACAGGATACCGCGATAGAAATAGCAAAGTCCTGTAAATTAATTAATGATAAAATGAATATAATTGATCTTTCAACAGATCCTGATAATGTTGGTACAAGGTTGAAGGAAGTCACTAAGCAGTTAAAGGTTGAAAATTTTGAAGATGAAAATAATAATATCAATTTAGAAAACATTTCTCTTATTTTAAAAGAAACCTCTGACAAAGACATAAGCATAGTTATTGACGGAACATCATTAAGTATTCTCTTAGAAGACGAAGAATTGAAAAGATTATTTTTCTTGATTTCAATTGCAGCAAAGAGTGTCGTATGTTGTAGAGTGACCCCCAAGGAAAAAGCTCAGGTTGTAAATTTAGTAAAAACAAACGGTAATTGGGTAACTTTGTCGATAGGAGACGGAGCAAATGATGTCCCTATGATTATGGAAGCTCATATCGGGATAGGAATTCAGGGAAAGGAAGGAACTCAGGCAGTTAGATCAGCTGATTATGCTATTGGGCAATTTAGATTTTTAGAAAAATTGATCTTGGTATATGGAAGAAACGGATACATAAAGATAACCAAATTCATATGCTATTATTTTTACAAAAATATTATTGTTGTTTTTACTGAATTATTCTTCGCATATTATAGCGGATTTTCAGGACAAATATTCTTCGCGGATTATCTGTCTACGATGTATAATGCGTTCTTCACTTCATGGCCTTGTGTGTTCACTTTTTCTTTGGAAAGAGAGCATGATTTAAACACTTGCAAAAAATTTCCTATTTTATATAAGGCAGGCCCTAAAAATTATTATTTCAATTTTAAAACATTCTGGAAGTATATATTCTTTGCTATTTTACATTCAGTAATTTCATTCTTTTTACCTACATACACACTCAGTCAAGAAATTAGTCAAACCGGCCTGACCTTCAATCACTGGCGTATATCTACAGCAGTATTTTGTATTGTGATACACGTTGTTACGATTAAATTACTTTTAATTTCAGAATTCTGGAATGTTTTGAATCTTTTAGCCTCTATAATTGCAATCACATTTTATTATGTCGTTTTATTTGTTTTGTGCTCTGACTATTTTGCAAAGCATTTTCAAATAGAAATGTTGGGAGTTGCATCAGATCTTCTGAAAGATTCAAAAGTTTTAATGGTAATAATCATAACGCCCTGTGTTGTCTTAGTATTTGACATTATTTACAAACAGTTGAAGTTTAACCTTAATCCACATGTGTCATATTTGATTGAAAAATATAAACACACTTCTGAGGTGAAAGCTCTCCTTCATTCTGATAGCGACATTAACAAAATTTTGGAGAGCCATGAAAAATCAAGTGATGCTAAAGATAGCTCGGCATCTGAAGTAATCAAAAAAGGAATCTCAAAGAAAGAAAATCTTGAGTTACACGAACAGAGTCAGCAACCTCTTAAAAGAAAAAATACAAGCGATAATAACATCATAAATCTGCTGGGCAAGAGTGAATTGTCCTCGGTTAAGAACGGTATTGATTCACCTGCAACTGATGATAAAAATTTCCACTTCAGAGTAGGTGAGAGTAAAGTTATTCCAACATCAGGGGCGGTAGAGGAAAGAGAAATGTTTTTTAATAACGATGATGTGAATATTTTTTTCGATGGTAACCCAAACGAAATTAAGAAGTAGCACATTTTAGGAGTTTAGTAAAATTAATATTTTTTATTATTTTTGTGAAATAAAAATCGAAATTTTTTACACATAGATAGATGAGAAAATAAAATAAAATAAAATAAGCATACTTAATATTAAATAAGGTTATTTCATATTAAAAAAATTATTGTAATATTTTTAGTGAAATACACATGATTAATTAATTTTATTAAAAAGTAGATCTGTATTCTTAGATATTATTTGCTCTAGAGAATTTTCACTTTCTCTTTTATTCGAAGTAAATCTTGGAGTTAGATTAAATTTACTATTTTCTTTTACCGGGGTAAGATTTGAATCAGATATATTAGATTTAGGTTTTGTATGGGAATTTCTATCAAGTTTTTTTAAATATTCTTTGAACATGTGACAAGCCCGCATGTATTTATTAGGATCTTTACAAATAAGCACATAATAAGTTTCCATAAAAACTTCAGGAATCACCAACGATATTTTATTTGATGGCACTGTAAAACTTCTCCTTTCGTTTTCATTTTTATAAAATAAAATCGAATCGAAAGGATTTTTGCGTCCGTTGCCGTAATCGATGGAGAATTTACAAATTTCTAAATCTTCAGGCTTAATGTAAAATTCGTCCTTGGGATTATCGCAGGAAATTATATCTTCAATTTTGACTTCATATTTTAAATTATCAACGGGATTATATTCATTTGGGTAAATGATTTCCCCGACATATTTATAAATGTCCCTATGTCTCAGTCGTTTAAACAAATTTGAAGCCTGAAGTAGATTCGGTTTAGTTTCATACTTCGAAAATTTCTCGATTTTGTGTATGATGTGATCGTCTAGTTTGATGTACTCTTCCGGATTAAAAATCGCCTCAGTAAATTTGAAATACTCATTAGATAAAACTAACATATCCTTGATCATCAAATCTATTCCTATTATTTTTTCGTGTCTGTAGACTTGTTTAAACAGCTTATATCTGGATTGAAACAGAGAAAGGAGATTAAAGTCATTTTTAATATTGAAGCAGAGATTGTTGTTAATAATTCTGGATGTTTGGAAAATTCTATCATAGTCAACGAATGCACTTTGCAATCCTATGTGATAAGAATCTCGACATATGTAATCAAACTTATCAACATCTATTGAATTCTTTTTGTTTGCTACTATTTCGAAAATCCAAGGCTCGTAATAAAAGTCATTATGATCAGAAGGAGTAGTCTCTCCTAAAATTAATTTCTGAATCAATTTCTTTTTGTAATCATCGATGTCAATCGAATTGTTGTCTATGAGATAGTCGAACATCATTGCTGAGCCGTTTTCGTGTTCCCATGTGATACTCGGACTATTTTAAAATTTTAGTTAAATAAAATAATTTTAGTGAAAATTTTACTCTAAAGTTTTGATGACTTTTCTATCAAATAAGTGAGAAAATGGTCCATGGCCTAAATCATGCAACAACCCCGCTAAAGTGACACAGCTAACATTAAATTCTGAATTTATATCATAAAAGTTAAAAGTTTTATTTTCTTTTGAGCTTTTAATCAAATGATTTGTTAGTCTATTAGATAAATAAGCGACCCCGATTGAATGCTCGAATCTTGTATGAGTTGCTCCTGGAAAAACATAACTACAATTTCCTAATTGAAATAGATTCCTCAATCTTTGAAATTCTGGGGTGTCTATTATGTCCCAGACATAATCGTCAAATTCTAAATGACCGTGAATAGGATCATAAATCGTTCGGTTTGACTTTTGCTTATTCCCTTCCTCGCATCTATTGAAATTCGAATGTAGGTTGCTGTGATTCTCTTCGAATAATGAAAGATTAGAATTAAAATTCATATGATTGTTATTATTAAGGATGTTGGTTATATGTGTACCATTATTATTCAAATTTAAATTTATATTACCCTCCATATTATTTAAATATATATTAATTTCAAACAATTATTAACAATAATTTATTGAAAAATGAAGCAAAATTTTAGGAAATATTTCAAAATTTATTTTTTTGTGGTTTTGATGTTCATATTAAAATTTTCCGAATGTTTTGTCCACATCGAATTGAAAAAATCATCGGCTAAATATAAGTCTGAATATTTAAAGAGCTTGAAATTTTTTCAAAAAAACCAATTCAAACAATACAGTTCATTTTTACACATGAAAGAGATCACTCTGCATCAACAAGTGTAAAAATATAATATTTATTTTATAGTTTGGCACAAAAGAGACTTGCGACTTATTATGGTGAACTCAACGTTGGTTTCGGGAGAGATGGTGACCCTTCAAAAACTCAGTCATTTAAAATGTTATTTGATACAGGATCCTGTGAATTTTGGATTCCTTCATACGACTGTCAAACTAAAAGATGCCTATCACACAATAGATATTCAATATCAAATACTTTCAAGACATACAACAATGCAAAAATGTCAATTCAATACCTAAGTGGGAAAGTTCAGGGGGATATGTGTATGGAAACTATTGGGTTAGGGGACTTAATTATTAAAGACCAAGTTATAGGAATTGCAAAAGAAGTCGAGATTCCATTACTTGACGAAGTCATTTGGGACGGAATTTTAGGATTAGCCTACCCTAACAAAAATTTAGTTAGTAAAGGAATTGCTCCTATTTTCGATAATATCATTAATCAGGATCTCCTTCACAAAAGGGGTGAAAAAAACCAATTTTCGTATTATCTTGGGATTGATCGAGGTGCCATTATATTTGGAGGAGCCGACATGAGATTCAAACAAAATATTAATGAAGAATTTAAATGGTCTCCTATCACTGAAAAGAACTACTGGACAATCACTTTGATCGACATTAAAAAATATAAGAATCACCCTCAACCTGAACAAGATGACGATATGGTTACTGGTGCATTGTGTCCCTACGGATGTAAATCAATTGTCGATACTGGAACATACTTGATATACGGACCTAGCGATCAACTACAGGTAACTCATTAATATCATTATTAAAGACCTTTTTAGCTGACATGACATTGAACAGATGTGAGGATAAACATTCATTACCTACACTTGGTTTTATTTTTAAGGGATATTCAAAAAACGGAAAAGACGAAGCATTCGAACTGAAATTAACACCTGATGATTATGTTCTTGAATTTGAGGTAGATGGCAAGAACGATTGCGTTGTAGGAATAGGAAGTGATAACGAAGATAGCGGTTGGACTTTAGGCCAAGTTTTTCTTCGTGCTTACTACACTGTTTTTGACAGAGAAACAGAAGCAATAGGTACACTCATTTTTATTATCTTAAATAGGTTTTGTCAAATCGAACCCAAACCCGGGAAGACTGATGGAGGAAGAAGATAGCGTAATCAACAAATTAAATTTCAATCCTTCCACCACCCAATCAATAGTTAACAAAAATCAACAATCAACCTCCTCTTACATTAATAGTTTAAATGTAAATCAACCATTCGATTATAATGGGCCTTTGAATTACTCATCCTTTACTTTAGATAATAAACTATTTTCTTTTCTTAAATAAGATTAATCTAATCGATGCTATTAATTTATATAAAGTTTGTTTAGTGAAATAAAAACGTTGAACCAATAAAAAATTATTTAGAATAAATTATATTCGATTTTATAATACATAATAAACATATGTGATGATTATTTAAAATAGTCGCTTTTCAAATATAATTAGCGAATTCAACTCTTATTTCTTTTTCCATTGCTTCAAAATCGGTTAACAAATCTTCATAACATTTGAAAAACGAGGCGATTTTATCTTCTGATTTATTCATCTCATAATCTTTCGCTCTATCTAAACAGTTAACTAATTTTTCCTTTTTCTCTTTATTTAAATTTTCAGCAAATTTCGCAGCCTCTTTAATGTTCTTATGACAACTTTCTGCACATAATTTCGCTTCGTGAACAGTGAACAATTTGTGGTCACTATAGCAAAGAATCGAGCAATTGATCATTTTCCTATTAAGGATATTAAATTCCTTATTCAAGAAAGCATACAATTTAATTTCTTTCCTCTTGATAGTTTCAGTGACATCTTCCAACATTTGCCTGTCTGAATTTTCTAGCAATTGAGAATTGGATTCAACATTTCTATCAACTTCCAAATTTTTATAAACGTATTCAAGGTCATCCATTTTAGAAGGATCCAAAGATTTATTTATAAAGGAACCATATCGAGTGTTAAAATATCTTCTCCTTTCCAATTCTTCTTCTTTCAGTTCATCATCATGAGATGGCTTTTCGTTAATTGGATAATTATTAAAAAACCTTTGATTTTCATTTACATTTGTTGTATTTCCCTGGTGTTTTTGTGTTTTCTGCTGATTCGCCATTCTTTCTTTTCTTTCATTTTCATAATCGTCAAGGAAACTATACTCTTTAGCGATTTCAGAAAAAATATTTTTATTCATTTAAATAATTCAATATATAAAAATATTAAATTGAGGTTCTTAATTTATATAATAAACAATCCACTTACTAAATAAATAAAATAACCTAGATAAGCTTAGAAACTTCTATATTAGCATAAGGGTTGGGAGAATTCTTCTTGACTCTTTTTAAAACTTCGTCTCTGATTTTTTTAATTACTCCCCTAACATCCGTTACATTAAGAATTTTAATGTCTCTCAAAATCTTTGCAAAGTCGTTTAACTGGGTGTCTTTCATTTCTTCATTCCAAGTTTTGATAAACAAACCGTTATTAGGCTGCAACTTAAAATTTTCCGCTATGTTGTCGACTATAATGACTTTAGCAAGATTCCTTCCTAATTTGGATAAGTCCTAAATTGTAAAGAGGATTTCTAAATACCTTGATAACACCCATGTTTGTGAGTGTTATGTGGTGTCTGTAAAGTCTGTGCTTGATCATAGTATTATTAGAGTCTAATTTATCAAGTATATTGTCAGCATACTATAGTTATATAATTAAATATTAAAAATTTTACGTCCTTCATAGCTGCCGTGAAAATAACGATCTCATAATACTTGCTCATCTCTTGTAAAAATTCATGAGCTCCAGGGCGGATCAAAAATGTTCCCCCTGATGGCGTCTAAAAAAAAAATTATTATTAATTCCTTACGTAAAAGAAATGAACTAGTGTCTCATCCAAGTCAAGAACTAAAGTATATACATCTTCTTCGACTTCTGGGATAAACGGAGGGTTCACATTCGTTCCTATGTTCATACCTAACATAACAGAATTCAGCGTCACCTGCTTGCTGGCAGGATTGGACAATTTCTCTCTGATTTGAGATTCTGCGTGGATTATATAGTACAAAATATTCTGTGTAACAAGATTTATTATGCTTATTAAATTTGTATTGTCTAGTGCTCTAAATATCTCGAAACAAATCGTATGAATCGGTTTGAAGTACCCAATTTTGAAAAACATATTAGAAAACTGTTTTACTGAATTTATAGCAGTTTCGAGATTTTTGTAAAGATTTCCGTTAGATAGGTTAGCATTAAGAGTTTCTTTGTTATATTTTTTTATTTTATGTAGTTTTACACATTTATTGTATTTTTCTAAAAACTCATTGGATATTTTAATGTTGTAATCTTTTACTAATACAAAATTTTCCATTAATATCAGAAAATGTTCGAGAACAGAATAAATAAACTTCTTTACATTACTCTTCATGTTACTTTCATAATTATAATCAAGAGAGATATGTTTCAAAAAAATTAAAATTATGCTTGTGATTTTTAAAATTTTCACGTAAATTTTGTTCAAACTTGTGTTGGAAAAGATATCCATATTAAGTCCATTTGTGACTATTTCATCTTCCAAACATTTTAGTAGTTTATTTGTTACCTGAGACAAGTAATGTTTAGTTTCATTTGAATTATAAAGTTCAATCATAAGTTCCCATATGGACTCGTGTCGCTTTAGATTATCGTCGGTGATTGAAATAATATTATCACCAATATTTTGATTATCGTTTGAACTTTTTGAATCATGCTCCCGTAAATCAAATACATCCCTATTTATTTTAACATTTAAATTTTTATATTCTTCATTAGGCTCTGAGGAGAATTTGCTTTTTGAATTTTTTTCAACACTGGAGTTATAGGGTTTATTATTCTTAATATGATATCTTGTTGGAGTAGAGTTGATATTGTTCTTATTCTGATCCAATATGTTGTTAATTATATCATTAATCATATTATTTTTCTGAAGGGTATTCTCAGAATTAAAAGAAGAATTGCCTAAAACCTCAATAGAATTTTCTAGGTCATTTTGGTGAGAGAGTTGGCTATGATCCTCTTCTCGTATATTCTCAAGTACCCGGGGGGCTTCATTGAAATTCTGAATATACATATTATCTTGATCGGTTTCGAAATTATTGTAAATATTGTTTACTGTAATTTTCGCATTATTGAGATCAAGGGTGTTCTCTTTGTTTTTTAATTGAATCTTTGGCTGACTGAGATACCTTTTGCCAACTTCCTTCCTTTTTGGATTTACTCCTGGTGAATTTATTATATTATTTCCTAATTTTGTAAAAATCGATGAGTTAGCTAAATAAACCCCGTAGTTATTTGGATATAAACCATCTAAATAGTTTCAGTAAATTTATTTACCATTAGGCCCTCCCCCATTGTTGATTATCAGATTATTTACATTTATGTTGATGTTGTTTTGCAAGCCTTCTTGGCTCTGGCTAACTTTGATGTTGCTGATTCCAGGATTGGAGTTATTCTTTGCAACTGAAAGCGATTTGTTGGATTTATTTGCTTTGAATTCTATATTTTTCCTATTGTTTACTCGAATGGATTTATCGGTGAATTTATTGTATTCATAGAATTTTTTGAGAATTTCTAGAATTAAAAGATGATTTACCATTAGAAGAATTTTTGATTGAAGCCATTATAATTATTTCTTAATTTAATAGGAATTTTCTAAAATATTAATATCATTAATTTCTATTTGAGGAAAAATTATCTTTTTCTCTTTAAATAAAGATATGTAATATGTATGTTTTATTTTCATAAGAATAAGATTGTTTCATTTAAGCGATTCATAAAGATACGAGCTAATTTATTTATCATATATTGAATGAAATCTTCCTAATTGTTGATAGATTTATTAAAATTTTATAATAAGTTTAAATTACGTAAATCATTACTTTAATTTAGAATTATACATAAAAGAATAACATCTCTCTTTTGATTTATCGGAAATTATTAGATAAAATAAATTTTGATATTACATTTGAATTAAAGAGTGACAAATTATCTCTGAGCTCTTTCAATAAGATATGAATCCCTATAACTAAAATGAACGAATTGCTTAGAAATTATATAAATTTTTTCAAAGTTATGAAAGATTTTAATATTTTCAAGTATGAGTGATGAGTGAAACTTTAATAATTTTTGAACATTGACCATTCATTTACAAAATTGATTTCAATTAATCATTATATTAAAAAAATTCAATTTATTTCATAAATTAACATATAATTTAATTCATAAATTAAGTTAATTTTATAATAAATCTTCCGTAATTTATTAAATGGAAGACTTAATAAAAATCTAAAATTCCTGTCCATCAATAAATCTAGAGTCTGCCAAAATAAAATTTTACTATAACATATTTAAAAAATTTAAAAATATAAAATTGAATAAAATATTCAAACTTTAAATTAAGATAATTTCATAATTATTTCGAATAGAATTTTTTATTAAGGTGATAAATATTCTTAATCGAGCATTGCTTCGAAGATTCTTCTGACAAAGAATTTGAATTCAGAAAAGTCAAGTTTTCCTGATTTGTCTGCATCCAGAGCGTTGAAAACTTCATCAACTTCTTCCTTTGAGGGAACATCAATTCCAATGTCTTCAGAAATTTGTTTCATTGCCTTTTCTAATTCTTGTCTTTCGACTACTCCAGAATTGTCTGTATCAGTTGTTTGGAAGGCAATAAGGGCAACTTCGTTGAATTTTGCTTCATCGTTGAGTAAAGCTCTGAGATCGTCCATTAAATTATATATCTATAATGATTTAGTTTATATATTTATTTAATAATTAATTCTTAATTTAAAATTTTTATTTTATATAAACACACTAATTTTATAATTTGAGATTATGAATTTTAAAATTTATCTTGGAAGATTTGGGCTAAACAGGGAGAATATAGAATAGAATATTTGAACATTTCTTAACAAAGTACCTTGGCTTAAATTTGCGAGATAAATTATTAACTTCGATAACGTTTTAAATTAAACATGAGATTCTATATTAGGTGATGATAGTCAAAATTAGAATTAAGATATTTAATTGAAATTTGTGATGAAATTTCAAGATTTCCTTTGTAAAATCTTTATTCTAGCATTTAAGTGTTTTATAAGCATAATTCATCATATTTATAAATACCCTATAAAGAATATATATTTATTTAGATTCGAGTGAATATATAAAATTTACTAATTAAGTAAAGCGATTCCTTTTTAATTTTTTAAAATGAGGATTTAATTTTCATCCATATAATTAGAACTGCAATAAAATGATATAGATTATATATTCCCTCAGGTCAATCCTTCACAAATACATTTACTGATTTTCTCTTAATGGAAATTTTTAGATTGATATATCACATTTACTAAATTTATTTAATTTCCGATAAATAAATTGTAAATTAAAAAAATTTTTATATAAAAATGAATTTTGATCCAAATATGATGAATCCTGAAATGATGAAGAATATGATGGAATCCTTCTCACAAATGTCGGATGATCAGCTCTCTGCAATTATGTCGGGCATGGGTAAAAATCTTATTATAATTCGATGAATTAATTTAGGAATAAACATGGACCCTAAAACAATCAGACAATTCGCAGATCAATTTAAAAATGCTAAGGACGAAGATTTCGAAAATTTAAAGAATCAATACGCAGTAAGAGATATAATTAATCAAATAATTTCAAATAAAATTTAGGAAGGAAACATCAACATGAACGATTTCATGCATCAAAGTCCAGAATTTTCTAAGCTTGATTCTCTTGCTAAGAATGCGGCTGATTTGTTCAAACAAAATAAATTTTTAGAATCTGCAGAGGTTTATTCTGACATAATAAAACAATATGACGAATTACCAGCAGATTTAAAGGCACAAAATGCTGAATCTTCTGAAAATTTCCTTTTGGAAAACAGAGAAAAACTTTCAGAATGCAAATTCAAGTTGGAGGATTATGACTCTGCAATTGAAGAAGCATCAAAAGTTTTAGAAAAAAGACCCGTATACAATCTCTATCTACATGTTGGAATAAGCTTCTTTAAAAAGGGAAAATATTACAAAGCTAGAGATAATTTATTGAAAGCAAAAGAATTATTTACTGGAGAACCAGAAAAAATCCGTAATTAATTAATTATATTTCTAGTTGCAAATTATTTAAAACAGACTTTGGACATGATTGCAGACATTGAAAGTTAAATGATTGAATTAAATTTACTTCGATAATTAGTTTGAAATAGGACGATTAAACTTTAAAAATAGTAATTACATAATTAAAATTTTTAATAATTTTAAGAAAGTTTAAATTTAATATATAC
>Ga0169931_10007364_pt1 | contig 16323 bp, 15 predicted proteins | sample Kivu_15m_20L_FD_129675 | JGI IMG/M metagenome (GOLD analysis project Ga0169931, IMG submission 129675) | Freshwater microbial communities from Lake Kivu, Western Province, Rwanda to study Microbial Dark Matter (Phase II) - Kivu_15m_20L... | ecosystem: Environmental > Aquatic > Freshwater > Lake...
CTATTTAGACCTTCGAGGTCTGGAAGACCTCAAAGGTGGCCCGCAAAGGTCAGAAAACAGCGAAGGTTTTATTTTTAGCTCCAAGTTCGCTAAGAAAGAGCCTCCCTACTCAGGGCCTGATAGTCTGACACGCACCTCATAAAGCGTAAATTGCTGATTAAAGACAAATCGTTTTCTAGAACAATAATCGTCGGGTCTTAGTAAAAAAATTTCCTTTTATCCTTATCTAATTTAAGCCAATCCTCTTTCTTTAATTCGGAAGTGTATCTCAGATTTTGTTCTAGAATGTCAGCATAACGCATGTTTATTTTCGACAAACTTTCCTCTGGAAGCATCCAGTCGTGGATTAACATAATACTATGAAAATCTGGGGTAGACTTTACTATGGAGTACCTAGCAGTTTTTCTATAGGGGTCAATCTTACCCCAATTTGTGCAATCGTCCGCAATCAGAATAATGTAATCTGAGGGAGCTGGATTTGGAGCTAGCCAAATTGCAAGTACAAAAATTAGTTTCCACATGGTTTTGTTATGGCACTTAGAAGAGTGCCAAAAGGTTTAGATAATTCTTTTGCTAAAGTTTATTCAATCATCCGGTAAGATTAAATCAATGTACATTTCATAAACTGTAAATTTTGTGTTCCAATCAAATCGTCTAGCAGAACAATAAGCTGATGGCAATAAAAAATAAATTTTTTTATTAGCAGATCTCAGTTTATACCAATCTTCCCAAGTTAACTCTGAGGAAAATAGGGGTTTTTCGGCTAAAATTTCAGGATAGGATAGTGTCAGCTCCTCCAAGCGTTCATTTTCTTCGATCCAAAAATGTTTAAGAAAAAAAAAGGGAGAATCGTCTTTTTTTCCAAGGCTAAATCTGCGTCCCTTGGAAGATTTTTGCAGTGATTTGTTGAATGGAGATTCCCATTCTTCCCAATTCCCACAATCGTCTACGATGATAAATAGACTATCTTTTTCCACTTGGGAAACGTTGAACCACAGTGCTAGAGTAAAAATTAGTTGGAACATCCTTTTGTCAGTAAGTCTTTTAAATCTCTTATGTCTCGTTGGTAATTTGGAAATTTAGACGAACCTTTAAAATTCTCATAAGCCTTAGTTCCATCCATTCCGCCCCAAAATAGATTTTCATAAAAATCTACCGAAACTCCTTTGGGATAGGCCCAAATCACATGATCATTAAACTTTTTAAATTCTTCTGGAAAATGAGTTTGATGAAGAAGCATCAGTTCCCTACCCATAGTTGGCATCAGCACCTCTGCCATGTACGAGTGATGAGCGTCCTGGCCACTGCCATACAGTTTGTCAAAGGCATCGAGATTTGCTGGAAAATGAGGCAAGGGGGTAATGCCACCATTTTCCAAAGCTCGTCAAATTTCCACATGAACCAACTCGTGGAAAATGCTTTTGGCAAAAGCCAAAGAGCTCCATAAAGTTTTCGCATCCTTATTGATCACTATCGTAAATGTACCATCCGCATTTCTTTTAGAAGTTCCGTTGGATGGCTTTCCATCAATTCCTTTTGTTGTTTCTCCTAACATCAAGGTTACAGGAGAGTTTTGTCCTTTCGTTTTTGTAAATTCAGCAATGCTACTCACAAATTCAGAGAGAGCCAATTTGTCCACAATGCAACTGAGTCGAGGGTCGTCTGTGATGGAGCTGTCGATGTAGATGCGCAGCATGGGTAGCGGCACATCTGGAGGGTTGTAACTCCCCAAGGCTCCACCACCACCACTAGTGATGGAATCCCCGGGTAGGTAAGAATAATTCCCTCCTGCACCCGAATCCTCCCCCTGCGGACCCCCAACAGCACAGGAATAGCTGCGAGTAGGAGAAAGGACTAGGGTGACCCAACTTCTGGTCTCGTAGTTGTAGTACACCTGGTACCAGTCTGTAGTGGTCACCGAGCAGCGGATATCCAGCTGCTCAGGGCCTATCCCTCGACGTCCACCTGCCCCAGTTACTTCCACCTTTCGTGTGGCCAAAATCCTGCCTTTATGGATCTCAAAGCCAATAAAAAAATGCTCGTCGTAGGTGAAAAGATCTACGGTCCCAGACCATTTTTCATCGATCATCTGGTAGTTGATGTCTTTAAAATCCCGTTTTGAAGTTTCTACATCTGGATAATACCGGACAATAAGCGGGTCAAAGCGTGCCTCTGTTGGGTGCTTGACAAAAAGAATATTCTGAATGCTTCGTCGCGCCAGCTGCTGATCCTGCTGCTGCTCCCCCAAAGAGGGAATAAAAATCTCCTTGTTTTCCAAGTTGACCTCAAACACCTCTCGCCCATCCGGAAAAAAGTAATGGTGCACCTTGTCCCAATCGGGCTCCTTTTCAAAAAAGGGTAAAATCAATTCCTGTGACCCTGTTCGAAAGTTAGATCCTCGCTCGGGGAGGCGTAAGCTTCCCTTATTCGCCTCAAACCAGGCCCTTACGGGAGCAATTTGAGCAGTTTGGACTAGTTCGGATTGCTTGATTTGGGGCAGCTCCGGGTCCTGCACACAGCTTCCCAGTACAAAAAGGAAAAGTGCTATCCCTACTCGTGGTAAAAAATAAGGCAGAACGAATATAGATTTGAATAAAATGAATCTAGATTTTAAAAACATAAAAATAGGAAGAGTAACTATAAAAATACAACTAAAGCTAAGCAAGGAATTTCGAATTTGCAAAATTGGTGCTGTTTTAAAAAAACAGCGAAGGTTTAGACTTTAATTACTTTCATGTAGACCTTCGAGGTCTTGGAGACCTCAAAGGTCTAAATCAAATAAACTCCACCAAAGTTTCCAGCTTCATGCCACGACTTCCCTTGATCAGGATCAGGTAATCTTCCAATTTACTGTCTTGCAGCCAGTTGCGGAAAGAAAAAGGGTCTGGAAAATACAGGGCCGAAGGTGCGGTTTCCAGGGCCGATACGATCAATTTCCCGGTAAAACAGACCTTATCAAAGGCAAATTCGCTCACCAGCTCACCCAACTTGCGGTGTTCTTCCTCCGCATAGTCCCCCAACTCAAACATGTCTCCTAGAATGACCATTTTGTGTTTCTTCCCCGTCATCTTTCCAAAGGTGCGGATGGCGACCTCCATGCTGGATGGGTTGGCATTGTAAGCATCCAAAACAATCACATTGCTACGCTTTTTCACGAGCTGGGAACGCAAGTTCTCTGGAGTGTATTCCAAGATTCCACGAACGGCATCTTCCATCGCTACGCCAAAGTAGGCGCCAATAGTCAGTGCATTGGCAATATTTCCAAAGTTATAGGCACCAACCAAGGAGCTGACCTGGATTCCCGCTACGCCAGGAGCAGAAAAGGCAACAAAAGGATCAGCGCCATGAAATTGCACCTCGCAGAAATCCCCAGGCGAAGGATACAGCACTGGGCGTTCAAATCTAGCAATCAGCGGTGCCAAATTCGGGTCTTGGGAATTGATAAATACGGTTCCGTGATGAGTTTTTAGGAATTGGAATAGTTCTGTTTTAGTTTTTAAAACCCCCGCAGGGCCTCCCATGCCTTCCAAGTGTGCCTTTCCAATGTTGGTGATAAATCCGTGCGTAGGTTCTGCAATGCCGCAAAGTTCTTCAATATCTCCTTGTTTATTGGCTCCCATCTCGATGATGCCGATTTGATGCGCTGCAGTCAGGCGAAGTAGGGTCAAGGGTACGCCGATGTGGTTGTTCAGGTTACCTTGGGTCGCAAGGGTGTTGAATTTTTGCTTTAGGACGCTAAACAACAACTCTTTGGACGTGGTCTTGCCATTGGATCCGGTCAAGCCAATGATGGGAATGGTAAACTTTCTCCGATGGTAAGTTGCCAGTTGTTGTAAAGCACTCAAGGCATCTTCACATAAAAAATACCTTGCATCTCCTGGGACTTCATGTTGTTCTTCATCTATCACCACTGCCGAAGCACCCATCTCCAAGGCCTTGGAGGCAAACTCGTTTGCATTGAAATTTGGTCCTTTTAAGGCAAAAAAGAGGTTCCCTAGATCAATTTTTCTAGTGTCGGTACTTACTCCTGAGCTTTTTAGAAATAGGGAATAAAGAAGATCCAGATTCATTTTTGGAAATTTTGTTACAAAATAACGCATTCAACCCATCTTTGTAGGACGCCATCCCTATTATTTTAGGCGGTGTTCATTCCTTTAATGAATAAACTTCATCCTTTTTTTGATCAAATTGATTTTTTTGCCAAGGTTGTCAATGCAAGAGGATGAATTTGATGTTTCACAATTCTTCTATAGGCTTGCCAACATTAATCAAATCCGCTAGTTTAGGAATTCAAATACCTCCCCATGAAATCCATTCTCTTTTCGCTTTTTTTAGGCTCCCTACTTTGGAGCTGCCATGCGGGTCCGGAGCCTGCCGATCAGGTGTTTATCAATGGAATCGTTTACACGGTAGACGAAGCCAACCCCAAAGTAGAGGCCGTGGCGGTGAAAGATGGGTTAATCCTAGCCTTGGGGACGACCTCTGAGATACAGGCCTATGTTGGTACCGCTACCGAGGTTATTGACTTGCAGGGCAAGACGATGACGCCAGGGTTTATCGAATCCCATGCCCATTTGATGGGTATTGGTTACAACAAATTAGAAATCGATTTGATGGGGATTCAGACCTACGATGAGCTCATCGAAAAAGTAGCAGAAGCCGCAGCGGTAGCCAAGCCTGGGGATTGGATTACGGGCAGGGGATGGCACCAAGACAAGTGGCTCAAGATGCCTGAAAAAACGGTCAAGGGTTTTCAAACCCACGATGCACTCAGTGCAGTGAGTCCCAACAATCCTGTGTATTTGGCCCATGCCTCTGGACATGCCTCTTTTGTCAATCAAAAAGCCATGGAGCTGGCTGGCATCACTCCTCTGCGCAGCGAAACGCCCACCCAAGAAGTAGAGGGAGGAGAAGTGTTGAGAGACGAGCTGGGCAATCCTACAGGGGTGTTGGTAGAGCGTGCATCCATCCTAGTGAGCAAGTTGATCCCTGAAACTACCCCAGAAAAAAATGAAGAGGCATTGACCTTGGCCTTGAAAGAATTGGCTGAAAAGGGAATTACTTCCTTCCACGATGCAGGTTCAGGCCAGGAGGTCATTGACTTGGTGCAAAAATTTCAAAAAGAAAGTAAACTGACCGCCCGCATGTATATCATGCTGACGGGCAGACAGCCCGACTTGTTGGAAGCCTGGTACAAAAAAGGGCCCATAATAGATCCCAATCACTGGGTAACGGTACGCTCCATCAAACTCAATTGCGATGGGGCTCTGGGCCCTTGGGGGGCTTGGTTGCTAGAGGATTACTCAGACAAGCCTGGCCACCGGGGGCATGAAACCTTGCCCATGTCGGTGGTTAGCGAGGTGTCGGAAAAGGCCTTACCATTGGGATTTCAAGTGTGTTCTCACGCCATCGGGGACCGTGCCAATCAGGAAATATTGGATCGCTACGAGGCGGCTTTTGCTAAGTTTCCTGAAGCCAAAGACCATCGCTTCCGTATCGAGCATGCCCAGCATTTGCATCCGGATGATATTCCGCGCTTTGGAAAGTTGGGCGTCATCGCCGCCATGCAGGCCATCCACTTGAGTTCTGACCGTCCTTGGGCTATCGATCGCTTGGGGGAAAAGCGCATCATCGACGGGGCATACGTATGGCAGAGTCTGTTTAAGACTGGAGCGCGCATTGCCAACGGCACCGATGCGCCCGTAGAGCCGGTAGATCCTATCCCTTCCTTTTATGCATCTGTGACCCGTAAGACCCTGCAAGGATTACCCGAAGGCGGTTACGAGGGAGGGCAAAAAATGACAAGGGATCAGGCCTTGAAGTCTTATACCTTGGATGGAGCCTATGCGGAATTTGAAGAAAATTTTAAAGGATCTATTTCAGTAGGCAAGGCGGCAGACTTTACGGTATTTGACAAAAACATCATGGAAATCCCAGAAGATGAGATGCTTCAAACCAAGGTGCAGATGACCGTGGTGGCAGGGAAAGTAGTATATAAAAAACCTTGATGATCTAAAAGCATTTCCTTTACTTGGATACCCAAGCTCATCTTTTTATTATCCTAACTCAGTTATGAAAAAATATTTAGTTCTCTTTTGCCTGCTTTTTGGCTTCCAGATTCCATTTGCGCAAGCACAACAGGCCCCTTCTATCTCTTGGAAAGACGTGGCTACTTGGAAGTCCATGCCTAACGGTGGATATAAACTCTCGCCTGATGGGCAATGGATGGCCTATGTGCTCACTGGAGTAGAAGCCGATGGAGAATTGATTCTCCAAAAAGTAGCTGATTTGGCTACCAAAAAGTCATTTCCCATTGGCAATACTTCCTTTGCAAGCTTTGAATTTAGTGAAGATAGCCAGTGGATGGCCTTCAAGGAGTTTCCCATGTTTGCCGAAAAAAAGAATAATGAAAATTCTACCAAAGAAAAACTTCATTTGATTCACTTGGGTACGGGTGAGAAAAAAACCTTTGAAAACATAGGGGGATTTTATTTCAATGGGGAAGCTTCCTCACATCTACTCATCTCCCTCCCCAAATCTGGAGACAGTGATGCCAAAGGCACGGATTTGCTCATTCATCACCTCAAGACAGGCAAGTCGCAAAACCTAGGAAATGTGCGAGAACATGCCGTAAACAAAACCGGGACGCATCTTGCTTATGCGGTGGATGCTGCCAATTCCCAGGGCAACGGCCTGTATCTGCTCCAATTGGCTAGCAATGCCATTCAGGTGCTGGATTCGGATGAGGCAGCTTACCAAAGCATCAATTGGACAGAAAAAGGGGATGGATTTGCCGCCCTAAAATTTAAAGAGGACAAAAAGTACAAGCAGGAAATAGGGACTGTACTTGGGGTGAAGAATCTCCCCAATCCTCAAATCATCCTGTATGCCCCCAAAGAGGACTCCCTTGGATTTAACCAAAACTACACCATCAGTCCTAACCGTCGCCCCATGTGGTCTGATGATTTGAGCAGACTTTTTTATGGCATTCACCCTCTGGTTTTAATGGAAAAAGAAACCCCTAAAAAAGAAGTCGGTGCAGATTCTATTCCAAAACCAAAGGATGCTAAAAAGCCTGAAATGACTATATGGCATTGGCAAGACGAACGCCTGCAGTCAAGACAGCAAGTGATGGAGGGTACTGACAAAAATTACAGTTTCTGGGCCAGCTACGACATTCTGAGCAAAAAACACCTGGCTCTCCATGACAGCAGCATGCGGGAACTCACTATTTTGCCTCATCAACTTTTTGGACTAGGATCCGATCAGCAAGCCTACGAACTGGACATCAACCTCAATGGCCAGAGCTATCTGGATTATTACGTAGTGGATTTGAAGACTGGAGAAAAAAAATTACTCTTTGAGAAATTTTACCAGCCCACGGTAGCCTCCATGCCTCGCCCTTCTACAGACGGCAAGAAATTATTATATGGGAAAGAAGGACACTTTTTTGTATATGATATCCTTTCAAATACGCATCGTAACCTTACCGAAAATCTACCTGTTTCTTTTGTAGATGAGCAGGAAGACCGTAACCTGAAGCTGGCAATGCTCAGCCCCTTAGGCTGGAGTAGCGATAGCAAATACCTGCTCCTGCGTGACGGTTGGGACATCTGGCAAGTGCCCCTCTCTCCTAAGGAAGCGCCTGTCAACGTGACGCAAACGGGAAGAGCGCAGGGCATCCGATACCAATACCGGATCAATTTGGACCCGGATGAAAAAGGTATCGACCTTACCAAAACCCTCTACCTAAGAGGCTATGGGGAGCGAACCAAAAAAAGTGGACTAGCTACCCTTGCACCAGCCAAAACTGGGCTAGCCCCAGGGGCCAAGGTCTTGCTATGGGAGGATGCCAATATCCAAGGCTTGGCCAAAGCCAAAAGAGCCCAGGTATTTACCTACACCAAAGAGAAGTTCAACGAGCCTACCCAAGTCTATTTGGGAGATGCTTCCCTTAGTCAAGCCAAGCAAGTCACAGAAAATGCACCTGATTTCAAAAAATACAGCTGGTCTTCGGGAGTGAGGCTAGTAGATTATGTATCTGCTAAAGGAGATTCTCTGCAAGCAGCCCTATTTCTTCCTGCAGGCTACCAAGAAGGTATGCGCTACCCTACGGTGGTATATTACTACGAAAAACTTTCCCAAACCTTGCACAATTGGTCCAATCCTGCCTACAGTGGGACAGGGTGGAACCCAAGTGTGTATACCAGCAACGGCTACGCGGTACTGGTTCCAGATATCGTATACACCTTGGATGATCCAGGTATGTCGGCCGTTTGGTCGGTACTTCCTGCCGTAGACGCCGCCTTGAAAACAGGAGTCATTGACCCAGAAAAAATGGGGCTTCATGGACACAGTTGGGGTGGATACCAAACCTCCTTTTTGATTACCCAAACCAATCGCTTCAAAGCCGCTGCGGCAGGAGCACCCTTGACCAACATGATTTCTATGTATGACTTGATTTATTGGAATACCGGCTCAGCCAACATGTCCATTTTTGAGGCTTCGCAAGGCAGGTTTTTGGGAGGTCCCTGGGAAAACTGGGAGGCCTACGAGAGAAATAGCCCCATTTACCATGTCAAGAAAGTGCAAACGCCCTTGCTCATGCTGCACAACGATAAGGACGGAGCAGTAGATTTTACCCAAGGGGTAGAATTCTACAATGCCTTGAGAAGACTTAAAAAGTCAGTGATTATGATTCAATACCTAGGAGAAAATCATGGACTTGGAAAAGTGGAAAATCGAAAAGATTACGGCGTACGCATGATGGAATTTTTTGACCACCACCTCAAAGGACTTCCTGCACCAGATTGGATGCTGCAAGGAGTACCTAGGCTAAAGCTAGGTGAGCACCTAGAAGAGAGGGCATTTTAAGTCATCCTCATGACCTTAGTACCTATCCCTCACCACCGGTGAGGGATATTTTTTTGTCAAATGCGTTCAAGAATTTTTAGTGACTTCCTCGTATTTTTTTGGATAGTCTGGTCTTAGGGTACCAAATAGTCGGTCCCAGATTAGGGTGTACAAACCGTAATTTTCATGAAAATACTGGTGGTGTTGATTGTGAGCGGTGCCCGTATTGATCCATTTCCCTAGCCAATGCTTGTGAAAATTTTTGGGATACAATTCGTAACCCAAATGGCCATAGACATTGTATACAAATTGAAACAAGAGAAAATACCCTAAGGCTTGTTGGGAAACAGGCAGGGTAAAGGCAATCAAAGGAATGATGCCTGCTTCAAGAATAGCCTCCAAAGGATGAAAAGCATAGGCTGTCCAGGGAGAGGGATTGGTAGAGAGGTGGTGAACGTGATGTTTCCTGCGATTCGCATCCACACCTCAAAAAATTTTTCCCAACCCATGTTCCTACGATTATTTAAACGATCTGGTAAAATTAAGGGGTAGGGATTTGGAATACAAACGAGAAGGGGCTGCGGTAGCGGCTGGCAAGGAAGTAGAAAGTTTCTACCTTTGCGATATGCGAAAGGAAATTGCTGCTTTACTAAAAAAGGAATTCACCCTTGAGTGGAGGCAAAAATTTGCGCTCAACGGGATTTTACTTTACGTAATTTCTGCGGTTTTTATCGTTTACCTCAGTGTGGGAGCCAAGACAGGGAGTCTATCTATTCCTACTTGGAATGCACTTTTTTGGATCATTCTCCTATTTTCTTCCGTCAATGCAGTGGCCAAAAGTTTTGTGCAGGAGCATGCCGGTAGGCAGTTGTATTACTACACCATCGCCTCTCCTGAATCCATCATTTTATCTAAAATTATTTACAACTCCTTTCTCAATTTGTTCCTTGGGCTTTTGGGTTACGGAGTTTTCTCGGTCATTCTCGGAAATATAGTGCAGGATCAAGGTTTATTTCTACTTAACTTGATCTTGGGTACAGTAGGATTTGCGTCTAGTTTGACTATGGTGAGCGGGATTGCTTCGAAGGCAGGCAACAATGCTACCTTGATGGCGATTTTAAGTTTCCCAGTCATCATCCCCATCCTGCTGATGGCCATTCGCATTTCTAAAAATGCACTAGATGGATTAGATTGGAGTGTGAGCGGAGATAAAATCTTGAGTTTGGTAGCCATCAATTTTTTGGTCGCAGCGACCTCCTACCTGTTGTTTCCCTACTTGTGGAGGAGTTGACTCTACTGAAGTAGCGGCAATCCCTGATTCACGTTTTCTTTTTTCCATCTTCCAAAATTCAAGCTCAAGAAAACAGGAAATAATTGCTTTCCTGCTAACTTGTGAAAATGAAAAATAAAATTGCGCTGGTTACTGGGGCAACATCTGGAATTGGACAAGCCTGTGCCATGACCCTTGCCAAATTGGGATACGACTTGATCGTAACCGGTAGAAGGGCGGAGCGTTTGGAGGAGTTCAAAACGAAATTGCCTCAAGGAGTTCGATGTCTGTCCTTAGTTTTTGACGTGAGGGACCGGGAGCAAGTGGAAAAAATTCTAGGGAATCTGCCCAAGGAGTGGTCAGAGATAGATGTCCTCATCAATAATGCCGGCAATGCCCACGGCCTAGATCCTATTCAAACAGGAAGCATTTCCGATTGGGATGCCATGTTGGACATCAACGTAAAGGGACTCCTATACGTCTCTAAAGCCATTATCCCAGGCATGACCCAGAGGAATTCAGGGTGCATTATCAATATAGGTTCCATTGCCGGAAAGGAAGTTTATCCCAATGGCAACGTCTATTGTGCCTCCAAGCATGCCGTGGATGCACTTACTCAGGCCATGCGCATGGATCTAAACCCATTTGGCATCAAAGTGATGGGAATTCACCCAGGATTAGTAGAAACAGAGTTTTCCTTGGTCCGTTTTAAGGGAGATGTGCAACGCGCTAGTACGGTATATCAGGGCTATACCCCCTTGGTTGCTCAAGATATTGCCGACATCGTAGCATTTGCACTTACTCGTCCGGCACATGTGGTGCTGGCCGACGTGGTGGTATTGCCAACAGCCCAAGCTTCCGCCCAAGTCATCAAAAAAAATATTTTGAAATGAAAAATATCACCTACCTAGTTTTTGGATTATTTATGGCTTGCTCTGCCCCCAAAAGTGACCAAGCCGATTTTACAGAAGCCCAAAGAGATTCTCTTTTTGCTGGGAAGGACTCGCTGAATGCAACTACCGAGAGTACAGTACTTGAAAATATGCTATTGGAACAAGGGCTTGTGGATATTGAAGAGGTCATTCCAGGTATACGGGTAGAATTGAAGTATTCTACCGAAGATAATTTTTTCAAAAAAGATGTATACGGGGACCTCACCCGATGTTACCTACAGCCCCTGGTAGCAGAAATGCTAGCCAAAGCACAACAAGACTTGCAAAAGGATTATCCCAACTTGAGTTTACTGGTATACGATGGGGCACGCCCCAGGAGCGTACAGCAAATTTTATGGGATGGCCTAGACAAGCCAGATAGTCTCAAGCCACTGTACGTTTCTGATCCCAAAATAGGAGGATTGCATAATTTTGGAGTTGCAGTCGACCTTACCCTGATGGATGTGAAATCCGGAAAACCTTTGGATATGGGAACTCCTTACGACTATTTTGGATATCCTGCCTATCCAGACCGGGAACTTCAAATGTTGGCAGAGGGAAGTATTACTAAGGCTCAGGTTGCCAACCGCGAGATTCTAAGGAAGGTAATGAAAGGGGCGGGCTTTACAGGGATTGGTAGCGAATGGTGGCATTTCAATGCTTTCGCTAGAAGTAAAGTAGAAGAAAAATTTACTATAATTGAATAAACCTCATCTAACCTCCATCCATCCACCTAATGAACACAGGTAAATCTATCGCTCTAGTTGCCATTCTATTTCTTGCAATTTCTCTAAACAGCTTGGCTCAGCAAGGGGGACAATTTCGTGTCCTTGTATTCTCTAAAACCGCAGGGTTTCGTCACCAGTCCATTCCTAACGGAGTGATGGCAATCAAAAAAATGGGAGAAAAGCATGTTTTTTCTGTATACACCACAGAAGACGCCTCGCAATTTACCGACGAAAACCTAGCCAAATACGACGTTGTCGTGTTGATGAGTACTACAGGAACAATTTTTAATGAAGCTCAAAAAGCTGCCTTTCAGAAATTTGTGCAATCAGGAAAGGGTGTGGTGGGAATTCACTCGGCCACGGACACCGAGTACGAATGGCCTTGGTACAACCGCATGATTGGGGCATATTTTCTTGCCCATCCAAGACAACAAACCCTTAGGCTAGAAGTGGTCAATCGAGAGCATCCCGCTACCTGGCATTTGCCGGTAAATTGGCTGTGGACCGATGAATTATACGAATTTAAAAGTTTGAATCCCGACATCAAGGTATTGATTCAGGCAGATGAGAGTACCTACGAGCCGGCCAAAGCCATGGGAGCCTTTCATCCAATGGCCTGGTACCATGACTTTGATGGAGGAAGGGTATTTTATACTGCTTTGGGGCATGTGGATGCCGTATGGGAAGATGCTGATTTCTTAAAGCATCTCTATGGAGGCATTTGGTATGCTGCCAAGGGCAAGCTTCCAAAAAAGTAATCAAAATTTTAATCAATAGGGAACTTCTGGTTCCCAATTTGGTTTTGTGAGTATATATTTTCCATACCATGTTAAAAGCTCAAGCTAGACCGGTTCACCTCTACATGGAGGCCAATCCCAATCCTAACTCCCTAAAATTCGTAGCCAATTTTATGTTGGTAGAGGAAGGAGTCAGTTATGATTTTCCTGATGCCTCGAGTGCTCAGCACAGCCAGCTAGCCAAGGAGCTTTTTAATTTTGCTGCGGTACAGCGGGTATTTATCGCCTCCAATTTTGTGACCATCACCAAGGACCAGGAGGTAGAGTGGACAGAGATTCAGCAGGTGTTACGGGACCACATCCGTCAATACTTGGAATCTGGGCAAAAGGCAGTTCAAATTGCCCTAGATAAGGATCCTCTTTTTGATGAGAATGATTCCGAAATAGTAAAAAAAATTAAGGGAATCCTGGACGAATATATTCGGCCCGCGGTAGAGCAAGACGGGGGAGCCATCGTATTCCACTCCTTTGCCGATGGAGTAGTGAAGGTGCTACTACAGGGGTCTTGTTCGGGCTGTCCATCCAGTACAGTAACCTTGAAGGCGGGCATTCAAAATTTACTTACCCGAATGCTGCCTGAAGTAAAGGAAGTACAAGCGGAAGGTATATAGTCATACATATGGTCAAGAAAAATTGGTCATGGGCCATTTTGGGGCTTTTGGCTTTGGTCCTGCGATTTCTAGCCGCCCAATTTCCTGAGACTACAGACCAAGTTTATTCCCGTACTTTTTTTCCTTTCTTGCGCAATCTTCTAGACCTGAGTTTGGGGAAATTGCCCTTCCCAAGCATTTACTTATTTATTATTCTCTTCGGGGTAATCCTAGTTATTTTTATTCTTCGGCTAAAGGCTCAGGTAGGGAGAAAGCAGAGGATACATTATTCTTTGCGCTTCCTTTTCAATGCACTTGGAGTCCTAATTTTCTTTTTTTTAGTGCTTTGGGGATACAATTACCAGCGCACCCCCATCGTCCAGCAATTGGGGCTTCTGCCTTCCCCACTCCCTCTAGAAATTTTAGAAGCAGAATTGCAGCTCACCCAAAATTTAGCTACTCAAGAAAGATTAAAAATTAAAGAGGATACAGCCGCCATAATTGAGTGGATGGACTACGCTCTCCTGGAGGAAGTGGTCAGGGATAATATGCGTAAGAATCTTTTCCTCTTGGGAATAAATTACACCGGAAATCCACGTACCAAGCTAGTTCCTCCCTCAGGATTGATGAGAAGAATTGGGATTTTAGGAATTTACTTTCCTTTTACTGGAGAAAGTTATATTGATCCTAGCTTGCATCCTTTGGAGCAGCCCTTCACCATAGCCCATGAAATGGCGCATAGCTTTGGAGTAACCGACGAGGGGGAAGCCAATTTCCTTGCCTGGGTGATTTGCTCCTATGCAGAGGATCCTCGGCTGAGGTATTCGGCACAGCTTCGGCTGCTTCTTTATCAGCTCAGAGACTACCGCAGAGAATCCCCCGAACGCCTAGAGCTTTGGATTAAAAACTTACCTCCTGGATTGAGACAGGATTTGATAGCCATTCAAAAAGCAAACGAGCGCTATAAACCATTTTTTTTGGAATTTAGCCGATGGACCAATGACCTTTTTCTCAAGTCTCAAGGGATAGAGGCTGGTATTACCTCCTACCAAGAACTACCCATGCTGGTACATGCTTGGAGGCAGGACCCAAAAAGGAATTAAAGGGTAAATTCCTGAAAAGAAGGCTTGGTCTCGTTCAACAAGAAAAGAGCTTATTTTCTATTGCCAATCCAAACGCCAAGGATTACCGCGGCAATGCCCAGGTAGTGCCCAAACAGGAGCACTTCTCCATCCAAAACCCCCCAAAGAATAGCTACAATAGGGATGGTATAGGTGACCAAACTTGCAAAAAAGGGGCTGGCACTTTTGATCATAATATTGAATAGGATCAAAGCCGTAGCTGTACCTACCATGCCTAAAATAGTAACATATCCTAAGGCTTCCCAAGCCTGGGGCTGCGTAGAAAGCTTGCTTGAAAATTCTGTACCGGCCAATAAGTACACCAAGGCTAGGGGGAGAATTAGCAATAAAGAAATTGAGGAGATTTCTATGGATTTCAGCTGGGTAAATCTGGCTTTGATGAAATGCAAATTGATGCTATAGCAGATACATGCAGCTATGACAAACAAGGCATAGGCATTGATATCGGTTAAGGACTCCCAACTTCCGCCCTCTTTAAAGGTCACTAGCACCAGCACTCCTACAAAGGCGATGGCCAAGCCTAGTCCATTTTTTTTGGTAATGGAGGTGTTGAAAAATAAGGCTCCCACCAGCACCACAAAAAGTGGGGTGAGTGCATTCAATACTCCTGTGAGCGAACTGCTCAACTGGGTTTGGGCAATGGGAAAAAGAAAGGCAGGAATAAAACTTCCTAGTAATCCTGTAATTAATAAATGGATGACCTGAGTTTTACTTAGCTGCCTGATTCGAGGTAGGGATAAAGGAAGCAAAAGACTGGCCGCAGCTACCATGCGGTAGGCTCCCACTTCTCCCGGAGTAAATACTTCCAATCCCCTCTTGATCAAGATAAAGGAACTTCCCCAAATCACCGTTAAGACCAAGAGCAGTACCCAATTTAAAAGTGATTTTTCGGTAGCGTTTTGGGTCATGGAAGAGGAATAAATGAAAATCTTTGGGTAGTAAGTGGTATGCCTGCCTTAGGCATGAAATTCATAATCTGCAAACACATCGGCGATTTGAAGTAGGATTTCTTCTACTTCTTGGTAGCTTTCTGCTGTGACCAACTCGGTGCGATAAGGTTTAAAATTGGGCATGCCCCTGAAGTAATTGGTATAATGCCGGCGCATCTCTAAAATTCCTTGTTTTTCGCCTTTCCAAGAGATGGAAAAATACAAGTGACGCTTGGTAACTGCAATTCTTTCTGCGAGGTCGGGAGCAGGTAATTTTTCTCCTGTTTGTAGATAGTGCTTGATTTCATTAAATATCCAGGGATACCCAATAGAGGCTCGCCCTATCATCATCCCGTCCACCTGGTATTTCTTACGGTATTCTGCCGCTTTTTCTGGGGAATCTATATCTCCATTGCCAAACACAGGGATGTGTAGACGGGGATTGTCTTTGACCAAATTGAGCCAAGACCAATCTGCATCGCCCTTATACATTTGTTGCCGAGTACGGGCATGGATGGAAATGGCCTGTATGCCTACATCCTGCAACCTTTCCGCTACTTCAACGATCCTTATGGTATCGTGGCTCCATCCCAAGCGCGTCTTTACCGTGACGGGAAGCTTTACCCGCTTCACGATTTCCGCAGTCATGGCCACCATTTTATCGATATCAAGAAGGATTCCCGCACCAGCCCCTTTGCAGGCTACTTTGTGTACAGGACAACCGTAATTGATGTCCAAAATATCTGGGCCTGCTGCTTCCGCTATGGCAGCGGCTTCTCTCATGGATTCTATTTCGGCGCCAAAAATTTGAATGCCTATGGGGCGTTCGTAGTCATACACATCGAGTTTTTGCACGCTTTTCGCAGCATCACGAATCAGTCCTTCCGAACTAATAAACTCGGTATACATGAGGTCAGCCCCGTTTTGCTTGCAAACCGCCCGAAAGGGGGGGTCGCTCACGTCTTCCATAGGCGCCAGAAGCAGGGGAAACTCCCCAAGTGTTATATTTCCAATTTTTACCAAACCGAATTCTAAATTTGGTGTAAATTTAGCCCAATTATGGAGATATACGAAACTCAGGC
>Ga0169931_10007366_pt1 | contig 16321 bp, 14 predicted proteins | sample Kivu_15m_20L_FD_129675 | JGI IMG/M metagenome (GOLD analysis project Ga0169931, IMG submission 129675) | Freshwater microbial communities from Lake Kivu, Western Province, Rwanda to study Microbial Dark Matter (Phase II) - Kivu_15m_20L... | ecosystem: Environmental > Aquatic > Freshwater > Lake...
AATCGATCCTTTTAATCTTTAATTCATCTTTTAGATCTTTAGTCAATATCAATCAATACTTTTAACCAAGTATCGCTCAAGTTTGCACTGCGATTTGCTGATTCATCTTTCTGAGTCATGCTGTCAAACAAAAAGACTTCTTTGTCGTGCTTACTATATAGACTTATTTTTTTATGTACGTTGTTGGTTGTTGGCTAGCTAGAGCAACGTTACTGTATTTCACAGCAACCAGATCAGTCTTGCTTGTCGGCACGGAGAAGTCGATCTAACATCGAACAGCGAAGTAATGTAGAACCTCTTCATAAATACATAAACACAGTACTAAATTCAGAGGTTTCCATCCTTTGTGTTTATCTTGAGAATTTAGTATTCTTTTTAGGTTGAGTTGAGTCGTATGACTTCTCCCTGTGCAGTTTTCAGCTTTCAGCAGTATCGATCACTGTTGGAGAGGAAAATCGATCAGCTTATATGTCCATGCATACAGGAAACCACTGAACCAGAAAACTGTTAGGAACAAGGGATACGCCTGCCTTAACTCGATGCTGAAACATTATTAATGATGTATCTAGACAATATCCCATTGTTCAGATGATTGATGTAAGCATTGAGCATATTGAGTCTCCTTACAAAGCCTAATTCGTTAATTGCCGCGATTTAGTCAGATCTTATAGCCCCTTCAGAAAACTTAAACATTATACTTATCATAAGTATAGAACGTAATTTATACTGAAATCTCAGATCAGAATACAGCTCATTAAGATCTACCGATACAGGATCTGAAAAAGTGCCTTTAATTTTTCACTTCTGAAGCATCTATGGGAGATAATAGAGTAGATAACCAGTTTCCTATACTAAATCCAGCAGACTTCTTTCCACTCTTGATGGCAACTTCAATCGGATCATCTGGATAAACCTTTAAATTAAAGCCATATTCAAATTCGCTTTCTGAGCCTCGTAGTTTAGGAAACGTTCTAACGATCGCCTAGATTGTTAGAGAGGTTGTTGAATATTATTTAAGGATCATAAACGAGATGAAAGAAAATTGTCAAATAAAATTCGTGAGGAAATGCGAATCATGGAATCGGAAACGAATGACTTACCTCTTGTAAGCCCTTTTCATTGGCATATATAGCATCAGCAACTTGGGCACCACGAGGTACAGCTACAGAACCACAGGGTAACCATGATTTGGAATCTGTACCAAACTGCCGAACAAACACATTGTATTCTTGACCCCCCTTTTTCGATATTTCATCATACTTTGCGGCACCCTGCTCACGTTGGATTTGCTTTTCAGACTTTACACGAGGTTCTACTGGTTTTGTTGGTCCAAAACCTTTTTTCTCTGCTGAAAGATGTGCTTGAGATCGAGCAAACGAAATCGAAGATTGTTGAGTATTTATAACAAACCCGTTCATGTGTGAGAAAAGAGTAATCAAGAGAGTGAAAAATGTAAAGGATTTGAAGGTCATTGTGCTTGATGAAGTGGTACTGAATTTGTTAGTATAGAGAGATCCTGTATCAGTTTGATCGAATGAGGTTGTTTCAGCTTTCCTATTAAATACTTGTAGATCTGTAGATCATAGTATTTGTTCTTATTCACATCGTCATTTACAAATTTACTTTGCGTTGGGTGACGACGCATCATACATCCGGTATGTCGTCAGCCAACCAGCAAGGTCTGTCATTCGCTACAACACCACCGGATCTTTTTCTCGATCTCCCTTTCACCCTTTCACAAAAGCTCCCCATCGTCAATCCTTGCCGTTGGTTTCCACCGTTTCTCACGGATCTACTTTGCTATCTCTTCGGATCTTCGGAATGACAAGGACAGTATTGATAGGTAAAGGACGTCGAATCACACTGGAGGAACTCCAAGCTGTAGCCTTGTACGATGGGATTCCTGAAATGCACTTTACGGCGATTGATTCGGCAGGAGATAACAACCAGCTGTCTATCAAACAACCCAAAATCATGTTAAAAGGAAATGTTGACGAATTAGAAACTTTATCTAAATCCTTATCTGAGCTCTTATTGATTCAACGAGATCAACCATCTTCAACTGAAGTCTCGTTGCTTTCTTCGGGGTCAACTCTAGCAAGTTTGACCTTATTAGCTCTATCCATTTCTCAAGGTCGTTTGCTTGCATCATTCCATTCCATATCCGAATCTCTATCCGTGGCTATAATTCAACTTATTCACATTATGAAAAGTGAGGCCAATGATACTGAATCTGTTTCATCTATATCCCATTTTCGTCTACCTGCAGATCCATCTTTGTTTTTCACCACTCTGTTAAAAATATTGTCAAATGTTTCATGGATAATCACCTCAGATACCATTAATCTCATCTCCAATCCCTCCGTCAAACTTTACCAAATTTTATTGCTAGAAATAGAAAGGGTCGTTCCACTTGCCATAACTTCACTTTGTTCCATTCGATTGAAAACCTTATCCAAAATCATTGATGCTCTAGCAGCATTATCTGTAGAACGAACAAATGTAGATCCAGCACTTTATTTTTCAGATACCACCTTTGATATTCAAAGACCGCATCGTGGTATGATTACAAGCGCTAGTATTCTCCGAGCTGTATTGCATGGAAGTAAATATGCTTGTCAGAATCCTACTGAGGGAAGTGAATCTTCCAACCAGGAGACGGTAATACAATCATCATCTAATTCTACTTTTACACCAACTCCGTATACGACGATGATCGAGGCTATTCAATCGATACCGCAATATCATGGACCAGCCATTGATAATGTCCTTACTGCATGTCGTATTCTTGAATTAGAATGCAATTGCTTTCCAAGTGTTTGGGATCATGACAACACATCATCACCATCGTCGTCATTTCCGGCCATTACAGTGAGTCGTTTGGCCGCAAGTACCGTCGAAAATGCCTCGATCATTCTTTTAACTGGCTGCTGTGCTCGTATGGGATGCACCACTGATGTATCGACGACGAATTATTCTTCGTCATTTATAGACCAGTCCCTTTTATTAGAAAAGAAACTAGATCAACTGACTTCATGCCTGCAAGAAGAGGCAGTAATTAATGTCACTTTTGCCACACAAGAAATGCAACGTGCATCCGAATCGGCACAGAAAAAGGCTGAAGAAAAGGCTGCGCGTGCTGCTGCTCGGAATATAGAATCTAAGGATACAAATGAAGTTGTCGATGAATTTGCAGGACTGTCTGAAGCTCAAATTGTTAAAATATTAAAAAAGAGAGCTGAAAAAGAAGCCAAGGCTGCAGCTAAGAAGGCTATAAAGCAAAGTAATAGTGCATCGGAGGGTACTGTTCCTATGGTATCAATCTTTGGATCTGGGTCCATGGGCGTTATTTCAATCCTTGAAAAGTATCATTATAAACTGGATGATAATGTGGCTTCTCGAATCGATACGCTTATTCAAGGAATGCTTTCAGGTGGCGCACAACGTAAACCGAAAATTCCAAAGGGCACAAGAGATTATTTACCAGAACAAATGATGATTCGTGATCAGGCCTTTCAAATCATTCGCCGTGTCTTCAAATCTCACGGAGCGGTAGAGATAGACACTCCAGTTTTTGAGCTAAAGGAAACGTTAACGGGGAAATATGGAGAGGATAGTAAGCTCATATATGATCTTGCTGATCAAGGTGGTGAGCTCCTTGCATTGAGGTATGATTTGACTGTTCCTTTCGCTCGTTTCCTGTCCCTAAACTCAGTGGGGAATATCAAAAGGTTCCATATTGGAAAGGTGTATCGGAGAGATCAACCAGCATTATCTCGAGGACGTTACCGAGAATTTTACCAGTGTGATTTCGATATTGCAGGTGTATACGCTCGTATGGTTACTGATAGTGAGTGCATTTGTGTAGCATGTGAAATCCTTGCGTCCTTACCTATAGGGGATTTCGGGATAAAGTTGAACCACCGCCGCTTATTGGATGCGATATTAGATTTATGTGGTGTTCCTAGTGATCGATTTCGTACCATATGCAGTGCGGTTGATAAATTGGACAAAGAAAGCTGGACTGATGTGAGAAGAGAAATGGTTGAAGATAAGGGACTTAAACCTGAAGTGGCAGATAAGATTGGTACCTTTGTATTGAGAAAGGGTTCTCCTTGGGAAATGTATAACTCGTTGATGGGCAGTGAAGTCTTCGGTAAACACACTGGAGCCTTAGAGGCTATGGAAGATTTAAGGATATTATTTTCTTACTTGGAGGCGATGGATAAACTCAAGTACATCTCGTTCGATCTGAGCCTTGCGCGTGGACTAGATTATTATACTGGTGTTATTTATGAAGCTGTTTGTATGAATGGTAACACTCAAGTAGGAAGTATTGGTGGTGGAGGAAGGTATGATAACCTTGTTTCGATGTTTCAGGAGTCGAGTAAAGTCACGCCATGTGTTGGAGTTAGTGTAGGTATCGAACGAGTATTTACTTTGATGGAAGAAAGGTGTGTTCGATTTCCCTATACCATGCATCTTTAAATCCCTCGCGTTTTCTAATTCTAGAGTTTACCTCAAAAATTTAAGACTTCGTAATGCTCAAGGGGGGTCGATTAAGCAACCGAACGTCAAAGTGCTTGTCGCTCAAGCTGGGGAAAATATGATGATTGAGCGAATGAAAGTCTCGAAGATGCTCTGGGACGCCAATATTAGCTCCGAATTCAATCAACAAGAAAATCCGAAATTGAAATTTGAAATAGCGGATGCCCTATCAAGGGCTATTCCATTCATGGTGATCGTAGGAGAAACTGAATCCCGAAACAATGAATGTAAACTGAAAGATCTCGTTGCAAGGACAGAGGAAACTGTTAAGTACAACGCCCTGGTGGAGGAACTCAGGAGGAAAGGTGCTATTCCAGTTGGATGTGAATTCGCAGTAGAAATTGGTATGCATTAGTATTCGGTTGTAATAAGGACTCATCATATCATTTAAGTTAAGGTTCCAACAATCGTAATCCTTTGGGATCCTCTTTGTGTTCATTCGACAAGATCGTTTCGACCTTCAACTTTATACTTCCGTTCCATCGCCATTCATATCTTGTCCAGCCTCTACGAAAAAGAATCTCACTTGATCCTAAGTAAATGTAAACGCATCAGTGTTTTAGAATTCCATCGTTTGTAATGTCCTTGTGTTACCAAAAGACATAACTTACTGGAAGGTGCTATGACCATCAGTAAGGAAAGTCTTTAATCTGGCATTGGCTCCGGTCTTTACAGGGACAATGGATTTCGATCCGATGTGTTCTTTTGCGATGAAATTTGTACTGGTGATGCAGCTCCAAGGATGGGTAATGAAAAAGGACAATGAAAACGTTGGGGAAAATAAGAGACACGATGGCCTAAAATTTAAAAGTTTATTGTTCTGTTCTCTACATACTCCTACATACAGTCCTCCTGCGCATTTTCTCCGACGTTTTTACGTACCGTGTGGCATAAGAAAGAAATCAATGACCATTTGTAGCATGGGTCGAAATTTTTTTTATTATGGATTCACCTTGTAGGTTATCAGAATCTTTAAGTCGATCCGAAGCGACCTGTTTGTCTACACTGATGGTACTGGTGAAATCTTCTTGTTCATGAAATAAATGTATAATTGGTCTTCTGGTCGCGCTGTCTCTTTCGATGGTGACGTTCATAGAGTATTGCACAGTACTCGTTCTCTGAAGGCTTCATCATTTGAATTATTGATGTGAAATTTTTTATATCGCGTCTAAACGTTGTGAATTGTGACCCATGGTTTATTCAAAATTATGGATCACAATTCACAAGGTTTAGATTCGATATAAAAAATTTCACATCAATATTATAATGGAATTAATATGATGAAGCCTTCAGAGGACGATTACACTTGCAACACTCTGGCGACGTCACCATCGAAAGAGACATCGCGACCACACCGTAGTCGACCCATTTTACATTTATTCCTTGAAAGAGAAGATGTAACCAGTGCCATCAGTATGGATAAGCAGACTACTTCGACTCGAGATGATCTTTCATCGAAAGGTCAAACATCTAAAGATTCTGATTACCTTCCACATGGCGAATCCATCATACAGAAATTTCGACCCATGCTTCAATCATTCTTTGAAAGAGAAAGCGAAAGAAAATTGAATGCTGCTAGACCAACAATGCTTGGAAAGGATTCAGAAACCAAGGGGTCGTCACTAGAATCAGTCGCTTCAAGTCATAGCACTAAAAATTCTACACGAACAAGTGACGATGATAATGATTCTGTTTGGAGGAGCTATCGAAGAGATACTTTGTCGAGAAACGGAAGTGGTGATCATTCCAATAATGAGCATTTAGCAACAACTCTTCGACGCCGAAGCAGTTTAGGCGTTGCTGCCAGTGTGACATCAGATGTAAGCCTATCTTTAGGTTCTTTAAATGACAAAACGGAGATAGAAAAATCTAACTCTGCCTCTAGAGGGATGAGCCATCCAGAACAAAGAAAATCTCGTTGGTACAAGAATAAATTTTTCTTGATACCCGCATGCTTCGTGGTTATTGTTGTCTTCTGCCTATTTTCAGCGATACCCTTGGTCAAGAGGAAGAATTCCTCTTCAACGAACACAAGCTTTACTTATACTAATCAGCAAACTGATGGAACAAGTGTTACAGTTGGATCGACAAGCTCACCACACATGCATCCATCCAAACAGCCATCGTCAGGTAATGTGGTGATCTCTGGAAAGAGTACGGTTCCCACATCTAAGCCAGTTTCAACAAAAAGTTCACTCACAAATCCAACGAAAACACCAGTTTCTAATCCGACAAAATTTCCTATTGCATATCCAACGAAGGCGCCTGTTGTAGTTCCGACCAAAGCACCTGTCCTCAACCCCACAACTGTTACCCCGCCCTCGTCTGTACAATCCAGTGCAACTGACTGCTTTCTCACGGTACGTATTCTGCTTAAAGCGATATGCAATTTTCCTGTGTCGTTGACGATAAATTCCTCATTCACCTTGTCTATGCCTTTTGGTATTCTGTATTTAGTCTGAGGTTACATGTACCGATGCCTTGAATCCAGCAATCTCCTGTGCGACATTGATTTCCAACTGGAAGAATAAAGGAAGTACACCGTGTGTTTCTGTAAATATTCGTTACAATTTTCGGATTTGCAATGTTCAAACGGATACCTCTGCATTACTCAAATTTGCTACTGGAAAAGTAAATGGAATCCAAACGACGGATTTAACACTATTGGGTAAGAATACAGTGATGAATCCCAGGGAATGTAGGAGTGACTTTCGGACTTGGTCAGGAACAGTGTTCTGCTATAATGGACTCATACAGAATCAAACCTATGCGTCATTATGGATACAAGGTATCAATAATAAAGGGTCCAACTGTACAGACTTTAATAAGTTTATCTACTCATCCATCTAAGTGACTAAAGAGAGACATTTATTGATATTATCAGGAGAATTGAAATATTTATACTTTATTCAAACCTTTTCCCAAACGGACAATGACCATTGCCATTTTGATCTACATTTTATAACACCTTGATTAATATGTGTGGATGACTAGGCAAATAATACGAACTTTATCTTTCGATACTATAAGTATGAAACCTGTTGAGGAATCGCTGACAAGGGTCGAGAATAAACGGGGTTTAGTGGTATTGACCTTCTAGGAACATAAATTACACGAGAAGTTATAAGAAAGGACATCAATCGACTAATAAAGGGCCAATCTTCTAAATGCATCATTTGTATCATCTCGAAATGACGGCATCAGATTGGGGAATGGAATATCAATCAGTCCTAGCCTTTTGTATTTTCTTGGTAAATACATCATTTCCCTCGGGCATTTTTAAAACCCTCCTGGAAATGTACAGTACCAAGTAAATATAGGGTTCTGCCCACATCCACGATTCAGAAAGGTGCTTTACTCTCGACAAAATATCCACAAAAAGCGAGTTAAAGAAGATGTTCCTAGACGACGAAATAGATGAAGATGAAAAGGCGATCGCCTGGTCTAAAAGTGAACAAGAAGCCAATGATAATCTTGCCGATTTGTTTGCTATAATTGTAACGGCGGAACATTTAGAAAGAGCATATGCAAGAGATGCGATTTCACATAAAGAGGTAAGTTCTAGTCCCACACTTTTACTTCAATGGTATTTTATGAATTAACGAGTGCGTTTTTACTAAACGTCAATCTGAAATAATTCCTTTCCCCTCTTTTTGCTTGAATATATGATAGTATACTGATGAATGCAATAAATTGATCACTCAGGTGAAAATATATGAATAGCGTAAAATCTTCCTCATCAAGTAAATCGAATACTCACATATATTCTTTAAATTCATCCCATATAGTTTCGATTGACAGAAAAGGTAGCATTGAAAGAACCACTAACGATAGACAAATTTATGTCACTGTATGAATTAGAGTGCCCTCGAGCATATGATCGTCTATGTAGTAAGGGAGTACCTGAATCTATGAAATCATTTGAGAAACTCGATCATAAGAAAGTAGCAATTTTGGTTGTAAGTCTGGAAATATAGCGACCTTTCGAAAGTCTGGTGTCCCTTCTTTTCATGCTTGTTTTTCTTCTGATAATAAACGTTTCTTTTAGAAAGAAGTTACAGCGCAATTTATAACATCCATGGATGTTCTGGAGTTAGAGCGACGAGCTGTCGATGAAATTCAACCTCAACTGACATGTTTGATGGATGCTTTGAATCGTCTACCAGATACTCCCAGGGACTTTGAACCCAATAGGATAGTAGTTAGTTGGCTAGGTAAGATTACCTTCGTCTGCGTAGTGATTCATAATTCATACTATATGCTATTGTTTTACCTTGCCTCTGTTTTTAAGAAAAATTGAATATCATGAGAGCTGTGGAGAATATTACCGAAGAGGATGCACGACAACTTCTTCTTGATCTGGATAATGCCTATACTGCATTTAATCGATACTTAGAACGAGCCGATTAATTCGAAAAATCAAGACTAGGACCTATTACAATTCAGTGTCGCGACATTTCAGAGAAGAGTCGAACGAAAACAGTTCATCGATCCGTTTTAAAATTATAGCTCGTAGTCATAGTGACATACCGCACTTATATTTTCAAGCCCCTTCCTTCTAACCGATTGTTTCATTTCATACGACGCATCATAATGCAGAATCTGGCTTCGAGGATTGAGTGTCTTCAGTCTATAATTCTATATTGTAGTTCGTATTTCTTAAATCATGAAGATGTGCTTCAGTTCTAGTGTGGAGTCAGCGATACATCTTGATAGTACCATGCAAGCATAGCTCTGTATATTTTTTCAGTCGCCGCCATTCGTATCTATGTCCTATAATGCCTGTGCAAGCAAGATGCCTATTAAATCTTTCAATTATAGCAGGCCTCAAGGTTACATATTTCTAACCTCTGCGAAAGTGTTGATTAATTGAATAGTTAGTCATTTACTTCTAAGCGTAGAAATATACGTAAACCGAGATAACTTTCGTCAAGACAGAGTGTGGATGATAACCCTATATCATCATTACTCCTCTTTCCCCAAGAGTTTATTCAACGCCTTCTTCGGATTGAATGGAGGGTATTTCTGGAGAAGGGTACGGTCAAACTTCTTAGGACCTTGAACAGGAACATAACGCCAAATGACTGCTAAAATTGAGCCCGTGAGAGCCATCCATACAACACTCACTGCTGAGGGGATCCGTGCCGCGTAATCACCAAAATGAAGCTTGGCGAGGAGAAAACCGAAGGCGGATGATTTCATGGATGTTTCAATAGCCATGGTTCTGCATGCTACTTCACCGAACCCAGCAAATTTGGGTAACCAATATCCAACGATTCCTCCAATAAGATGAAGGAAAATAATTGGGAACTGTATTTGTGTTGATTGAGGGACGACGGTGAAAAATATTGAAGACTACCCATTCTCTCACCTCAAAATGATCAATAAACGTACCTGCAACGATAAACCAGCATTCAAAATAGGTTCCGCAACTTGAGCTACGGCACTGGCTACAAGAAGACAGGTCGAAACAACACCGAGAATCGGAGCCAACGGTAGAATGGCCTTTACAAACCCTGGGGTATATCTATTGGCCAACATTCCAACACCTAAAGGTGCAAGTACAACTTGCAAAGTAGAAATGGCAATACCCCTCGCATCTACTGGAACTACAGTCCCAAGCATTAATTTACAAAGTGCTGGAGTCATGAAAATAGCTCCAAGTGTAGTTGCAAGAGTCATAATTACCGATAGCGCCACATTACCCTTAGCAATATATGTACAAAGGTTAGAGGCTTGTCCGCCATTGATAGATCCAACTAAAACCATACCAGCTGTTAAAGCTTGATCCAGGTGAAAAGCGTTACCCAAGAGTAGAGCTAAGATAGGCATCATACCATAGCATAATAGAAACTGGATAAAAACCGCGTTTGGACGATTAGCAACCTTAACAAAGTCTTTCGGTGTCAATGTAATACCCATAGATAACATTAAGGCGGCGAGCGCACCCGTGAAATACTCGGTAGTGAACCAAGAAAACGATGATGGAGATTTTAGCGCAATACCCGTAAACAGGATAGTCCATAGTGGAAACAACGTTGTTGCGATACTAGCTGTTTTGGTGTATGCGTTGAAAATTTTGGTCCCCAAGCTCTCTTCCGTCGCAGCCTATCACAGTAATGTAAATCAATACATGATTGTTTCATAAGTCTTCATTTTTACAAGTATTTGTTTTGCTAGATAAGAAAGAAACGTACCGACATTTGGATCAAGGTTGTCGATATCTTTTTCGATGAAGGAGCCATAGTCTTGATTGGTTGGTTACACCGCATATTTGATGTAACCGTGGGTGCCAGAATTCGTGTCTAGATAAATCATGTAATTGGAAATAAGAGCATAGAGATATAGTTAGATGAATGATGGCATAATCTACAATGCGATGAGATGGGAAAAATACTTTTTCTCGAACCTGATACCCATTCGGAGAGAAGGCTCCAGCTATACTAGGGAGAACAATAAATGCTAAGAGAGATACTTTCATTATGATATAGAGCTAAAGTTGTCTCCGAATGCGATTCGCTAGCGCTGACACGGACTCGTATGAGGTGAATCAATACATCCATGCAGTCTGGGGTCATCCGATCGAGAAAGGAGGAAAGGTTGACATAATTCATCGTTGGTACGTATGTACATACATAGGGTATCTCTGAGGAAAAGAGTTCGTACGTCACCTACTTCGGAAGCATGAGCGAGTTTAAAATGTACATAGTGTAGAAAGTAGAAGTAGAAAGCACGTATCTGAAAAAATTAGGATGATTGTTTTAATAACCAACGGTATCTTCCCATAGGGGAGGAGGCATTGTTTACAAAGTTTCAACGTAAACTTTTAACACACCTGATCTTCCTGGTACTGTACATTTCCACGAGGGTTTTCATTGCCCGAGGGAAATTATCTACCAAGAAAATAGAAAAAGGCTACGTTGGAAATCTCTCGCGTTTCCCTTCGATAACACTCCTAGTTAGATCAAGATGTTGTTATTATAAAATTATGGCATATCTGATCAGTTTTTAATTCACTCCGAAATGATACTTCAATCACACGAATCGTCGCTCCGATGATACTCCAAAGCAAATGTATCAATATGTGAATGGAACTCCGCCCACTCTCTTCTTGTTCAAATGAGTTGCACTCCGAGCACTCATGTTGGTCTTGTGACTACTGCTCTTGATCCGATCTCCTCGCTCGCGTCCAGCTCTCGGATACTTGTTGTCGCAACGCACTCCTACCGTTCTCATATCGGTACAACGCTCGCTCTTTGTTCCATTGAACTTGTTTCCGATGCTCTCAATCACCCTCTTCAACTTTGGATGGATCTCACGAACATTTCCCATCACGGCATTCCTGAACTTCTTGAAGATACCACCTCCAGTTGGTTTGGTGCATGAATCTGAAATCATGTCCTCTGTTTTACAATAATCGACGCCATAATCATCGTCCTCGATTCCTTGCTTCACAGACGCTTGTAGAGCTCTCAACTGCTTAGATCGCATCTTCCCTCCTCCTTCCGTCACAAGATGGATGGTAGACTTGTTGTCCTGAAAGATTATCGGCTTCTCAATCTTATAACCTTGCCCCTCCCACCACTCTTTGCTCCAACACACATCATTGGACAAATCGCTGAGGGCGATAAGCTCCGCTTCCGTGGAATCCTTGGATGCTCTCTTCTGTTTCCGAGTAATGATCTCAACCACACACTTTCCGATAACGATTGCTCCACCGCTGTGACCTTTTCCATCACTGTGTGCTGCAAAGGCGGCATCGATATGTGCAGACAATTTTGGGAAATCCTCATCACGCTGAATAATCCTCGGCATTTCTTTGGTCGCGCTGAGATATCCTAAGATTCTTAACAACTTTTGAAGGTCATTCTGAGATGGTCTCTTCACCCTGGTATAGAGATAATGAACACTCAAAGCGTTATCGAGCCTGGCTCTCTTGCATAAATACAACAATTTCGCCACAGTCTTGTGAAACTTCTTTGATGTAGATGGGTCCAAGGTCTTATCGTCACCATGATCATAGAAAAGTTTCTCATCTGCTGGGGTCGAATATGGATACAACTTCTCTCCAGACCACTCCTGCAAGATAGAATCCGTCAATGCCTTCATAGTGATGTGAATGCTATCTTCGAATCGAGTAAGACTCATGCCAAGATATGTCACAGACGGGCCTGTCTTCTTCTTCATCTCATCGAAATGCAATTCAATTAGATTCTTGACATCTGAGATGTGCGTCCTCTCCTTAGACGACACAAACAAATCATCCACATAAAGGACCACAGTTGTCTGGATTCCAACAGACATTCGGTTGAACACGCATGGGTCACATGGATTAACAATGAAACCGTCATCGACCAACACCTTGGTGACTGCCTTGTTCCACAGACTTGCACTTTCAATTAACCCGTACATTGCCTTGTCGGCGATAACCAACACTCTTCCGAATTGGTCCTTATACTTGGATAGATCAGGCATCATCGTATCCAACACTTGGATAAGCATCTTATCCGTAATAATGAGATATACCAATCCTTGCATGTCGGCATTCAAATATGCACCGGTCACATCATATACTTCAAAGCATCTGTCTTCTTGTACAAGGATCTTCAACACATTGATGATGGATTCAAGTGAGGCCGTGGGGGAAGATGCATCATATATCTCATACTGACTTCTGTCTTGAACACTCCCATCGGCAACTAGTCTTGCCTTCATCTTCTCAGGCTTTCCATCGGCATCGATCTTCAGCTTCAAAAACATATAAGTTCGGATCTTGGGATTAACATTTTTCCAAGGAACGATACGTAGGGCTTTCTTGTTGTGGAACAATTGATGGATTTCCTCTTGAATGGCATCACGAGCCAGCTCACCATAATCCTCCAGCGCTTTCTTGACACTAAGGTTCGCCAGAGACAGGTGATAGTCTTCAAATAAGCTCGTCTTCCCTGCTGTGGATCGGGTGCTCTTCCTTAAAGGTTCAATACCGAATTCACTTGAAGCGGCAGGCTCGACAACTGCGAGATCACCTGCATACTCGTCATCTTCGTCCACTCCTGTGTCGCCTTCAACGAACTGGTCGAGGATCTCCTCATTTGGTATGTGCGTCTGCATTATAGGCATGTCATGGACTTCTTCGTCAGGAAAAGCACCTGCGGCGAAATCCTTTTCAGTAAAAGGCTTAGCACTAGCATACTTCCGCATAACTTCAATGATAATTGGTGGGGTGTACGTCATCTTCTTCAATACTGTTCTCGTAACCCGTACTTTTGTCATGAGATTGAAACACTTCCAACTTCCGTTTCTATTAGAAGAGGGAAACAGAGCCACACAAGGCTCTGTCCTCGCGTCTTCAATTCGATTAGGAACTGCTTGAGGATCCCTAGTCTCAACGTAATCACCAAACGTAATGGTAAACTCTTTTGCGAAGTCTATATTTCTTCCCGTCAGCTTGACTCGGGGGCAGACATTTCCCAAATCGGCATATGATCTTCTCGCGTTGAGCCTGCTGACACAAAAGGAAATGAGATCTGGAACCAACAACTGAGGCAAGGGCCAATCCAAACTCTGGATTACAGATCTCGCCATCTCTTTGATCCTCCTGATTCTAATGTCGACATCAGGCAGATGGTCCCCGGCACCCGAGACATCTATTTCAACTCCTGGGATGGAACCACAAAGTCCAGCAAGGGCCTTGAGGGGATCGACCTTAATCACCTTTGCGTCGTACCCAAATACTCGCAACACATCCAGGTGTTGTTGAATACACGTTCCCAGTGCTCTTCTTCTTAAACTGCTGGTAGGATTACTCATCAGGAGCATTAAAGGCTTCGATACTGATACCACGAACTTGTGTCCACCGGCGTACATGACATCAGCCGTCATGATCTGCATAGTCCTTTGCTCACGAATGCCTTCATCATAGTCGTCTCTTTTGTTCACAGCCTTCTCGTGGGTTGTCTTTCCACGAATGGCCTCCACAGGGACACCGTAGATCTTAAAATAGTTCTTGATATCAGTGACATCCACCTTCAATCCTTTGATATTTCCATCACGGACCATGTCAATCGCTGCTTTCTCAGATGGGAATCCAGCGGCCTTTATGAACTCTTCAGCCCTCTTGGCTCCATTTAACTCTTGTTTGGAATGCCCTGCCTCCAACTGTTCAGTGGTGATGTGCGTGTTAGACTCTTGAGCCGTCCAGGGGGGTAAAATCTGCCACACACAATTTATTCCTCTGTCGGAATGTGATGTCACGGGTCATTCGTATGAACGATGAAAGCCTGACCCTGTAGGTACGTGACAGGATATAACTTTTCGACATCAGACATGGATAGAACAGATGCTTCACAATCATCACAGACGAAGCATTCAAAAAACCCTCGAGGTCTCCAACCTCTGTTACGTTCGAATCCTGTTTGCTTAGCCCAACGAATCGACCACTCCCAGGCCTGATGTTCTTCAGGAATCGTCTGTGGATGATATTGACTTGGCTACATGAATCCAACGCGATTTCAAATTTCTCGGGCAGCAGTCCTGAGTGGGCATTCTTGGTACATGTCATGGCGTTCAGCCCTCGACAATCTCTGTTGCAGTTCCAACACACCGTTAAGGAAATGTCTCTTTCTTTTGCACCTGTGCTATTGTGGTTGGAAGTGTCTTGTTTCTTGCCTGTTGACATAGAGTTACGCTCGGCAGTGCTGTACGTCTTATTCTTTTCTGGCTTGTCCTCGGATCTATCGTTACTCTTGATATCCTGATCGGTAGGACTTCGTTTGTTCTTCGTTGCGAAAGACGCCTTAGCGCGCTGCATCCTTGCAGGGGGCTTGTTGACGACCCAAGTGATGGCCTCCACATTGATCTCGTTGATGCTTGAAAGAACTCTTGAGGAGCCGAGATGGATTAGATTAATCCTGTGGTGGTAATACTCGTTGTATCGAATTCTGCACAGCTTGTCCAGGAAGTGCATGGCCGTCTGTACGGGGTTCTCCACAGTACCAGACGCAGTGTTGTACGCAAGCAGCTTCGCGTCAAACCTTTCCTTGAAAGTCTGAATCGTCTCAAATTCACCCATCCTTACGGCTCGATAATCCTTGGTGGCTTGCAGGAGCACGATCGCAGTGTTTTTAGAAGCAGTTGTGATGATATGCAATTCCCTGACAGCGTTCCAAAGCAACAGTGGGTCTCTGTCGTCACATATCTGCGTGTACGTCTTGGGACCTCCGACTGTCTGAGTGAGGGTGTAACGCTCGAGTTCATCCTCCGACTCTCGGGACAGTTTCGATTTAATAAAAGCGAAGAGTTGTGATCGCTCTTGGCGCATTTTTCCTATGTGCTTGAGCCTCTCCTTTGCCAGTTCACTATACTCAATCAACTGTGGCTGCTTGGTGAAATCGTAGCTACTTGGTTGGATCGATGACTGGGGGATCGAAATACGCGCAGTCGTCGATGAGCTTACCCAAGTCGCCATACATCTTCATTGAAGCGATGGAAATTCTTTTCTTGAATTCGATGAAATTATTTGATGGACCATATGTCAGCGTAGGCACAGCTTCCTCCACATTTCTTGCTGAAAGGTCTTCGTTGCTACGTGTGCCGCGTGCTTTGGGGACTACAGGGGGGCTTGTTGGTAGCACTTGTCTTGTTGTTGTCAGACATCTCAATATAATTTTATAATAACGTTGGAAATCTCTCGCGTTTCCCTTCGATAACACTCCTAGTTAGATCAAGATGTTGTTATTATAAAATTATGGCTTATCTGATCAGTTTTTAATTC
>Ga0169931_10007367_pt1 | contig 16320 bp, 19 predicted proteins | sample Kivu_15m_20L_FD_129675 | JGI IMG/M metagenome (GOLD analysis project Ga0169931, IMG submission 129675) | Freshwater microbial communities from Lake Kivu, Western Province, Rwanda to study Microbial Dark Matter (Phase II) - Kivu_15m_20L... | ecosystem: Environmental > Aquatic > Freshwater > Lake...
AAAGCTCCGATCCCCAATGTAAATATGCCGATAACGTATAGTCTACCAAGATATTCTACTGAAGAGGAAAATTTAGATACTCGGAAAGCAATTGTAGAATGCGATGATGAAAGTCCTTACTCAAGCCCAAAATACTCCATGAGCTCGCCAGCTGATTTGAATTCTTCGTGGGATTACGATATGCCCATCAACTGTAGCAAACGGATGCTAGGTGCGATTTTGAAGTCAGATTATTTGAAGCAACTTCAAAAAGAATCTATTTTCAGACGACATCCAAACGCAACAAGTTTGCAGCCGTGTTTGAATGATTGTTCTGAGGTAAAAGAAGTATTTAGTTTCGATCAAATAGAGCTTGCCAATGGATCGCCGCGAAAGTTACATGAGGTGGAAGAGAAGTTAACTCATGTCCTATACACCACAGAAAAATTAGAGCCTAAAGCTGTTAGTGGTGGTGGCATTATTCGTCATGGAAAGTACCATTACACAATACCCAGGGTAAAAAGGCCGAGAAACGTGAAGGTCCGGTTCGCTGATTGTGATGTGAAGGAGAACTTCTCAGGACACAATAGTGTTGATGATGATGAAAGAGGCTGCAACTTCATTTTAGAGTACCTTCAATGTTTAGGCCCTAGTAAATAAAAGCTTACCCTGTACATATCTCTACTTAATCTGATTTCATAAGGATCGATGCAAATCTAGTGCGCCATTTACTCTAGTTTTCAACTGCAATCTTTGCCAGATGAACATAGTCAACAATTTTAAAGTCTTCGTTCACATCTTTAAGAATAGCATCAGAGCCATCGATACAGGCAAGCTCTCCTTCGAAACCTACATCAACACCTCCGGTCACAAGGACAGAATCATGTTCCTTAGGTAAAACTAATGATAATTCACTTGATCCAACAGTCAAATGGGTATGATCCTCTAGTTCGATAACGGCCATATTTCCGTTTATTTCTTTTATGACAGCAGCAGCTGCGTTTTTCTTTAACTGAACGCAAACACGTTCCATGAACCATACCGGAGCCACTTCATCATCAGCTGAACCAATAGTATTATTACCGATGCTATTTACTGCAAACCTTCCTATGGTCTCAGCCGAGAAGGAATTAGAGGCAGTAGCAGGATCATTTTTGGATGTCTTATCATCGTTGGCTGTTGCGCTCGGAGTACTCGTTGATCCCCACGAATTTGTACTTGTGCTCTTCCATGTTCCCCACGACCCAACAGCTTCAGAATTAGCTGTGTGTGATTGATTAATTGGAGCCTTCCGAGCATTATCCCATCCACTCGAGTAGCTTGTATTCACAGAGCTACCACTTATACTAGCCCGATTATCGTATGAGCTTGTCGGACGCCACACGTCATCGTTCGATGAATGAGACGGGGTGTAACCACTACGAAGAGGACAACAAATAAATGAGGCGCGCAGTATTACGATAGTAAACGTACATGAACTATACTTACCCTAGTCCATCATGCATAGGCGTTGCTCCTGCGTGTAAAGGCGTCGCTCCCGCATAGTGTGGAGTGGATCCTGAATGAAATGGAGTCAGTGGAGCCATATTGCTAGTGTTATCAGTAACCGCGAAATTCGGGTCGTCAGAGACGGCACCAAATTTATCGCCCACGACTTTGGCTTTATCTCTTGCAACCATTACTTTTCTCATCCTCGAATGAAGTTCAACTTGGATATGAGTAGCTGTGCTATCAGTCACGACACCTAGATAACCTTTCCATTGACCTGCTAAGATTTTGACTGTTTTACCAACAAGCCCATCTTCTCGTCTACCCTTTACGAAAGCAGCTGGAGGGCCGCTCGAATTAGAGGCTGGTGTCATAAAAGGAGTGTTACTCCCATCACCAACAGTCTTTCGATTTTGAAGTTTTGAACCAGTGAGAACACAGCTTCTACTACGAACGACAAATATTCCTGCATTTTCAGTTCTTGTTTGCGAGTACAAGAACAACTGAGCTCTATGGATCCATTTAATTGTCGCGGTTTTACCTTTGTGGGGTCCTTCTGCCACGCTGACTGTGCTACCTACACGAATCTGATTTCCTTGAACATCAAGTGCGACTCCCTTCAAAGATCGAGAGTTTCGTTTACCACGAAGTTCTTCCGGGCGAACCTCACGAATTATTCCGTGATTATTGATTACGGTAAACTCTTCATGACCTACACGGACAATTACGCCCACCTCATTCGTGGCCCCGCCTCCACTCAAAACAACCAAATCATGAAGTTCATAACCAGCGAGATTGTCTTGTCCGGAGGCTACTTCCGCCGACTCTTGTAACTGTGATACTCGAACTGTGAGTTTTAATAGAAAGAAATGCCAGATATTTAAATGTAAATGATGCGCTACTCCATATGCAACAGAATGAATTGTTTAGGTATTTGAAAACTTACCGGAAATTTCTTTGTTAGACATATCAGTCAAAACAACTGCGGTACTATCGGAATCTCCGTCTAATAATTCCAACGCCACGACAACACCAGTTTCATTAATGTATCGACCATCGATTACTTTTACATGAGCTCCAACAGAAATATGTTTTTTTACTTGATTGATCAAGAATGCAATTTCAGTCATATCACCGAGATCAGCTGCGTTTGTTGGCTTCATCTTCACCGTGGAGCCGTCTATGGATAAGATTTTTCCAATCATCCCAACGAGGTCTCCGTAGACTACTTCGACAGTGTCACCAATAATGAGTCCACTATCAATGCTGCTTCCAAGACCTAATCCCGTTTTTCCTTGAAGTTCTGAGAGTTCATCCAAAAGACTCTTGGCAACTTTAGACCCTTGATTCTCATCACCATCACCATTGTCGTCATCACCGATTTTATTTCGATTACGGAAACGCTGAAGTTCATCTAAAGTAGGCGGGTTATCACTGCCACATGGAACGGCCATTTTACCGACAGTAACTTCTTTTATCAAGTAACCATCATTATAATAATTACCTTCAAAGAAATCGCAAACTAATGACGATCCCATTCCGGGAAATCGTTGGCGAGTCATTGAGTGTCTACCTAAGGTGGCGATTTCCTGGGCATTGAAAAACTTTTGAGCAGGACGGACTGTCCGCCTACGAATCCGAGCCTCTTCTGGTGGCAAATCTGCAAGTAACAAGTCAATACGAGGAACACACTGAATGATGCACTTGAGTCCAGAGTCTCGAACTTCTCGGACTAAGGCTAAATCACCCTTGTAGTGCCCCCGTGTCATTCTCACCCACTCATTTTCTCTTACTACATATTTCAAGGTTTTGGGAGCGAAGGAAATTATAAATGTAAATTGATGAATTCGATCATTGATGAAATTTACAAATATATAGAATCAGTTCTTGGAAGAAAAAGAAACAAACAAACATACCTGGCTTTTTTTTACGGGAGACATTCATAACAGTCGTCATATCTGTAATAGGAACAAGCCTCTTTGTATAAATGAGAAGATTGCGAACACCTTGTACAGCCTCTAAGACTGCAGGTTCACTGAAACTTTCAATAAAGATCCTTCCTTTAGTCTGAGCAGCTACAACTGCTGTGATTCCCAAGGGTTTACCCTGCTTGGCATATGCAATACACTTATTCATAATCTGATAAACTAATTCTTCTTCTTTTCCCGTGGAACAACTAAACATCCACATGGTAGGATCGGATACAGAGGGGAGTAAACTTTGTTGTCCTACCGCGGACATGGCTAAATCATGAATACCCCCACTACCACTAGCACCACCATCCATACCACCCAACACCGATGCTTCATCGAGGGTACGATAATCCAATCGTCTTGATTCCATCTTATGACGTTGTTCAATTTGCCTTGCAATTTCTGCTGCATCTAAATCTGAATTAAAAATAGGCATTTTGGATCGTCGAAGATTTTGTTGTCGTATCAGTTCTTCTGCTTCTGCATCCATATTTTCACGTCGAATATCCTCGGCGGTATAATGTTTCTTCACCACATCATGTTTTTCACGTTCCCGACGACTTTCACCCTTATATCCATAATTTTCTTCTTCATCATCGTCATCTAATCCATCCGAAGAAGCTTCTGCTTCTTCATCAAAGAATTTGCGAGATACCTTGTATCCGGTACGTTTCTTGGATGACGATTTGTTTTTAGATACAGTGCCTCGTTTACGTTTCGAGCCTACAACTTCTTCTTCTTCCTCGTCTTCATCAACATCCTCATCTTCATCATCACTTTCTGAAGAAAGACGAGCATTATCTTTTCTTTGTTGTACTTTTCTCATGGCTAAAACTTGATCAATATCCTCGTCATCTTCTTCTTCCTCCTCCAAAGATTCATTCGATGAATCATCGTCATCATCATCATCGTCTAGAGTCGAAGGATGACGAAGAAATTTACCAATCCTATTGAATAAGGTAGTGCATGGTATATTTGTATGAGTTGGGAATAACAAAAAGAAATAGTATAAAAATAACAAGCATAAAAGCCAGTGAGAGGTGATGATGATGATGATGATGGTAGTAGGAGAAAATGTATGTTCAAACTTACGGCATTTGTTTTTACTTTTGATAACCTTGATTATGTCCTTGTTTTGTGTATCTTGAACAGGATTGAAGTGTTGAACTCTCAAAGTGAGACGAGGATTATGAAATACAACAACACTCTATACGGTATATGCAAATGCGGAAAATGAAAAAAAAAAGCCAATGTACAGTATGGTGAAGAACACCCAGCAGGACTCATTTGGAAACAGTGTAATGCCTACTGTTCCTACGAACGTCCTGTTGTAGTCAATACCTACGTAAGCAGACAGACGTACTACGTACAACGTACATGACATCCAAAGGGGTGATGTATCATCATCCAACTTGGATTTTTCTTTTGATATTTAAAGATCATCGTCATCTTCTTCTTCCGTGAAGAGTTCCAGTGGATATATAATCCCACATCCTCTCTGTATGAGAATGATTATCACATACTGAAAAGGAAAATCAAGCGAAAATCATACAAGAAGAAACCATGTCGACTTGTAGGAAAGTAGTCAGCAGAAGAATGGAATTCATCGTGATGTTATTTTCTAGTTTATTTCATACAGATCCATGGATTGGTTCTGTCGTACATGCGTTTACATCATTACCCTATAGAACTCCTCGATCTTGCTTTTCTTGTATCTATGCTATGAATGACAATGATACGAATCATCCTTCTATGAATATACCGACCACAAATCCTTCGTTACGAAAACGGAAAAGAAGTTCCAAGGAGAATAAAAATAACCATAGGGATGACGATGTTGAAAAAGACTTGGATATTAAGCATGAAGACAATGCTAATACTTTAGAGAATGACAATCAAGAAGAAGAGAATAGTACAACGGCAATAGAAGAAAAGATGAATCATGTCGATCCGACGTCTTTAGATAAGAATCCACAACCAAGCATGCAAAAGTCATTCGTTAACGACCATGGGAGAAAGAATCGTTATAATAAGAAGACGAATCACAATACTGCCAAGATACACTTGGAACAAGCCAAGGCTATGAATACAGAATTAATCAAGGCAACGACGGCACAACAAGTTTTAGCATACTTTGTTGCGAAAGGTGGTGCAAGAGGTGTGGCGGGGGGTGGGATTTTTAATTCGGTAAATTATTCCACTTGTTTACATCGTTTAGCACGTTTTGCTACTACGATTCCAATCACCCCAACGAATCCAACATTGACAGGAACAGCAGAACATCCTGAAAAAATACGTAAAAGTATTTTAATTGATCCTCGATTTGCTATTTTGATAGCATCTCTTTGTGAAGCTCTTGTGGGAGTAACACCATCTTTAGTTCCACAACAGTCACTTTCTGTAACAACAGTTCATGACCATGAAAAGAATGAAAATGAAGAAGAAGAGGAGGAGGAGGAGGAAGAAGTAACGACAAATCGAAATCCTATACCCATGATTTTTTGTTCAAGAGAATTATCTAATATTGCTTGGGCGACAGCCAAGTTAAAATTATCACCACCCGCGGATATATGGCCGATTCAACGTCCTGAATCTACAACATTATCCATGACAACAACAACTACTACTACAGACAATAGAACTATAGGAGGAGATTATAAACGTATACGATACATGTCGAAATATGATATACAACAAGATTTAATTTCCACTTCGAAATGGGTACGACAACAAGTATTACAAGTTGCCAAACAACGTACCATATCTACCGCTACGATGACAACGTCTCATCCATGGATACCTACTCTATCTCAATTATCTGGAAAATTATTAGATGTTATTGCAATGAATGTACTGGAATCTGTAGATACATTTAAACCTCAGGTAAGAAGAAGAGAAGAAACTTGAATATAGACTGGAAATATGTAGGGAATCCTAAAAATTATATACATTGTAACATATTCCTTTTTATATACATCTCTTCTTCTACGAATGATAGGAATTAGCGAATATGCTTTGGGCATTTTCTACTGCTGATAGAGCTGATACAGATTTTTTTGAAATATTAACAGAGCGTCTTGTATCTTCGATGGAACAACAACAAGTTCAATCAAAGCAAGGTACCAAATTATCCAAGAATTCTAGAATGATCCCTTCAGATGGAATTACAATCAAACCTCAGGTATGAAAAAAGAATATTGTCTGCGCGCATTTTGAAATATATTGTTGATTAGGATGGATGTAAAATTGACTTTCTCCCTTTTTATAGGAACTTTCCAATTCTATTTGGGCACTTGCCTCAGCTGGAATACGAGGGAAGAGTCAACTACGTTTAATTTTGTTTACTGCAGATACTTTGGATGCAAATAATGGTTCCATCTTGGATAGTTTTAAACCACAGGTATATATATATTATCGTCAAAAATCAAGAACTGGATTCTCTCATATCCCCACAAACTTTTTTCATTTACACCTTTCTTTGACCTTCCCTTCATAGGAGTTGTCCAACACAGCGTGGGGGATATCCACGTTATTATCAAAGCGAGAGAACCTCGATTCCTCACTTCGTAATGAAGTAGAGGATGTGATAGAAGATTCTGCCGTAGTACGAATTTTTCGAAGGATCGCAAAAGCAATCATTGAACGTGCAGATGAATTTAAGGTGTGTGTTGTTGCATGTCATAATTTTATATTCTCGTATGAGAATGAAAGAATATTAACAGATTGATCGTATCTTTGAACAGTCTCAGGTAAAGTTGAATTATTATTTCAACATGGAATCTCATGCTGTTAAGAAATTTCTTTCTGATTGAAGAAATAAAATGCTTACAGGAAATATCGAACTCGGTTTGGTCGTGGGCTACTAGTGGCTTTGGTAGTGCAGCGGATGAGGCGATTAATTTGAGGGTAGTACAAATAGAGGAGGACCGGACTTTGGTCATACAAGCCTTGGAAGCTGTGGCCAAAAGTTCCTTAAAAAGATTACCTAAATTCCGACCACAGGTAAGTTCTCTAGAATCTTAGATTCCAGTCTTTTGCTCCTAGAATAGAATGTTTAATATTTGTGTATTTTCTCCAGGAACTTAACAATCTTGTATGGGGATGTGCCCGACTGGGGTATTACGAGAACACTGTAGTAAAGCTGTTTGAAGGAGTAGGGAGAGAATTAATTAAGCGTCATTCTCAATTCGCGCCGCAGGTAAGGCATTTTTGAACCTTGTAAATACTCGATGTTGTATAAACAGCTAATGTTTTTTTAAAGGATATTGGGACAACACTATGGAGCTGTGCCACAGTTGAATATTTTAATATAGATGTATTTCAAGCAGCCGCTTCTGAACTCAACATAAAATCTGCTCGATTATTTAAACCTCAAGGTAAGTGCATACAGTATAGCTTCCGCTGTTTTACGGGAACATTTCTGCCCATCTTGACTATTCTGTGTCATCTTAGAAATGAGCAATACTGTATGGGCTTTGGCAACAGCTGGGGCTTTGCCAAAATATTCCAACGTTTTTGATACGACATTAGTTCCTGCAAAGAAGCGTCTCTCTCTTTCAAATATTGTTGATGATCCTATCACAGAATGCTTCGCAGCTGCCGCAGCCGAATTGATACGGCGTCCTCAAGATTTCAAGGTAAAGGAAAATAGACAAACATCTGACCTGTAAATCATGTCGCCATTTCCTGACGTTTCTTACCGTGTATGCTTATCCCATTTCACTCACAGGAGCAGGAAATAAAAGATGTGTTATGGAGTCTATCGAAAGCTGGTATTCGTCATCCCTTAGCTTTCCGACGCGTAGCGGAGCATTTAGTCGGTGCTGAGGTCGACGCCAACAGTGGCTGGTTCAACCGCGGTCTTTCAAAATTTTCACCTCAAGGTTAGTTTTGAAGAAAGTCGTTAGATATATTTTTACCGATGGTTCATCCCTTCTAAAACCGTGTGCTTTTCAGGGCTTGGCAATCTAGCTTGGTCGTATGCGAAACAAGCCATTTTAGCGGAGGCTGTCATGGAGAGTGTCATAAGCAGCACTGGAAGGCTCGCAGTTTATGAGACCATGTGCTTAGATGTTGGAGAAAGTCTTATTCATCGATTATTTACAAATATCGCAACAAGTGCACTCCATTACGACGGTGGATTAAGTCGCTTCAAACCCCAAGGTAGGGATTGTGCATATGAAACAAATCCCTCATTCGTTCAACACCGAGATGATTCTGAACTAATTATGTTAATGTCATAGATTTATCAAATACGTGCTGGTCATTTTCCACCCTGGGAATGCTGCATCTTGAATTGTTTAAAGCTGTTGCACTCCAAGTCCATGAAAGGTTCGTATCCATAAAAATATACCATTTTTAATACGCCTTAATTCAACAAATTGTCAACGCCTTTAATTTCACCATCCTTCGTTTTTGAAGACTTGGAACTTGGAATGCTAACAGGCAGTCTCAAAATCCACTGCTTCGCTTTAAGGTAAGAAATAACTGCCTCCACTTTTTTGCTTGTACGTATACAGCATTACCATTATCCGCACTTTTCCGGATCTTGCCTGTTCTATGTAAGTTAACTGCTATAATATGCGTGAGACATTAAAACGACGTGCTGATCCCTTAACCATTTATTACACGTTTAAATAGGTCGATCCTTTTTAAGTCGGTACGTTCTTCTTCGTTCTACGTTAATATTACCACAACTGATCATAGCTGATTTTTTGATTCTTACTCTTCAGCAAGAAATCGCTAATTTGGCGTGGTCTTATGCCACTTTAAACTTTTATCCGACGACAATGATATCAGACTTTGCTCCCTACATCGTTGCCATGTGTAGTAACGGTAACGAGTCAAGTAGTGGATACTACGACATCAAAAGTATATCAAAATACTTGAAGGTACGAATCATTTCCCCCCATATGCTTCCTCGCCTTGCGGTTTATCTCATTTTCGATTCGCTTTATCTTTATCATCAACGTCGGAAAGCTGCGACAGGAGGCTGCAAATCTAGCGTGGAGTTGCTGTGTGCTCAGGGATTATCCACCTGAACTGATGAAGGTACTGTATATGGCCTTGGTAGGGGATGGGGATGAACCCACGGTACTTAATAAGATGTACTGCGATGATGGCTTGCAGAAACAAGCCATCATGACTCTATTCTATGTACAAATGGCTTTAGATTTTGAGGCTCCTGAGCTTCGATTACGGTTGCCCGAAAATTTCCCAGATGGTTGGTGGGAAAGCAACTATCCCAGAAAAGGTTCAAATCGATATTTAGAGGACAAGAGTGATACATCGTCCATGTTAGAGCTAACAACAAGCCGTTTACAAAATGATGTTAGGTATGAATTTATTGTTTTTGAAACTTCTTTTACTGTTATCCATCGATTAAATAACTCGATGTTGGCCCCATATGTAAAAGTCGAGCTTTGTCCCGAATAGGTTTCAATCATATCCAAGAGCATCTAATTATTACAGATGATCTTGAGTCGGCTTATGGAGTCAACCTTTCATCGCAACGTATTGAATTCTTATCTATTGATATAGCAAGATTGGAAGATCGAATAGGCATCGAAGTGGATGGACCTGCTCATTTTGTAAATATACTAGATCCGCAAGAGCAGAATCGGCGGCAAGCCAATGGTCCGACTGCATTGAAACATCGCTTACTGAATCATCTTGGATGGATACTTTTTCATGTCCCTTTCTGGGAATGGCGAGATGTGGACGGAAATAAGGATCGTGAGGAGGAGTATCTTAAAGATATAATACTTTCAATATAGTACAGGAGAGAAGAAATAACCTACTTGATTAATTTATGTCTCCTTGGAGACGACAACATTCCACTCTTCAATAGTATGTTTTGTGACTATACCATTCTCAACGTAGGGGTCTTCCTTTACGAAAGTTTGTGCCGCTTCCAAGTCCGAAAAAATGAAAAGAGCTCCTGTCGGTACTTTCATATTCGGTTCACCAACTGGTCCACCACTAAAACATTTATTCTCTGCGATCATACGTTTAGCTAAATTCAAGTGATCCGCTCTATATGGCCCTCTTTTTTCTAAAACATCTGGGACATAATCATATCTCAAAAGATAATTGGTAGCGAATAGTGGTTTCGATCCACTCATCATGCGATGATTCTGAGGATATATAGTCGAAGGTTTAGGACAAGATGCGATTAGAGCAAATATCGATGACCGGCCGAATGAGCTGAAGTTACACCAACTGCTAATCATACTCTCATAAAAAACCTTATGGTGGATGGAAAGCACTTCTATAATATGTAAAAGATTTCCAATTAGTATGTATGACTGGAAACTGGAAGCGTCTTCATGTCTTCATGCATTTGTCATCGGTAATCGGTAAATATGTACGACGACAAGTAAAGCCCCTACTGCTGACACATTCATGTATGTATGCTATGCTACGAGTTCTGTAAAGAAATAAGTAGCACGACTATACTCACGACGTTGTGAAAAACCACAGACGAGCGACGAGCACATTTTTTTTATCACAGCAGAGAATCAACCCATCTGAATCCCCGAGGGGCCATTATTATCACCATGAAGGCACTCATGAATCTATTGATCTTCATTCTACTCACCCAATATCCATCACAAGTGGCATCTACCAGACCTGTTGTCGCAAGAGACACAAGAAGAACGTATGAAACCTTCATATCTCCATCAAAGCCGTGCATTTCGAAGCGGCCAACAAAAAAATTTGCATTGATTGAAGATAAGAGGTTACTTTCACTGGATGTTATGTCTATACTATTATCTAACCAGCTTAGGGGATTCTCTGATGTTATAGAGGATCCATCTTTCTGGGATGATGGTGGCTTCACACAACCGATTTTTTCTATACCAGCTCATAGTACATTAGCATCGTTTGTACAACGTGATTGTATATTAACAAGTATTTGGCTAGCTGTTGCTATTGCCTACGGCGATTACGCTCATGAAAAGATTTCATACAAAAGCTTCGGGTTTATGATTTTTACATTTTGCATACTACGACTACTCACTGATATTATTACCCTAACGAACTTAGATTTTATGAGTACTTGTAAGGACTTATGGTATGCAATCGTAATTGTCCTAGCCTTCCGCCTTTTTTATTACAGGCGATTTTACTAGAGGTTTAATAGATTCCAGCCATTTACGATTGTAAAACTCAAAATATCGAGTACGTGCCCGTTGTGCTTTACCTCCATATCTTCCATTCTCGTCCTTATCCAAAAATCGGATCAGTTTTATGCACCTTTGAAGACACCGGGGGGTTGGCGATATCGGGTTGATGTTAATTTGAGATTATTGATATAATTCAAACACACACGTGTGGAGAGACTTACCTCTCTGCTTCTTGATACACTTGGTCATTAGTGGTACTCAGACACTTAAATATTACTTCAAATAAGTCTAGAAAATACAGAAGTGTGATTAAAGCAACAGGAACATCCTTCGTCGATAGATCATCCATTAAACGTACCGTTATCCGACAAAATTAAATTGCGAGATGAATCAAAATGCAGCAAAGTTTGAATAGTTTGTAGTAAATGTAGATGGGATCGGCTATCTTCGGTTGAGGTATCCCATATCCGATGAAGTACCGACAGAATCCGAGTGCCCGAGAGAAGAGAAGCGGTGTCTTCATCTGTACAACTCTGACGATACAGAGCCGCGACTTCAAGCAACACGTCATTTCGCGTTTCTTCTCTATAAGTAATCCCTAATAGTAAGTCAAGTAATTCATGCTTACAATACATATCATTCCAGTTACATCCTTGAGGTAAATCTTGCTCTGTCATATTCGCAATCGTTCCTAAAAGGTCGTTCAGGCAATCGTCATGAAGGTGTGCACGAGCAATCTTGATGATCGTGACTACATGATTCGCCCAATATTGTTTATATTGGTAGATGGACGTAAATTGAGCACTGTCACAACCCTCAAGCACCGATGACCTCATGAAGGTAATAGGATCATTTACATATGGAACAAGTAGAGCCACATCGGCCATTTGACAAGCTTTCGATATGGCATGTTGAAGCCATCTGGTCCAGCTACTTAGTTGATACAAAATTGCGCAGATACTTCGAAGAAGTTTACTATTTATCTTTCTCTGAAGCAAACCAATAATATCTCCTACACGATGCATGATCAATTCAACGCATCTCGATTCCGAACAAAGCTAAAAAGAGGTAGAAATGAGAAACAAGCAGAGAAGAATGAAAGATGATCCATCACCTCCTAGTTCATTCAATCATCTATGAAACTTTACCTTAACTACTGTTGCGCAAATATCCATATCACATTTTCGTGGCCTATCAAGTTGTAGGAATAAGCCTAAAACATGATCGATGTGAACACTGGTAGCAAGAGCTACACAACTTTTACTGGACTTGGTTATGCGATGAAGCAACTTTAAGCATTCGTACAGATTCCGTGACTGATGTGAGATCTGAAATAGATCCTTAATGAGATCATCAATTGGGGCGCATTGATGAAACCGTTCGAAAAAGCTCATGTTGTAAAAGATCATCAACGCATTTCTTTCTACCACTTCATCTCGCACATTCATCAAATGAAGTAGATTTATCCACGACCGATCTCTGGAAGAAATCAGGATCAGGTCCTCATATACACTAGCTTTCAGCAGTAGGTTAGAAATTATTCGTAGCAACCTTTCCGAATCCATATTGTTATGAAGGTATTCGGAAAGTAGTGATACGAGCCCTTTGCGCAGCATCTTCCGACATACGGAAGGATCATCTGATAGATGATCTAACACTGTCATACTCGCCTCAATCACATCAGTCAATTTATTCTGTACGGATCCTTCAACAGTCAGACTCACTTTATTTTTCATTAGCGTCATGATGGATGAGCCAATATGATTATTTATGAGTTCAGGATGAAAATCAATAAAAATTGAAAACGAAGAAATGATTTGAATGACAATAGTTATTGTAGCGATATTATCATTGCAATCATCATGAAGTATTCTGGATAATGCAGGCATGCAGGAGCGATGAGAAATAACAGTCGCAAGATGACGTTGATCTTTACAGATATGTAAGAGCAATTCTAGTCCTGATAATTTGTCGAAGTCGTTACGGTAGGTCGACTCTAAAATTCTGCATACGGTGTCATCAATATTTGACTCGCTTTGTATTGTTGATGTCGCTATTTTGGCCTTCTTTTTCGAAGATAAATTACTTTGTAAGTCGTACAATGCGTCGATGACCTCATTTCTCCATTTTTCTGATAAATGTACAGAGCGCTGGATTACAATGTCTCCAAGTTGAATCAAATCGGAATCCTTATCCAACTCATCTACATAAATTTTGTCCTGTATTATCATTTAAAACAAAGAGGTGACGTGATGTCTAGAAGTATCAATTACAGAACGACAAACTGATGGGATACGATTCTACGTACTACTTTAGGGCGTCTACTTTTATCATGGTACTCGACGACAATAACGAAGAGTTCGAGATCTGCAAATACGCGCTCTACTTGGACGGTCATAAATCGATCTCTTGTAACTGATAAAGATTCGAAAATTGCTTTCACTCATATCCAATTTCGAAAGAATTCAAAACGATTCGAATTCTTGAAGGTTTGAAAGCTATTTAGTCATTTGTCTCAAAGCGATTCATGTCGATTTACTTATTTAATAAAAACCATGTTTCAGATCAGACTTGCTCGTGATTTACTAAATGGTTTAGTTATTCATCATGAATCGATTGTTATCGTTCCGAGACGTTTCTTTCAATCCTTCCAAAACGATATCGATCTCGTTTTCTATAAGCTTGAGTCCATTATGTGTGCAACCGATGCTTCAAAGGTACTCAAATAATAACCCTCAATACCAATCTCAGTTGAAGGATCACAAAGGTTTCGCAACAATGCGCGTAACGCATGTGGGCGGTCAATGTCAGCATGAACCACAGCGTAAATAAAGATAGGCAGTATTACATCAGCAGTGAAAGGTTTTTTCTCCTTTGGACGGTGCTCAATTTCAAAAAGGCGAGGTATAGATAGGCCAGCGTTGACTATCGACTTCAATTTTATACAAGGTAGAGATTGTCGGGCTAAACCTACTGTCAAAATCTGAGATACAGCTTTCCACTCGGATGGGCTTTCATATTCCTGTGGGATGAAGTACGATTGCGGAAACTGCTTAAGCATATTTATTTTTCGCAACACCTCCATGTCATCGTCCCTCCATAAGGTTGTCAGATGTTTTGAGATCAAGCTTCTAATGGGAATATAAGCTTCAACTTCAACCTGAGCTCGGATCGCGTCGTGTAACAGCGTTTCTTCATCGTGGTTTTCTTCCTTTTTTCTGATGTCGATAGAACTCTCTAAATGTACCATAATATTACGAAAGTCATGAGCACAACCATCATATAGCAGCATTTCTGTTTGATGGAGAAAAGTTTTAATTTTTTTCAAGGTGTTTTCTAGTAAGTCTCGTGTGATAGTAGAGGATTCGACGCAGCCTCGTATATCAGTAGTAAAGGCATCTACCAAACGGCCCATAACCCCAAGGAGAAATATTCTGTACACATAAAGTTGAAATGCAATTTGAAGTTGAGACCGAACATAATCCTCCTCTATAGAGATATTGTTGGTAACGTGAAAGTTTGGTGAGAAATGAATCAATCGTTCCTTGTAAGAATCCACACCAAGAAAACTCTGCACATATAACGCTACTTCGGCAGAGATCGGTGTCAAGGGATGAAGATATATAGCCCTGAATAATTCTCTCAAAAAAGTTTCCAGGCGGAAGCATCTTGTATCTCTAGAACTTTGAGACTCTGAAACTTCGGTACTTGTTAAGGTTGAAAACCACCCAGAGCTAGGAAAGTTAATTTTTTCAACATATTTACTCATCCTAGAAGTAACATCACGTAGTTCCACAAAGTCCTGTGTATATCGTATTGGAGCATACCATTCTTCTCCCTTCTCAGCATCGTAGACCCATATAGTGTACGCTAATTTATCACCATCTATAAAACTATCAACGATTCGTATGGAAAGAGCTTTATTAATTGTAAAGAAGGCACTTTGAATCATACATACATCATTATTCAAAATCGTAGATTGTGCACGTCGAGCTGGATAAAATAACACATGAGAAGAAGAAGAAGATGATGATGGCGAGGAATGCGTTGTCATTGAGTTCTCGAATGAGGGTGGATAAGTAGTAGGTACTTCATTTTTTATCGATTCCCATAGATTAGCTCTTTCTGTTATTTTACACAATTCTGAAATAACCTTAGATTCATCTTCCATACACATAGTTTTTTTACAAACATAAAGATCCGTAAAAAGAGAATGAGAATGATTATTTTACCGAAGAAAGAAAGTGGGGGAAAATAAAAAAGCAAACGCCGGTAGAGGTGTTAGTTGTGAAAACGTACCCTCAGAACGTTGAATTATACCTTTCTCTACCAACAGCCTTACAAAAGGATGACTGCTGTAATAGATATTTGCTCCTTTCTTTTCTTTATGATTCCATCGACCTCGGATTTTGGTCATCATTGCAGTAGTGATAGCTTGAGACGACTGAATCAAAGTATTATCATCCATGTCCTGTTTTATAGATACATGGTAGGGAGTCTTATTCTTTGGAAAAGTATGAATCTGATTCTTGTCATGTGGTTTATTGACAGTAGAATCATCATCCTCATCGGATGAAGTGTCTGTATCCTCAAATATATCCTCTTTTCTATTCAAGTGGTGATCCTTTTCTTGAGATTCCAACCGTGGATCTGTATTATAACGCCGTATATGAAGGATGATGGGATCTGTCGATTGACGAATTATGTCACTTGCATGGGTAAGAAGAGACAGGCTCGATGATGATGATGAT
>Ga0169931_10007368_pt1 | contig 16320 bp, 16 predicted proteins | sample Kivu_15m_20L_FD_129675 | JGI IMG/M metagenome (GOLD analysis project Ga0169931, IMG submission 129675) | Freshwater microbial communities from Lake Kivu, Western Province, Rwanda to study Microbial Dark Matter (Phase II) - Kivu_15m_20L... | ecosystem: Environmental > Aquatic > Freshwater > Lake...
CTCACCCGGTGGCGAAGCGCCGCCACCCTCTCCCGCAAGGGGAGAGGGCAAAGGCATTTCAGTACCGCAGGATGAAGTCGAGTGTGAAGCGGTTGCGGAAGATGTCGCGCTTCCCGGCGAACGGGATCTCGAACGTCGCGCCGAACTGCGCGCTCTCCGAAATCTTCACCCGGCCGCCCAGCGCGCCCGTGAGCAACCCGGTGCCCTTCGCCTGACCGCCGAAGTTGATCAGGTCGCGCCCTTCCACCCCCACCGCGCGCGAGTTGCCGTTCGTGGTCGTCAGGAACCAGTTCAGTTCCGCCACCGGGTAGAACCGGTGCAGGTTCATCACGTCGAAGTCCAAGTGCGCCGTCAGCCAGTAGTAATCGCTCCGGGCCTTGCTCGTGCTGAACGAGTACCCGGTGCTCAGGATGCCGTTGAAGCTGCCGTACTGCAGATCGCGCAGGAAGTTCTGCGCGTAGCTCACGTAGGGCACCAGCGACAGCGAACCGGTGTCTTGGAACACGCCCTTCGGGCCGGTCGGAATCTGGAACTGCAAGCCGCCGGCCGCAACCGCGCCGTTTTCTTCGCCGCGGTAGAACGTGTACTTCGGCCCGAGCCACAGTTCCGCGAACCCGGTTTCGTCCCGGAACCGTGCTTCGTTGTTCGTGTTCACCGCGATGCCGCCGAGTTTGTGAAACACGAGCGACCAGCGGTCGGTGAACGCGACGCGCGCCTGCGTGCCGAAGAAGTTCACGCGGCCCCCGAAGAAGTCCGGTTGGCTGCTCGGCACCTGTTGGAAGACGAACAGCGGGCGCAGTTCCGTAATCGAGCGCGGGTCTTCGGCGAGGAACGGGTTGCTGATCGGCGAGATGAACCCGTCGAACAGGTGGTCGCTCTTGAACCACCCGCCGTTGCGGTTGCCGATCACGTCGCTCAGCCGGTCGCCGATATCGCCGAGCTTCCACGAGCGCCCGCGCGACTTGTCTTCGCCCTTCAGGTCGGAGCGCTTCTTGAGGAAGTCGTCTACCGGGTCGGTCGCACTCGGCTGCGGCGCGGTCCGCGCGACGGACGAGTGAACTTGGCGGCTCGACACCGGAACGACGGGCTGCTCGTCACCCGTTGCGTTCGCGGAGACCGGTGCCCCGAACTTCGCACCCCGCGGCGCGTCCGGTTTCGGTGTTTCGCTGAATGCGGCCGGTGCGATCGGTTCGGCGGTTCGCGGCGGCGCGGGCGGTTCGGTTCGGGGCGGTTCGGCCGCTCGCGGCGGCGCGGTGCCCTGAATGGCGATCGGCGCGCCGAGCAGCGAGGGGCGCTTCGGCGGCGGGTCGCGCGTAACCGGGGTGCCAGAAGGGGCCGCGGATTCGCCCGGCGGCAGATCGGAAGGCGGGGAGGGCGCGATCGGTTCGAGCTGCGCGCGAGCGGCGGGCGCGCTGAGCGCGAACACCACCACCGCGAGCCAAGCCGAACGCGGCATGAATCCGACCTCCGTGCCGAGCCGAGTGCCGACGTCCTGTCGGGCATCCGTTCTCATCGACCGCGAGCGGCACCGCAGTTGAGTGCCTTCACACGAAATACACGTCCGCCGTAGCAACCGCGCGAATATAACCGGCTTGGGGAACGCACTCGCGGGGGCTTCGCATGACTCGTCGCACGAAGGTGGTGGTTTTGGGGGCGGTCGCGCTCGCGGCGCTCGCGGGCGGGTTGGCGAGCGGCTGGTGGGCCGGCGGGCACGAGACCGTCGCAGAAGCCGCGGCCGCGCGCCTCCCGGACGACGTGCCCGCGTTCTACCGCAACGGCGGCAAGCACCTCGCGCACTTTGCCGTGGACCCGGACCGCTGGAAGAACCGCGAAATGACCTTCCTGCGCCGCTACGAAGAGGGCAACCACTTCCTCGACACGGAAGACCTCGACGGCAAGCAGTTGCCCGGCACCCACCGCTACGACGCGCTCAAGATGGTCTACACGGAGCTGAAGAAGGAGCCGAACAAGATCGGCATGTTGCCGTACGCGATCATGGAATACTACGAGCGCCTCACGGTCGGCTTCTACGACTACCGCAAGGCGCAAACGAACCCGTCGATCCCGATGAAGTGCCTCGTGTACGGCGGCACGCTCGCCCACTACACCGGCGACGCCGCGATGCCGCTGCACACCACCCGCGACTACGACGGTCGCAATTTGCCCGGGGGCGAAGTGAAGCAGAAGGGCATTCACGCGAAGCTCGACGGCTTCCCGGAGAAGAACAAGATCACCGCGGAGGAAGTGTGCCGCGGGCTGGAAGCGAAAAAGATCGACGACGTGTGGGCGTACGTGAACAAGTTCATCGCGGAGTCGCACACGCACATCCCGAAGTGCTACGAACTGGACGCCGCGGGCGCGTTCGACAAGGCGACCGACGAGAGCCGGGCGTTCGTACTGGCTCGCGTCCGCGCCGGCGCGCAGTTCACGCTCGACCTGTGGTACGCCGCGTGGCTCCGCAGCGAGAAGCTCCCGGGTCACTGGTAAGGCCGCCGCCGGGACCGCGGCCGTCCCGGCCGCACGTTCGCGCACCGAATCGCGTTTCGCGTGCGGCCGGGACGGCCGCGGTCCCGGGATTCACCGCCCCTCGCGTAGGCGGTCGCCGTGAATGTTGTTGAGGTCCGGCACCGCGTATACCTTCGCCACGGTCGCGTCCACATCGTACGGCACGCGGTGCCAGTTCACGTCCCACCCGTCCACCGTGACGTAGCACGCGCGGGGATCGCCGTCCCGCGGTTGGCCCACGCTGCCGACGTTGATGATGGCTTTCCGCCCGTCGAACCGCCAGAAGTCGTGAACCTCGGCCGGCGCGAAGAACTCCCACGCGCCCGGGTCGTTGCCACTTTGCACGAACGCGCCGGGCAGGTGCGTGTTGCCGACGAACCCGTAGCGGTTCAGCGCGGTGCCGATTTCGGCCATCGTCGCGGGGTTGTAGACGTCCTCGGGGAACAGCCACTCGTTCAGCGGGTCGCGCGGCGTGCCGTGAGCGAAGAGAAAGTCGCCGAGCGCGTGCGTGAGCCGGCGCGTGGCAAGGTACTCCCGCCGCAGCACGACGTCTTCGGGCGAACCCGCGGCGCTCAGTGCCGTGCGGGTCCATTGGACGATGCGGAGGTGTTCGGGCATCAGTTCGGCCGTCGGCGCGGAGAGAACGCGCTCGTCCCAGTCGCCGCGCAGCACCACGTCCCACGTCGCGGCGCGGTCGAGGCACTCCACCGGGTTCGGGCCGTAGCTGAGCAGGTCGCCGAGGCAGTAGATCGACACGATCCCTCGGCGCGCGACGTCGGCGAGCACCGCGTCGAGCGCTTCGAGGTTCGCGTGAACGTCGGAGATGACCGCGAACGCGCTCACAGCGCGAGTTCCAGCACCGGGAAGCGGCCCTGTTCTTTGAAGTACCGCGTGTAGAAGGCCAACAGGTGCGGGGCGTCTGTGCCGCACTGCGCGGCCAGCGTCGTCACGCTGCCTTCGGTCAGTTCCAGCGAAAGTTCGCCCAACAGCGCGAGGCCCGCGGTCAGCGCGTGGTCCGGCTTCGCGACGTAACTGAACGTGCCGTTGATCCGCTTCGTGTTCAGCCCCTCGGTGCCGAACGCGCCGAGTCGGAAGCACGGCGCGAGCGGGTCCACCTTTTTCACGTCGGCGTACGACGCGCAATCGTACCCGAACCCGCACGCGACCGGTTCGCCGTGCGAGTCGCGAAGAAGCAAGTACGCCTCGGCGGGGAAGTAGGGGTTCGCGAACAGGAACTGTTCGAGTTTGTCGTCTGCGATGCGGATCACCCCGCGGCCCAACTCGGCGATCACGGGTACGTCCTCGCGCCGAATCCGGTTCATCGGCAACTTGCTCCGGCTCAGCAGCGTCGGCAGTTCGACCGGGTCGGCGCTGAAGTTCACGACTTCGCGGGCGCGCACGAACCCGCGGGCGGTGAAGTAGTGGTGCACGAACGCCCAGTCCGCGCGGTACGCGGTGAACACGCGCGCCAACCCGCGCCGCTTCGCGTCGGCGAGTGCGGCTTCGAGCAGCGGCCCGGCGATGGCCTCGTGCCCCTTGCGGCACCACGGGAAACTGACGCGCCCCTGTTCCGGTTCGAGCGCGCAGTAGCCGACGACCGCGCCTCCGGTTTCGGCGTAGAACCGCGCGGTGGGGTCGAACCCGCGGGCGCGCGAGCGGCGCTGCACGTCGGCCGCGGTCGCGGGCTTGAAGCCGGGAAGGGTGTTCGCGGCGACGTTGAAGAGTGCCGCCTGCGCCGCTTCGTCGCCGGGCAGGAAGGTGCGAATGTTCACGGGTCACCTTTCGCGGGCGTGTAGTGATCCTACACCACACCGGCCGCGCGTGCCAAGCGCCGAGCGGTGCGTTGGGGTTGAACCCCGCGCGCGCGCCTCGGTACCATCTTGCGGCCCGAAATGTGAGGTCCGCTTTGAACACCACCGACGAACGCACAGCGCCCGAAGCGCCTCCGACGAACCGCCTCGCCCCGGTTGTCAAACGGGTCGATGTCGTCACCGCTCCCGAACCCGCGCGCGCGCCGGCGCGCGCCTCTGTGGTTTTGCTCGTCGCCCTCGTCGCGCTCGGAACCGGGCTGCGGTTGGCGGCGCTGGGCGCGGATCGCTGCCTGTGGATCGACGAAGCCATGCTCGCACTGAATCTCGTCGCCCGGTCGCCCGCGGAACTGCTCCGGCCGCTCGATTACAACCAAGGCGCACCGGTCGGGTTCCTGCTGCTCACGAAAGCCGCGATTACTGCGTTCGGGTCGGCCGAATGGGCACTTCGGCTGGTGCCGTGCGTGGCGTCCGTGTGCGGGCTGTTCGGATTCGCGTGGCTCGCGCGTCGGCTGCTGCCGTCGGGTGGCGCGCTTTTGGCGGCGGCACTGTTCGCGCTCTCGCCGCACTTGATTAGCTATGCGGGCGAGTGCAAACAGTACGCGAGCGACGCGAGCATCGCGATCGGGTTGCTCGCCTGCGCGGTGCCGCTGCTCGACGGGCGGGGCGGGCGCGCGGGGTACGCGGCGTTCGGCGCGTCCGGTGCGGTCGCGGTGTGGTTCTCGCACCCGGCGGCGTTCGTGCTCGCGGGCCTCGGCTCGGCGCTCTTACTGAAAGAACTCGTCGCCCGCGACCGTGCGAAGCTCGTCTCCACCGCGCTCGTCGTCGGGGCGTGGCTCGTGAGCTTCGCCGCGTGCTACTTCCTCTGCTTGAAGCAACTGAGCGCGAACGACTACCTCACGGGGTACTGGGCCGATCACTTCGTTCCCCGAACGCTCGGCGCGGCGAGCTGGCTGGCGGACCACCTCGTCGCGCTGTTCGAGTTGCCGGGCGGGTTCGGCGGGCCGGCGATCCCGCTCGCGGGCTTCGCGGCGCTGCTCGCGCTCGTCGGGCTTGTGGAGTTCGGGCGCGAAAACCGGTGGCTCGCCGGCGCTCTCGTCGGCCCGGTGGCGTTCCTGCTGTGCGCCGCCGCGCTACAGAAGTACCCGTTCGGCGGGCGGCTCGCACTGTTCGTGGTGCCGTTCGCGGTGCTGCTCGCGGCGCGCGGCGCGTGGGTGCTCTACGAGGCGCTGCGCCCCGCGAACCGGTTCGCGGCCGTTGCGCTTGTGGTGCTGCTCGTCGGCGCGAGCGCGTGGCAGTCGGCCGAAGAACTGCGCCGTCCGACGCGCTCGGAACAGCTCGCGCCGGTTTTGCAACGCGTGCGCGCCGAGATGAACCCGAGCGACCGCGCGTACGTGTATTACGGGGCCGTTCCGGCGTTCCGCTTTTACACCCGCGAGCACGCGCTTCCGGCGTCCGCGGTCGAACTCGGCACGCAGTGCCGCGAATCGTCGAGCGGGTACCGCGACCAAGTCGCGGGGCTGCGGGGGCGCACGTGGGTGATCTTCAGTCACCCGCACCGGGACGAGGAGACCCTGTTTCGCGCGCTACTCGACGCCCGCGGCCAGCGCGTGCGCGAAATGAAGGACCGCAACTCGGTCGCGTGGCTCTACGAGCTTCCCGATTAACGAAAGGTGCGCCGCAGTCGCGGCATCTGCTATTCGAAGTCCGACGGTATCGGCTGTGCGGACGAAAGCCCGCGCGAACCGCGCCCGAACCGCGGGTCCGCGGTTGCTCGCGGGCCGCACACCGGCTATCGTCGTGAATGGCCACCCGCGCCTGTTACCGGAGTACGGCATGAACGAGCGCTTCGACCGCCGCACCTTCCTGAGCGCGGCACTTGCGACCGTCGCGGTGCCGGGCGCGCTCCTCGCGCAGCCGAACACCGGCGAGAAAAAGATCGAGCCGATCGACCTCCCGCTGGACAAACCCGGCGTCTGGACGCTGCACTTCCGCTACAAGCCGCCGCGCATCGTCACGCTGAACGGCTTCGGGAAAGACGGTAAGCCGGAGAAGAAGGTCGTTTGGTACATGTGGTATCAGGTGTACAACAAGGGCAAAGAGGGTGAGAAGGTCGAACCGGTCACGTTCCTGCCCGAGTTCGAGTTGGTCACGAAAGACCTGAACACCAGCCACTTGGACGAGCCGCAACCGTTCTGCCTCGACCAACTGAACGAGATCGAGAACCCGCAGAAGCACCCGAACCTCACGCTGCAAAGCACGATCGCGATTTCCAAGCGGCCGATCCCGCCGACGCTGCCGGACGCGATCCCGCGCGTCGTCACCGGGGCCGCGGTGTGGACCGACATGGCCGAGAAGGCCCCGAAGACGAATAAGTTCAGCGTGTACGTCGTCGGCCTCTCGAACGGGCTGGCGACCGAAGAGTTGAAGGACGGCCGGAAGTTGATTAAGCGCAAGACGCTGCAAATCAACTTCATCCGCCCGACCGACGACAACAAGCCGCAGATCACCGACATCCGCCCGGACGACTCGAACGGCCCGGCGGAGCAATGGGTGTACCGCACCGCGTCCGTCGCGAAGCCGATCGCGCCGAAGAAGCCGTAGAGCGCGCCCAAAGAGGTTCTTTCTTCTGGTGGCACAGGCTTTCGAGCCTGTGCCGTTTTCTTTGTTCAACAGCACAGGCTCGAAAGCCTGTGCCACCAGAGAGAAGTTGTTCGTACCATTCGCGTATGTCCCCACTCGTCGCCTCCCTTGTGCCGCTCGCGGTCGCGTACCTCGCGGGCGCGCTGCCGTTCGGCTACCTCGTCGGCCGCGCGCGCGGCGTGAACCTGTTCGCGGTCGGTAGCGGCAACATCGGCGCGACGAACGCGGCCCGCGTGCTCGGCAAGCCGTTCGGCGTGCTCGTGTTCGTGCTCGATTTCCTGAAGGGCGCGCTGCCGGTCGCGCTCGCGGTGCCGCTCGCCGGCGCGCTTCACGAAGACGCGCCGAACGCACTCGGTTCGGCCGAAACGCTCCGCACGCTGTGCGCGGCGCTGGCGTTCTTGGGTCACCTGTTCCCGGTGTACTTGGGCTTCCGCGGCGGGAAGGGCATCGCGACCGGGGCCGGTACGGTGTTCGTGCTCGCCCCGATCCCCGCGACGCTTGCAATCACAGCGTGGGTTGTGGTGCTGTTCTCCTCGCGCGCGGTGTCGCTCGCGTCGCTCGCGGCGGTGAGCGCGCTGGTCCTCGCACACCTCGTGCGAACGGCCGCGCCGTTCGGTGAAGGCGCGCTCCCGGTCACGCTGTATCTCGTGCTCGGTACGCTAATGGTGTTCGTGAAGCACCGCGCGAACGTGAAGCGGTTGCTCGCGGGCACCGAAAACCGGATCGGAGACTTCGGGATGCGCGAAACGGTCGTGCGCGGCGTTCACGTGTTGGCGCTGGGCCTGTGGTTCGGCGGCGCGGCGTTCTTCAACTTCGGCACCGCACTGCCGATCTTCGATTCGTTCAAGCAAGTGGTGAACGCCGGCCCGAGCGACCGTACCGCGAACCAGACGATCATCAGCCCCGACGCGCCGGACGAGAAGAAAGCGGCGCTCTCGAGCGCGCTCGCGGGTTCTGCGGTCGGCCCGGTGTTCCCGCGCTACTTCGCCATGCAAGCGGTGTGCGGCGCGCTCGCGCTCGCGACGGCGCTGAGTTGGTGGAAGGCGGGCCGCACGCACCGCGTTCGCGTGGTGGTGCTCGCGCTCGCGGTAGCAACGGTAGCAGTCGGTTGGCCGCTCTCGAACTACGTGAGCGAAATCCGCTTCGCCCGCTTCAGCCCGGACGCGGCGATTGCGGACGCGGCGAAAGCCGCGTTCGGCCCGTGGCACTTGGCGAGTCTCGCGCTGAGCGGCGTCACGGTGCTGCTCGCGGGCGCAGCGCTGGCGCTGGCGGCGAAGATGCCGGAAGCTGAACAGCGGAGCGCTACTTGACCTCACGCGGCATGACACGCCAGCAATAGATGTGCCCGTAATGACACGGCCATTCGGATTGATCACAGGCGCAGTGAACCCCAAAGTCCCGAACGGCTTGTCCCTCAAGTGCGGCGTTGGGGTACTCTTGCGCGATTGCCTCAAGAACATCCACAATCCGAAGAAGCGCCTCACTCCCGCGCGACGGGACTGGAACGTCTGAGAAAAACACAATCACCATGAGCTTGTTGGCGTCTGTTGCAACATCGGTCAGGCGGCGGAAGTCTTCGAGTATGACTCGCTCTTCGTAGAACCGCCTGCGGTAAAGCCGCCCGTCCCCTATCGTTGCTCGATCCCAGACAACTTTGACTTCGACCATCCATGCATCCGTGCCGTTCGGACTTGTGCCGGGTGGTTCGGCCAACAGGTCATAGCGTTCGGTACTCGGTGGTGGGTAGCGTTGTTCGCGCCAAGTGTCGTAGCCGAGGCCGGTGAAACTGCGCTCGATGAGTGTAACGACGTTGGTTTCATTCGCACCTGCAAATTCAAAGGGCGCGATGATGTTGTGCCCGCGTGCGGCGAGTTGCGCGAGTTGATTGGCGAGACCGTGTGCCAGCCACTGGAGGCAGTTCGGGTTCATCGGGCGTTCCTCGTGTTCGTGGTTGGTGAACTGCCAAGCCCCATTATCCGCGTCGCGGCCCCTCACCCGCTCGCTTCGCTCGCTGCCCTCTCCCCGCTGGCGCGGGGCGAGGGCGGGGCGCGCCGTACTCTTCGTGAAGCCTCAACGCGCGTGTTGCGAGAACGGTGCGCGGCGGGCGTTACCCTCGCCCCGCGCCAGCGGGGAGAGGGTGGCGGCGCTTCGCCGCCGGGTGAGGGGCCGCTACACAACTATTGTGGCAATGCGGCGCTACTCAGCTTAACGACCTCACGAATAGCGCGTCACGCCCGCGACCGCGATTGCCGGTTGCGCGAGTTTCGCGTCCCACTCGTACTTCGGCGGTGACAGGTCTTCCTTCGACTCCAGCGCCATCTTCCACGTGATCTCTTGACCGGTGTACGCGGCCGTGCGGCCCATGATCGCCAGCAGCGTGCTGTGCGCCATGTACTCGCCGTTGTTGATCGGCTTCCCGGCGCGGATGCTCGCGAACAGTTCGTTGTGTTCGGTTTGGTACATGTCGCCCGAATCGCCCTCGAACACCCAGTCCAGTTTGTCGGACTTGATCGTGACGCCGTTCGTGCGCTCCGAGAGCAGCGCCTGCCCGCGCTCGCCCAGCACGCGGGCGCTCAGGTCGCCTTTCGTCTTCGGGTGCTGCCGCGTGTTGCTGATTAGCCGCGCGCCGTTCGCGTACTCGTATACCACGCTGAAGTGGTCGTAGATGTTGCCGTACTCGGTGCCGGTCAGCACGCTCCGCCCGCCCATCCCGATCGCCTTCGCCGGGTACTTGTCGCCCATCAGCCACGCGCAGACGTCGAGGAAGTGGATGTGCTGCTCGACGTTGAAATCGCCCGAAAGCCACGTGAAGTTGTACCAGTTGCGCATCTGGTAGGTCATGTCGGACCAGTCTGGTTGGCGCGGCTTCGCCCACCGGCCGCCGCGGTAGTCGTTGGCGAACAGCGCCACCGGGTTGCCGATCGCGCCGTCGCGCACGCGCTTCACGGCTTCGCGGAACCCGTTGTCGAACCTCAGACACAGCCCGGACACCACCGAGAGGTTTTTCTTCTTCGCGTCCGCGCACGACGCGAGTACCGAGCGCACGCCGGGCGCGTCCACCGCGACGGGCTTCTCGCAGAACACGTGCTTGCCCGCGTCCACCGCGGCCTTCAGGTGAATAGGGCGGAAGTGCGGCGTGCTGCACAGCAGCACCACGTCGCACCGCGCGATCACTTCCTTGTACGCCTCGAACCCGACGAACTGCGCTTCGGGCTTCACATCGATCTTGCCCTTCAGCGCGGCTTTGCTGTTGAGGTTCTTGAGGCTGGTTTCGATGCGGTCCGCGAAGGCGTCGGCGACCGCGACGAGCTTCACGTTCTTGTCGGCGAGCAGCGCTTGAGACGCGGCCCCGGTGCCGCGATCCCCGCACCCGATGAGGCCGACTTTGAGCGTGTCGTCGCCGGCGGCGAACAGGCCCGGTGCGGCAGCGGCAGCAACGGCGGACGCGGCGATGAACTGGCGACGCGAAGTGGACATGGCAGCGGCTCCGGGAGGGAAGGGTGCGCCGATGATACCGCGGCGCGGGCGGCGCGCGAAGCGTCCGCTTCCCGGGACCGCGGCCGTCTCGCCCGCCCGAATCGCGTGGGCCGTGCGGCCGAGACGGCCGCGGTCCCGGGATCAGCCCGCGCGAACGGGCAGCCACCGGCGCACGTCCACTTCGGGGTCGAGCGGCCCGCCGTCGCACAGGTGCGCGGCGAGCTGTTCGGCGAAGAACGGCGCGAGGAGCGAGCCTTTCGAGCCCAGGCCGTTGAAGCACGCGACTCGCGCGTTCCGCGGGTGCGTGCCGAGTGCCGGCTTGCCCGCGTCGATCACCGGGCGCACCGCGGCGTCGTGGCCCACCACCTCGAACGGCACGTCCAACACCGCGCGCAGTTTTGCTTCGAGTTCCGCGCGCGCTTCCGGTGTGGTCCGCGCGTCGAGCGGGTCCCACGTGTACGTCGCGCCGAGGCGGTACAGGTCTTCGCCGACCGGTGCGAGCCAACTACCGAAGTGAATCACGCGGTCTTCGTGAAGCTCCGGCACGCGCACGGTCAGAATCTCGCCCTTCGCGGCGTTCCACGCGATGTCGCCGAACCACGGGTCGGCGCTCGGATCGAACCCGCGGCAGAACGCGACCGTCTCGTTCGGCAGTGGCGCGCCGAGATCGAAATCGGCGCACTCGTAGATGCCCCTCGCGCGGAACGCTTCGCGCGAGGCATCGAGGTACGCGCACACGTCGAGGCGCGCCGCGGGCATCTCGAACGCACCAAGAGGCGCGCGAAAGCCGGCCGGCGCTTCGCACAGCGCACCGCGCCAGCGCCCGCGCTCGGCTTCGCTTTGGAACAGGCGCACCGCGGGCGCTTCGCGGAAGAATTTGCAGCCGAGTTCGGTTTCCCGTTGGCGGTAGAAGGCGCGCGCCGCAGGGAACAGTTCGCTCCAGCGCCACGAGTCCGCGAGACGCTTCCCGGTGATCGGTGTGAGCAACCCCGCGGCGACACGCGACGCGCGGTTGCCGCTCTCGCGGTCGATGACGCGAACGCGCTTACCGCGCTTCAAGAGCGCCCACGCGAGCGCGGTGCCCGCCAAGCCCTGCCCGACGATGACGAATTGGTTCATGTGGAAGCCGCGAGTTCGGCTTCGAGGTCGGTGCGGCGGGCGAGTTGCTTGTCGCGCGCGCCGCGCGCGAGGTCGTACACGCCCGGTGCGTCGAGCACTTCGCCGAGCGTGAGGTGGCACGCGGCGCGCTTCGCCACGGCGCGCGCGAAGAGTGCCGGCAGACACGCCGCACACGCGAGTGCGTAGGTTTTCAGTTCCTGCGTGGTGCCGTCGCTCCACCGGGCCGCGACCTTGAACGCGGCCGGCGCGGAACACGCACACAGCACCGGGTACGGCGACATCGGCATCGGTGCTTACTCGTAGTTGTTGTTGCCGTCCCGCGCGAGATACAGCGCCGCGAGCCGCGGAAACTTCTTGCGTATCAACTCGAGGTTGTCGAAATCCCACCGGCGGCCCATTTCCGTCGTCGGCAGTCGGCCGGGGAAATGTGCCCGGTACGCGGCCCAGAATGCCTCGTACTTTTCCGGCTCGTTCTCGATGCCGGTTGCGGCGATGTACGCGCGCATGGCCGGGTAGCACTCGCATTCTGCGTAGCCGTCATTTGGTGTTACGACTTCGGCGAGCGAGTCCGGATCTTCCACGGCTTTTGTGTACACGTCCTCGCCGTGCAGAATCAGCCACATGCGGAAGTAGTCAAACCCGTCGTCGGAAGCGCCGCTGTTGATGAGATACGCCGCGCCCCACAGGCTCCAAAAGTGCGCTCGCTCGCGAAAGCCCTCCCACTGGTGGTGGAACGCGAGTATGTCGGCCGGGCGTAACTTCGCAAGTCGCGCCGCGAGGCGCGTGGCGTGCTCCCGCGGCGGAGTGCAACGCGATTGCTCGATGTGCTCCCAGAACTCGGCTTGGGTCATGAAGTACTCCTCAAATCCCCAGTAGCTTGCGGCCGGCTTTCGCGGTGCGGCGCTTCGGGGCGCGCGCGTCGTTGTTCACTTCCAGTTCCCAACAGCAGTGCAACCCGTATACGTCTTCGGCGCTCAGGTCCGGTGTCGATTCGCCGAACAGCGCGAACGTGATCGAGCCGACCATCCCGATGCCGACCGTGTCGCGGCCGTCGTCCTCGCGGCCCGCGTAGGTGTACTTGAACAGCCACACGCGGCGGGTGTCGTTCGTCGGGAACCAGTCCAATTCGCGGGTGTCGAACAGTTCGATCTCGGAGGGTGGCGCGCCGAATTCCTGCGGGTGCGCGAGCCAACTGCACATCTGTGCCATCGCTTCGAAGTTCGGTTCGCGTGCGGGGGCCGGTACGCGGTCGGCCTTGCCCAACTCTTCGAGGTACGCGACGGCCCGCCCGGCGGTGCGCGGGTCTTCGCACGCGCGGGCGAGGAACTTCAGCCCGGCCGTGCCGCCGCGGTACGCGCTCGCCCACGCCGCTTCGATTTGCACGTTCGCATCGGCATGATCCATCGCCAGCGCCGCGAGCGCGGCGCGCGCCTTCGCCCCGATGAAGGGCAGGGCGGCCGCGGCGCTGTGCGCGTAGCTGAAGTGGTCCGGGTCCGAATCGGTGAGCCACGCTTCCAGCGGCGCGCGCCCGGAGGCGGTGTCGAACGGGTGCTTCTTCAGTCGGTCGGCGCGCAACAGGGTGTTGCACAGGTCGAGGTACGCGACCGCGGCGAACTCGGTCGGCAGCGGGTCGCGCAGTGCGTCCGCGAGCGCCGCGGCTTGCGGGTGGTTCACTTCGCCGAACAGCCCGAACACCACGTCCCACATGTATTCGTCCGGGAACCGGCGCACGGCGGCGGCGATTCGCGGCACCGCTTCGGCTCGCGCGTACAGCGCGAACATCTTGCAGCACATCATTAGCGGGTGCGGGTCCGCGCCTTCTACCGCGAGCGCCGCGTCGAACAGGCGCTCGAGTTCGGGAATGCCGCGGGCGCGCAGCGCGCGCGTCGCGTCTTCGGTCGCGTCGTTCTGAAACAGCAGTGCGAGGTGGTACAGGAACGACTCGCCGCCGGGCGCGGCGATCAGCTTCGCGCCGTCCGGTTGCTCCGCGAGCACCGCGATCAGCCCTTCGGCATCGGCGAGCGTGAGTTCCGCGTCGTTCCACGGTTCGAGCGCTTTGTCGGCGCGGTCCGGGCGGTTCGCCTTCAGCACCTTCCGCAGCGCGTCGGCGAGTGAGACTTTCTTGCGGGCCATTGCGGGGTCTCGTGGAGGAGGATTGGCGAGCGGCGCGACGTCAGTCCGCCGGTGCTGTTTGAACCTACCGGCAGACTGTCAGCCGTTACGCCGACGGCCACTCCTTCCAGTTGTTCGCTTGCTTCCAGAACGCCAGCGGGTTGTCGTACACGACCTTCTTGATGTCGGCCGGGCTGTGTCCGCGGCGCTTCATCTCCTGAATCAGTTCCGGCACCGCGAGCGGGTCCGATTTGCCCCAGTCGCCCGCGGAGTTCGCCATGATGCGCTCCGTGCCCACCATCTCGATGATGTCGCACGCGCGCGCCGGCGTGCATTTCGTGGTGGGGTACAGCGTCATACCGCACCAGAAACCGTTGTCCAGCGCGAGCTTCACCGTGTGCTCTTCGACGTGATCGACGCACACGCGGTGCGGCTTCACCCGCGGGTCGCCCTTTAGCATGTCCACAATCATCCGCGTGCCCTTGTACTTGTCCTCAAGGTGCGGGGTGTGAATCAGAATCAGCTCGTCGGTCTTCGCCGCGAGGTCGAGGTGCTCTTGGAACACGGTGGCTTCGTTGCGGGTGTTCTTGTTGAGGCCGATTTCGCCGATGCCGAGCACGCCGGGCCGGTTCAGGAACTCCGGGATCATCGCGATCACTTCGCGCGACAGTGACACGTTTTCGGCTTCCTTCGCGTTGATGCACAGCCACGAGTAGTGGCGGATGCCGAACTGCGCGGCCCGCTTCGGCTCGAACTCGGTGAGGTGGCGGAAGTAGTCGTGGAACCCCTGCGCGCTCCCGCGATCGAACCCGGCCCAGAACGCCGGTTCCGAAATGGCGGCGCACTGCGCGTAGGCCATGCGCTGGTAGTCGTCGGTGGTGCGCGAGATCATGTGGATGTGCGGGTCGATGTACTGCACGGCGCGCCCTCGGGTGGTCGGCTGATACTTCACAGGATACCGCGCCGCGGGAGGGCGGTGGAACCGGACGGGGCCGGTGGGCGAAATCCGCGCGCGCTGGATGTCCGGTTCGCGCGGGCGGGTGCGTTTGTACCGGCGGGGTGCGCCCGCGTTCCCACTGGCGTTCTCGCCCGCGTGGGTTAGTATGAAGCGAAAGGAACCGGGCACTTTCAGCCATCATCTTCCGTGCGGTTCCTTGCTGTGAGGCACACCACTATGGCTAACGGCGTCTTGGGGGAACTCGTTCCCGTGGGCGGTGGCGACGCCATCCCGCTCGTTTCCGACGTGATGACCATCGGGCGGCGCGAGTCGTGCGACATCTGCCTGAAGTTCCAAAACATTTCCGGCACGCACTGCGAACTGGCGCTGCGCAACGGCATCTGGCACCTGCGCGACCTGAACAGCACCAACGGCGTGAAAGTGAACGGCGAGCGCACGCTCCGCCGCCCGCTGCGCCCCGGCGACGAGATCGGCATCGCCGGCCGCAAGTACATCATCCAGTACCAACTGGCCGCCGGCGTGAAGATCGACGAAGTGTTCGCCGAGGAAGACGACAACCCGTTCGGTCAGTCGCTGCTCGAAAAAGCCGGGTTGGAGCGGGCCAAGCCGCGCCCCGGTACGGGGCGCAAGTGACATGCCCGCGGAAACCGTACACGTCGGGCGGCGCATTCGCGTCGAAGTCGATACGCTCGTCGCGCCGGACGGGCGCGCCATCCGGCGCGACGCCATCCGGCACCCCGGGGCCGTCGTGATTCTGCCCGTTCTGGACGCGGAGCGGGTCGTGCTGCTCCGCAACTTCCGCTTCGTGGTGGCCGATACGCTGTGGGAAGTACCCGCTGGCACTGTGGAGCCGAACGAACCGCTTCTGGAGTGCGCGAAGCGCGAACTCGCTGAAGAAACCGGCTACACCGCGGAGCGGTGGCGGAGCCTCGGCTTCATCTACGCCTCGCCCGGGTTGCTGGACGAAAAGCTGCACCTGTTCGTTGCCGAAGGGCTGACGCCCGGCCCGGCGCGCCCGGAGCCGGACGAAACGCTCGAACCGGTCGTGGTACCGTTCGCCGACGCCGTCCGCATGTGCTTGGACGGCACCATCCGCGACGCGAAAACCATCACATCGCTGCTCCTGTGGGAGCGCATGCGCGTTTGAAGTCGCACGACCCCCGCGCCGTTTTCGAGCGCGACGCGGAGCGTCGCACCGCTTAGGGTTTCCACTCGGCGCGGGTGCGCATCTCGATTTGCTTCCACGAGTCCCACGCGGCCTTTTGCATCGCGGTCGCTTCCGCGGGCGAAATGGTAACGATCGCGGACCCGGTGTCGAGGCGGTTCGGCAACCCTTCCGGGCTTTTGCGGTACAGCGCCGCGTAGAACGTACACGCCGCGAGGTACGCCCCGTGCGGCGACGGGTGCCCGTTCCCGTCGGTGGTGAGCGCGGTGCCGGGGAACGCCTGCTTGAACCGCTCGAACGCGACGCCGACCGGCGCGCACTCCGCCGTCAGCTCTTTCGTCAGGTCCGAATACGATTCGGTCCACAACTGCTGCGGGGCCGGGGCCATGTCCGGCCGCGCCCACGTCATGTAGAAGGTACGGGCCCGGCGGATCACGTGGTTGACGTGTGGGGTAGTTTGGGAGTCGTCTCTTTCCCCGTGTGGAGGACGTCTCCGTGTCGGAACTGTCAGCAGCGCCTTCGGGCACCGATCC